>Ga0134121_10003638_pt1 | contig 12772 bp, 9 predicted proteins | sample KB301_FD_96463 | JGI IMG/M metagenome (GOLD analysis project Ga0134121, IMG submission 96463) | Terrestrial soil microbial communities without Nitrogen fertilizer from Kellogg Biological Station, Michigan, USA - KB3-0-1 | ecosystem: Environmental > Terrestrial > Soil > Unclassified ...
CGAACCAATGGTTCTGGACAAGAGCAACGTGATGCAGACCGCGATTAAGGATGGCTATCACAAACTGGAAGACGTTTATAAGAACGTGCCGAAGGATCAGTGGCCTAAGCAGTGACTTCAAACGATTGCAAATTGAAAAATGAGAATTGCAAATCGCAAATTTAGCGCGCCAAGTAATTTTCAATTTACATTTTGCACTTTTCAATTTTCAATACTTCTTGATCAATGACGATGGCTTCGCCGCTTCTGAAAATGTTGGCCATCACCAAGTCCTTTCCCGGCGTTAAGGCCCTGGACGGCGTAAGCTTCGATCTTGATCAAGGCGAAATCCATGCGCTCGTCGGCGAAAACGGCGCCGGCAAATCAACTTTGATCAAGATTCTCGCCGGTGTGTATCCGCATCCTGAATATGGCGGCGAAATAATTCTCGACGGATCAGGACGGCGGTTTGCGAACATACGCGATTCCGAGCACGCCGGCATTGCGATCATTTTTCAGGAGTTATCGCTGGTTAAAGATCTAAACGTCGCCGAAAACATTTTTCTGGGGCGCGAACCGCGCCGCTTCGGCATCATCAATTGGGAAGATCTGTATAGCCGCGCGCAGAAACTTCTGGACGAGCTTCATTTGGAAATCGATCCGAGAACACCTGTAATTAACTTAGGCATTGGTCAGCAGCAACTCGTTGAGATTGCTAAAGCCCTGTCACAGAAAGCGCGCATCCTGGTGCTCGACGAGCCGACGGCCGCGCTTACGGACACCGAAGTCGAGACGCTTTTCAGAATTCTGAACGAGTTGCGCGCGCGTGGCGTCGCGATGATCTACATCTCGCACAAGCTCGACGAAGTCTTCTCCATCAGCAATCGCATCACGGTACTGCGCGACGGGAAAACGATTAGCACCAGCGCGACTGCCGAAACTGACGAACCGCGCGTGATTGCGCAGATGGTCGGACGCGAGGTCGATCAGATCTTTCCGGTATCGAAACATGATCGCGGCGAAGTTGTTTTCGAAGTTCGGCACGTAACCGTCGAAGATCCTTCAGTGCCCGGCAAGCTCCTCGTCGATGACGTCGGTTTCTCAGTTAAGAAAGGAGAAGTGCTGGGCATCGCCGGTCTCATGGGTTCAGGCCGCAGCGAACTTTTGATGGCGCTCTTTGGCGCGCATCCCGGTCGCCACTCGGCCGAATTGCTCATTGCCGGTAAAGAAATTCAGATCAGCAAGCCTGCTGATGCGATCAATCAGGGCATCGGCTTTGTCACGGAAGATCGCAAGCGCTACGGCTTGATTCTCGATCAGACGATCTTGCGGAACATGACGCTCGCGGGTTTGCGACGCCTGTCGGGCCGCTTCATTACCCACGAAGACGCTGAAGCTGCCGCCGGTGAACGCGCGTCCGGCGATCTGCGCATCAAGGCAAATTCCGTTTTCACGATCGCGGGAACATTGTCCGGCGGGAATCAACAGAAAGTCGTGCTGGCGAAATGGCTGCTGACGAATCCGCGCGTGTTGTTTCTGGACGAGCCGACGCGCGGAATCGACGTCGGCGCAAAGCAGGAAATCTACGCGCAGATTAATCGGCTCGCGGAAAGCGATCTTGCAATTGTTTTAGTGTCTTCTGAGTTGCCGGAAGTACTGGGACTATCTGATCGTGTAATTGTCCTGCACGAAGGCCGAGTCACGGGCGAGTTCACGCGCGCCGAAGCCACACCTGAAGCGGTCATGTCGTGCGCCGCTGGCCGCGCGCGCCAGGCGGCGTAACCAGACCTGTTTAGAGGCGGGCTACCACCCGCCAACCGGAAACGACTAACGATCCTGGCGGGCAGTAGCCCGCCTCTAAACGATGACAGATCAAATAACCGTTCCTCGCCGCAAACTTCGCACATCCGCGCTGCGCGCGTACACGATGCTGCTCGCGCTGATCGTGATCTGGCTCTTCTTTCAGTGGGCCACAATCGATCCGAATCATCCTTACGGACTTTTTCTCGGCGCCATAAATTTTTCGAAGCTGCTGCAGCAGACCGCGGTAACCGGAGTGCTCGCCGTCGGCATGCTGATGGTGATCGTCAGCGGCAACATCGATCTTTCGATCGGTGCGGTGGTCGGCCTGGCCGGAGGCATCGCGGCGATGACGCAAGGCTGGGGTTTGGTTCCGTGCCTGGCGCTGGCGATAGTTGTTGGCCTGGTAATCGGCGCAATCCAGGGATCGCTGGTCGCGTACGTTAACATCCCATCGTTCATCGTGACGCTCGGTGGCTTGCAGGCATGGCGCGGGGTGATCCTGAAATTGACGAAGGGCGCGACAATCCCTGTCGAGCTTCCCTTCTTCCGCTCTCTCGGCCGCGATTTCATCGATCCGCGAATTGGGATGGTGCTCGCCGCCGTAGCCATTGCGGCAATCGCATGGTCGAACTTTCGTCGCAACCGCGCGCGGCGCAAACATGGATTGCAAGCATTGACGATGAGTTCGACGCTGCTGCGCATCCTGGTTCCGTCGATAGTCATCATCGCTTTCGTCGTGCTGATGAATAAAGCCGGCGGTATTCCCATTCCCGTGATCTTTCTATTGGCGGTCGCGCTGGCCGGAGCCTTTCTGACCGCGAACACAACCTTCGGTAGATATTTGTACGCCATTGGCGGTAACCCGGACGCGGCGCGCCTGTCGGGAATCAATTTGAAGCGCTACGTGCTCGCCGCGTTTTGTTTGATGGGCGCACTGTCGGGACTCGCCGCGATCCTGCACACCGCGCGCGTCGGCAGCGGATCGCCGGACGCCGGCACGCTGATGGAACTCGATGCAATCGCGTCATGCGTCATCGGCGGTACGAGCCTGATGGGCGGAAGAGGAACTGTGTTCGGTGCGGTCCTCGGCGCGTTGATTCTCGCCAGCCTCGATAACGGCATGTCGCTTTTGAATGTTGAGAACTGGGCACAGTACGTCGTCAAGGGCGGCGTGCTGGTGGCCGCGGTTGGGTTCGATATGTTTGGGAGAAGGAAGGGTTAGCAAGGAGTGGCGTTGCAAGGTTCTAGGGCTAAGGGTGTAGGGTTTAGTCAAAAGCAATCGGCCAATGTCAGCAATCAAGAGCTATCGAGACTTGCTCATGTGGCAAAAAGGTATTGACTTTGTCGTCGAAGCTTATCGAGTGACGGCGCAGTTCCCCAAGTCCGAGATCTACGGACTGACCTCTCAAATTCGTCGAGCCGCGAGTTCGATTCCGGCAAACATAGCTGAAGGCTACGGCCGTGGCAGCAGAAGGGACTACGCCCAGTTTCTCTTCATTGCCCAAGGCTCGCTCAAGGAGTTTGAGACTCACATCATTGTTTCAGAAAAACTTTCATACTTAACTGCCTCCCAAAAAGATAGGCTGCTCTCGCAAACCGATGAACTCGGCCGCATGTTAGGCAGTTTGATACGGAAATTGAAAGCGTCATCTTCTGCTTCTACACCCTACACCCTAAACCCAACCCCCTGGATCCTATGCCCTCTTTAATAATCCACGGTCACTTCTATCAACCGCCTCGCGAAAACCCCTGGACGGGTGTCGTTGAAGAACAACCCAGCGCCGCACCTTTTCATGATTGGAACGAGCGGATTCATTTCGAGTGTTATCGGCCAAATGCATTCGTGCGCCTCAGCGATGGGGAGCCTGAACAGTTCGTGAACAACTATGAATTGATGAGCTTCAATTTCGGCCCGACGCTCTTGAGCTGGCTGGAACAAAACCACTCATACACGTACGAGCGCATTCGTGAGGCCGATCGATTGAGCGCTTTGCAGCATGAAGGTCATGGCAACGCGATCGCGCAGGCCTTCGGTCATGCGATTTTGCCGCTCTGCAATGATCGCGATTTGCGAACCCAGATTCGCTGGGGACTGGCCGATTTTCGTTTTCGCTTCGGCCGGGAAGCCGAAAGCTTGTGGCTGCCAGAGACGGCTTGCAACGATCGAGTGATGTCCGCGCTGATCGATGAAGGCTTGCGCTACGTGATCCTTGCGCCGCATCAAGCCGCACAGTGCAAAACCGCTCGCAGTAGCGAGCGGGTCAACGATGCGACCGGCGAGTGGCATGAAGTAAACGCAGACATGATCGATACGAGCGTTCCCTATCGGTACCTGAACCCCGATCATCCAGACAAATCGATAGCCGTCTTTTTCTACGACGGTCGAACATCGCGCGCCATAGCGTTCGAGCAGCTCCTAAGTTCCAGTAGCGAACTTGTCGATGCTCTTGCGCGGTCCGCGAGCAGCAAGCAGATGCTCAACATCGCCACCGATGGCGAAACTTATGGTCATCACTTCAAATTCGGCGACTTGTGTTTGGCGCACGCTTTGACGGAGGAAGCACCGGCGCGCGGTTTCACGATTACAAACTATGGTGAGTACCTCGAACAACATCCGCCGCAAAGTGAAATAGGAATCAACAACGGCCCCGAAGGCGAAGGCACTTCCTGGAGTTGCGCTCACGGGGTTGGCCGCTGGAATAGCGACTGCGGTTGTCACACGGGCGGCGAGCCGGGATGGAATCAAGCATGGCGCAAGCCCCTGCGAGATGCTTTGGATTTTCTTCGTGACGCGAACATAGCTCATTTCGAAGCCACGCGCGGCGCGCTTTTCACCGATCCATGGCAGGCGCGCGATGACAGCATTACTCTGATTCTCGATTCAACCGAGTCACGCGAAAAGTTTCTCTTTGATCATGCCGGGCGTTGGTTGTCGCGTGACGAACAAGCTCGCGCGCTCACCTATCTCGAACTTCAGCGCATGCTGCTGTTGATGTACACGAGCTGCGGCTGGTTCTTCAATGACATCTCTGGAATCGAAACGATTCAAATCATAAAGTATGCCGCGCGGGCGATCGATTTGGTGGAACAACTGAGTCTGCCATCTGTTCGCGACAACTTTTTGGAAGTATTGGGCGAGGCCAAAAGCAATCGCCGGGAGCTGGGAACGGGCGCGGATATTTATCGCAGATTCGTCGAGCCGTTAAATCCGCAGTTCTCTGGGCGTAAGCTTTCCCCAGATGCCGTTTTAAGTTAAAGCACTGAGGCCGTTTTCAGTTAACTGACGCCCAGCCAGCGAAGCTGGCGGCATAGTTTAGCCCAGGGTGAAGCGAGCGCAGCGAGCGAAACCCTGGGATCAGATTCCCATTTGATTCATAGCCCGCTTTAGCGGGCGACAGAAATGAAGCGAAAGTCGCCAGCTCCGATAACGAAGACCACCAAAGCTCTGTCTCAGGCGAAGAGTCCGGGATTCCGCAAAGGTGCAAGGAAGCAAGCTGTCAAAACCCCGCGCGTAAGCAAGGGCTCGCTGGCGAAGGCTGGCCCAACCACCAGTTTCATGCCAACACTCGGCGATCTCGATCTCCATCTCTTCGGCGAAGGCAAACACCTGGGCATCTACGACAAACTCGGCGCGCACGCGATCGCGCACGAAGGCAAGCGCGGTGTCGCGTTCGCCGTCTGGGCGCCGGCCGCAGATCGCGTCAGCGTTGTCGGAAACTTCAATGGCTGGGACGCAAAGAAAAATCCCATGCGCAGGTTGGGCAGATCGGGCGTGTGGGAATTATTCATTCCAGGTTTCAAAACTGGCGAGCTTTACAAGTACGCGATCAGCACAGCCGGGCACGAATTCTTCAAAGCCGATCCTTACGCCTCGATGATGGAAGTGCCACCGGATACTTCATCGATCGTCTATCAATCAAAATACAAATTTCGCGACCGCGCTTGGATTTCAAAACGAAGCAAACGACAAGCCTGGTGTGAACCGATGTCGATCTACGAAGTGCATCTCGGTTCGTGGCGCCGCATCACGGAAGAAGAAAATCGGCCGCTGACTTATCGCGAGATCGCACCGCTGCTCGCCGAGTATGCAAAACAAAACGGTTTCACGCATGTCGAGTTTCTGCCGTTAAAAGAACATCCATACGGCCCTTCATGGGGTTATCAGGTCAGCGCCTACTTCGCGCCGTCATCTCGCTACGGCACACCTGACGATCTTCGGTTTCTCATCGATCATCTCCATCAGCAAGGCGTCGGTGTGATCATGGATTGGGTGCCCGCGCATTTTCCGAAAGACGCGTTCGCGCTCGGACGCTTCGACGGGACCGCTCTGTATGAGCATCTCGATCCGCGCAAGGGCGAGCATCCCGATTGGGGCACTTACATTTTCAATTACGGGCGTAACGAGGTGCGCAACTTTCTGATCGCCAACGCGTTGTACTGGCTGCGCGAATTTCATCTCGATGGTCTGCGTGTCGATGCGGTCGCGTCGATGCTCTACCTCGATTACAGCCGCAAAGAAGGCGAATGGGTGCCGAATGAATTCGGCGGGCGCGAAAATCTCGAAGCGATTTCGCTCTTGAAAGAGCTCAACGAAGTTACTCACCAGGAGTGTCCGGGAACTTTGATGATTGCTGAAGAATCAACTGCCTGGCCGGCGGTGAGTCATCCGGTTTACGCGGGCGGACTGGGTTTCGATTTCAAATGGAACATGGGTTGGATGCACGACACGCTCAAGTACTTTCAAACCGATCCGTTATTCCGCGGAGGCAATCACAACGCGCTGACGTTCGGTCTGCTGTACGCGTGGAGCGAAAACTTTATTCTTCCCTTCTCTCACGATGAAGTCGTGCACATGAAAGGCTCGCTGGTTAACAAAATGCCGGGCGACGAATGGCAGAAGTTTGCGAACCTGCGCGCGCTCTACGGTTACATGTGGGCGCATCCGGGCAAGAAGCTCTTGTTCATGGGCGGCGAGTTTGGACAGTGGCGCGAATGGACCGAAACGGAAAGTTTGGATTGGCACCTGTTGGAAACACCGATTCACCAGGGTGTACTCGCGTTGATTAAGGACTTGAACAAGTTGTATGTGAAGTACGGCGCGTTATGGGAAGCCGACACGGACCCGGCCGGCTTCAGTTGGATCGAAGTCGATAACGCCGCTGAAAACATAATCGCGTTCCGTCGCATCGCGCCTTCCACCGGCAAAGAGATCATCTGCGTCGGCAACTTCTCACCAGTCGTGCGCGAAGGCCATCGTCTTGGTCTGCCGCGCAAAGGAATCTACAAACAGATTCTGAATACCGACAATGAAAAATACTGCGGCGGCGGATTTGGAGCGGTGAAGAGCATTCGGGCCGAGAAGACGCCGTGGCACGGATTGGATTATTCAGCAGCGATCACTCTGCCGCCTTTGGCGAGCGTGTGGTTTGAAGCGCCGGCGCGAAAGTAGTCAGAGCGTTCCACGCAAACTTAAAACGCCGCAGTGAAGGAGACCTGCGGCGTTTTGTTTTGCTGGTGAAGGAGCGTTAAGAAGCGGTCGCGTACTGGCGATTCAACTCTTGCCGCAACCGATTGAAATACGAATCGAACGTCACGAATCCGGTCGAGCCCTGAAAGAAAGCCTTGCCGTGTGTTTCATCCGAGACGCGATTCAGAGAACTCTGGCCATAGCTCGCGGCGAGACGATTGTGACTGGTCAAGCCAACCGACGGCGCATAAAACGAAAAGATTGACACGTCACGTCTATTCGCCTCATTAATCGTGCGATCGATGTCGACGGTATGGCCGGCGCTGTCCACGTCAAAACCTCGCGAAGTATCGAGACCATCCGAAATCAACAGCACCGCGTTGTGGCCTTTCCAACTTGAATCGAATTTCTTCAGCGCTTCGATAACTTCAACGTAAGGGTTGTAAGCCGAAGCGGAAGTGCTTGCGATCGGAATGCGCAACGAATTCGCCGCGCGATTCAAATCGGTGGTGAACGGCTGCCGGACTTGCAACGTGCCCGCGGTGATATAACCAACCATCACGCGCGATCCGCCGGGCAGCGAGCGAATAAATTCTCGCGTCACGCCGAGCTCATTCCCGACGCGCGAGATCAAATCGTCTTGAATGAGAATTGCGATGTTGAGTTGCTCGCGCACGCGCGGAGCATCACTGTCAACTGCTTTGGCCTGAGCGATTGAAGACACGCCAACCGTAGTTAGCGCGAAAATAGAAGCGATTAAGAACGCTGAAATTCTTCTAAACATATTTTCACCTCCTCAAAAGGAACCATCCCTCCGAGGCCTCTGTAATCAAGCTGTCTGGGTCGATCTTAAGATGCGAATTGAGGCGTTAAGGTTGGCGATGTGGCGCAAGTTGGCAACTTGCGCTACCTACTTATGCAATTGACACAAGCCACTCGCATCGCAGGGAGGTGGAACACCGAACAAGGTGTACCGGCGCGAGGCGAGCCAGTGATAGAAGATTGGTCCAAGTTTTGGGAATGGCCAAACATTCATTATTGGGGACATCCAACTCCAGCGGGGCAGGACGCGAATCACTTCGATCCAGGAAAAGTAACCTTTGGTCCACCGACCATCTGGCGTGCGTGTGTGCATCTCCTCGGCCATCTCTTCTCTGGTGTGCGGCGCTGCGCGTTTGAGGATTTCGGGATCGTTGTAGTCACGCCACTCAATTCGATGATTCCGATCGAGCGGCTCGACGTGCTCACGCATCCAGCGACAGAGATTGCAATGGCCGTCGGTGTAGACTTCGATTGTGTTCGTCTTGTCCATTAACTGGTCTGCGGGGGCGACGATACAATAAGCTCACAACGACAGCAAACGAGGTTCAGGGAACATTCTTTCCGGAACGCGGTCTAAGTCGTCACGTCCGGTAGAGACAGTTAATGCTGACAATTCGAGAACTTACAAAGACCTACCCGAGCGGAGTCCAGGCTTTGAGGGATGTTTCCCTGACCATCTCCGCCGGGATGTTTGGACTCCTCGGGCCCAATGGCGCAGGCAAGACAACCCTGATGAAGATCCTCGCGACGCTGCTCGAACCCGACTCGGGCACCGCCCAAATGAATGACGTGGACGTGATCAATGACAAGCACGCGACGCGGACAATGCTCGGGTACCTGCCACAGGACTTTGGTTTGTATCCGAGTCTCACCGCAGAGCAGATGCTTGATTACTTCGCGAAACTCAAAGGCGTTCTTGAGCGAAAGGAACGATCGCTCCTGGTGGACACGTTGCTTGAACGAGTCAATCTTCACGACGCGCGAAAGCAAAGGCTCAGCGGATTTTCGGGAGGCATGCGGCAGCGTCTGGGAATTGCGCAGGCACTGATCGGTCAGCCGCAACTCATCATCGTCGATGAACCCACCGCCGGCCTGGATCCGGAAGAGCGAATTCGTTTTCATAATCTGTTGTCGGAAACGGCAGGCGAAGAGGCAGTCGTGATTTTGTCAACGCACATCGTCGCTGACGTTTCGAGCCTTTGCAGCCAGATGGCGGTCATTCAAAAAGGTGCAATCCTGGCCTCCACCACACCGCAGCAAGCGATCGATGAACTTAAGGACTCAGTTTGGGAAGCCACTGTACCGCGCGAACAGGTCGCAGCCTTAAAGTCTGAGCATCAAGTTATCTCTTCGCAGATGTTGGGCGGACAGGCGCGCCTGAGAGTTATTTCAAAAGGTGAGCGGCCAAGCGAAGAATTCACTCCGGCGACCCCAGTGCTTGAAGATTATTACTTTGATCTGGTCAACCAACGGTAAGTGTCAAAAGCCCGACCGGCAGGGAGGGCATGATTCGCATCGGAGCCCTTGCTAACGCGCGGGCTTCTGACACGTAAACATGATCAACCCCTTTCAGACTCGTTTCTTCACAATCTTCCAGAACGAAGTGCGGCTCAATTCGAAACGCGTCGCGCCTTACGCGATGATCGTTCTGTTCATTGGCGCGGCTGTGTTGGGTTGGGGCAGAGGGCCCGCAGTCGCTTTAGGTTGGGCCACAAACAGCGACTTTTACATTGCCAGGGGCCTTAAGGCCTTCTCTTTTTTATTTGGACTCCCAATTTTCAACGCCGTGATCATGGGCGACGCTGTGATCAGGGATTTCCGTTTCGGTATTGATCCGCTGATCTTTTCGAAGCCACTGAATCGCGCCCAGTATCTGTTCGGAAAATTCTTTGGCAACTTCTTCGCGTTGCTTTGCTGCATGGCGGCTTTCCCGTTGACTATGTTCGCGCTGCAGGCGTTTCACCCCGCGCAGATGGTGGTTCAGCCGGTTAAAGTTATTCCTTACTTCAAACACTTCTTTTTTTTCGTCGTCATCACACAATTCGCGTTGGCAGCCTTTTACTTTATGGCGGGATCGCTGACGAGGAGCAGCAAGATCGTCTACGGTCTGGCGGTCTGTTTCTATCCGCTCTTCATCTCAGCAATGCTTTTTCTGCCAGGGATCGTGACGGTTCGGGGGCGAAACTTTCTCGATGTTTTCCTGCTTAATTCGGGTCCAAGCAGTAACGGATTCGGCAACAGCGCCGATTATTTGAATCAGTATGTCTACAGCTATACGCCGGACATGATCGCCAACCGGACGTTACTGGTTTTCACCGCGCTCCTTTGCCTCACGGTTCTTTACTTTCGCTTCAGGACAACTGCGTCCTCGCGCCAGGCGCCAGAGTTTTCAATGCTGGCCCTTTCCGCTGAGCAACCGGTTGCTTACGAAGGAGGAAGCCTCGGTGATACCGGCTCAGGTTTGCAACCACCGGTGAGGGTTGCGAACCCAAACTCTGGCAATCGAGGAGCGCTAAATTCACCTCGATCATTCGGCGCCATTTTTTGGAATGAGGTGCGGCTCAATTCGAGGCGGGTCGCTCCTTATGTGTTGATGTTGTTTTCTGTTTTCAATGCTGTCCTGTGGTCTGTAGGCCTGGGCGCCACTTATTATGGCAAGGAAGTGATCGCGAAATATGGGAGGCTTTGGGCCACAAACAGCGATTACTACATAACTCATAATTTTGGCGGCTACGCACTCGGCATATTTGGACTGCCTATCTTTGCCGCCCTAATCATGGCCGAGCCGGTGAGAAGAGACTTCCGGCTGGAAATCGATGCCCTCATTTTTTCAAAGCCTGTCAGCAGAGCTCATTACTTGCTCGGGAAATTCTTTGGCAGCTTCTTCGTGCTCGTTTGTTGCCAGGCATCTTTCGCGGCGACGCTTGTTTTGATTCAGGTCTTACACCCTTCACAGACGGTTGTGCTCCCGTTCCGACTTCTCCCCTATTTCAAACATTTCATCATGATCGTGGTCATCACCTACGTCCTATTTGCCGCGGTCTACTTTACTGTCGGAACATTAACGCGAAACCCGAAAATTGTTTATGTGTTGGCAATTGCTTTTTACCCGCTCATGGCGTTCTACGGGCTCTTCGTCTTGAAAAACTTACCGCCGCGATGGCGAGTGATGCTCAGTCCCTTGATGTTTAGGGAAGTGGAACTTCAAACGTGGGGGCGCAGTCCGGAATGGGTAGATCAGCTGGTAGTCAGCTATACGCCTATCATGTTCGCAAACCGCGCCTTGGTGATTCTCGCGGCCGCCGTTTGTCTGACGATTGTTTGTCTACGGTTCAGAATAACCGAACCATCCGCCAAGCCAGAAAACACTTCATGGCTCAATCTGTCAGCAGGCAACGAAGTTATCTACTACGATCCACCTATCATCCCGCCAACACTCGGTCAAACAGAGAGCCATGTAGGAAGTATTCGAGTCGAAAAGGCAGAGGCAAAACAGACTGAGGTTCCGAGCGTTATCGTCGCTAACGCGGGCCTACGGGCGAATCTTGCAAAATTGGCGGCGGCCCTGGGAGTTGAGTTTCGCTTGCTTCTTTCCGAGCGCAGCCTGATCGTGATCATGCCGCTGGCCATCTTCCTCTCTATTCTGGAAGTCGCCTTCTATAACATCCTGCCTGACGTCTCTTATTCCGCCGCTTATGCGACCAACACAGCAAAGTTATTATTGATATTCCTGATTGGCATCGCGGTCTTCTACACGGGCGAAGCAATGCATCGCGATCGCGAAGTGCGGATTGAACCGGTCTTATGGGCCACGCCTGCTCCGAACTATGTGTTGCTGCTCTCGAAGTTTTTTTCAACGCTTTCACTCATAACCGGTCTTCTCCTGATCCTTAGTGTCGCCGCGATCGTGATTCAAATCTTTCGCGGGCATACTCCGATCGATGTGACTGCCTACCTTCGAGTTTACGGAATCATCCTTTTGCCCGGCGCCGTTTTTGTCACCGCTGTCTCACTCTTTTTACATGTGGTTTTGCGGAACAAGCATCTCGCTTACGTCGTCAGCATTGGAACTGGAGCTGGCTCGTTCTATATCTACAATCTCGGCTACAACCACTGGCTGTACAACCCAATTCACTACGGGCTTTGGAAGTTTAGTGATCTAACTCAAGCGACGGCGCTGAGTGTCATTCTGTGGCAGCGCCTTTATTGGTTGTTGTTAGCGCTGGCGTGCCTTTCCCTGGCCCACGTTTTCTACGAGCGCAAACGCGGACGAAGATTGCACGTCGGGATTAGCCCATCCCAACGGTCATAACTCCCATCCACCAGCTGCGACGCTCCGGTTGAAAAGCCCGCTCGCCAGCCGACCTATTACAATAGGAACCGCGATGTTTAAGAAATGGATCTTCCTCATAGTTGTTCAAGACAACCGTCGAGATGGAAAAGACGGAACCTGCACCGGCAAAAACTAAATAGTTGATCACCTTCAAGAGGTTGGAGCGATAGCTGAGGGCCTGCTTGCCATTCCGCTTCGCGCTCGGATAAATTAGCCACCAATCCGCCGAATCAATCCTGCCTTTTCATTCGCAGTGAAACCGAGGATGTCTCGCGGGAACTCGATCTCTGAAAGGACTCATTCGCGCAAATGAAAGTCTACGATACCGAACACATTCGCAACCTTGCGGTCATTGGACACGGCGACGC
>Ga0134121_10003639_pt1 | contig 12766 bp, 13 predicted proteins | sample KB301_FD_96463 | JGI IMG/M metagenome (GOLD analysis project Ga0134121, IMG submission 96463) | Terrestrial soil microbial communities without Nitrogen fertilizer from Kellogg Biological Station, Michigan, USA - KB3-0-1 | ecosystem: Environmental > Terrestrial > Soil > Unclassified ...
AATAGCAGGGCGCAGCCAGTGAAGACCATCACGATTCGCGAGCCGACCTCCATCGAGGAGTTCCAAAGGTGCATGGAGCTCCAGAGAGAGGGATTTGGACGAAATGACGTCGAGCTCATGCCGATTCGCTTCTATGTCGTTGCCCGGCACGTTGGCGGCCTCGTCATCGGCGCCTTTGATGGAAGCACACTGGTCGGTTTTCTAAGCGCGATCCCGGGCATTCGTAAAGGGAAGCCCTATTGGCACTCCCACATGCTTGCCGTGACCGCAACGCACCGCAATTCCGGCCTGGCCACGAAACTCAAGCTCGCCCAGAAAGAGCAAGCCCTTAAGCAAAACATTCACCTGATTGAATGGACCTTCGACCCTCTGGTCTCGCGAAATGCCTATCTGAACATCGAGAAACTTGGTGTGATTGTCCGCCGCTACTATCCCAACTTCTACCTGGCGGATGAAGACCGCCTGGTGGCGGAATGGTGGCTGGAGCGGCCGCGCCCGGTTGTTGCCGGCGAGGTCAGGCGTGTGACGATTTCTGCCGATCCGATCGCAGCGCAGGCTGCGCGTGTTCGCGTACGGGAAGAATTTCTCGCCAACTTCAGGGAGGACTTTTTCGTGGCGTCGTTCGAACGCCGCGGCGAGATGAGCGATTACGTCTTCATTCGAGGAACATCCAGTGCGGATCACCCAGATTGAACTGCGCGAAGTGCGGATGCGCCTGCTGCGCCCTTTCGAAACCAGCTTCGGCGTGACGCGCGATCGCAGGATTCTGCTCGTCACGGCGTCCGACGGAGCCCCTGATGGACATGTCGGCTATGGTGAAGTCACCGCCGGTGAAGGCCCGTTCTACTGCCACGAGACCGTCGATACCGCCTGGTATGTCCTTGCCGAGTTCGTCATTCCCCGTGTGATTGGAAAAGACTTGCCTGGCGCTCGCGACTTCACGCCGCTCGTCGCGGACATTCGCGGACACTACATGGCGCGTGGCGGGCTGGAGGCTGCGCTGTGGGATCTGGAAGCGCGCCAACGTGGCGAGCCTTTGTGGAAGTTTCTCGGCGGTACTCGTGCGGAGGTCGACACCGGCGTGTCCCTCGGCATTCAGGCGAACATCGACGAACTGCTGGAGTTGATCCAGTCGGAAGTGGATGCGGGTTATCAGCGCATCAAGATCAAAATCAAGCCGGGCTGGGATGTCGAGGTGATGCGGCAGGTGCGCGCCGCGTTTCCGAAAATTCGCCTGATGGGAGATGCCAATTCCGCTTACACGCTCGCCGATGTCGACATCTTCCGACAGATGGATGCTCTTGACGTGATGATGTTCGAGCAACCCCTGCACCATGAAGACATCATCGATCACGCCGAACTCCAACGGCAAATCCACACGCCGATCTGTCTGGATGAATCCATTCATTCGGCGGACGATGCGCGCAAAGCGATTCAGATTGGGGCCTGCCGTATTATCAACATTAAATTGGGGCGCGTCGGCGGCCATCGCGAAGCGCGAGCCGTTCACGATGTGTGCCGGGATAACGGGATTCCGGTTTGGTGTGGAGGCATGCTCGAGTCCGGCATTGGGCGGGCGCACAATGTGGCGCTGTCGAGCCTGGAGAATTTTTCGTTGCCTGGAGACGTGGCGGCAAGCAAGCGTTACTGGGCGGAGGATGTGATTGAGCCGAGGGTCGAAGTGTCTCCAAAGGGAACCATCGCTCAACGCATGGAACCGGGGATCGGCTATGCCGTGAACCTGGAGACCCTGGAGCGTTGGACCGTCCGCACACGGGTGTTCACCGCATGAGCGTCTTCAACCTGGCGCTCCTGGGGCTTTGCACAAGAAATCTGAAAAACTGGTCGCGCGGCCTTCTCCCACCGGGAGAAGGTGGCCCGAAGGGCCGGATGAGGGCCCATACACTCGGACAATACTTCCCTCACCCGGCCTTTGGCCACCCTCTCCCGGTGGGAGAGGGCCCTCACGAATTCACCCCTCGACTTTTTGTACAAAGCACCCTCTCGGCCACCAGGGGCAAGTTGCCGCTCGGCTTTGCCTCATGACGGTCTACGAAGCCGACTGGGTGTGCCCTGCAACGTCCGAGCCGATTCGCGATGGCGCCATTGCCGTAGAGCACGGACGCATCGTCCTTGTCGGCCCGCGCGACGAGGTGTTGGGTCTCGAACGCGTCCGTTATCCTGGATGTGTCCTCATTCCAGGCTTCGTCAACACTCACGCCCATCTGGAGCTGACGATCTTCCATGGCCTGCTCGAAAACCTCGCCTTCGGAGACTGGATCGCAAAACTTGTCCGCATCAAGTACAGTGCGCTTGACCGCGATGCGCTGAGGGCTTCTGCCCGACTCGGCGCGCTTGAGATGCTTCATGCTGGTATCACCACGGTCGGAGAAGTCATGGATGCGGGGACTGGTTGGGAAGCGATGAGGGAGTTCGGACTCCAAGGCGTAGCCTATCAGGAAGTTTTCGGTCCTGGCGACGATACAGCTCCTGAGTCTCTGCACGGACTGCAGGCCAGGGTGCGCGACTATCGACGCCAGGAGACGGCAACCCGGCGTATCGGCATCTCACCGCACGCGCCCTATACCGTGTCACAGAAGTTGTACGAAACGGCACGGGATTATGCGCGAAGCGAGAAGCTGCTCATGACGGCGCACATCGCGGAGTCTCACGACGAAACGCTTTTTGTGAGGGACGGCGCCGGCCACTTTGGCGACGCGCATCGCAAGCGTGGGATCCAGGTTAAGGCACGCCATTGTTCGCCCGTAGCATACCTCGAGAGACTCGGACTCCTGGGCCCCGACATGCTTCTGGTGCACGCGATCGAAACCGGCGAGGAGGATCTCCGCCGGATTCGCGACACTGGCTCCTTCGTCGCTCACTGTCCAAGGTCCAATGCAAAACTCGGCCATCAGGTTGCACATGTCGCAGAAATGCGCGAGCTGGGCATTCCGGTTTCTCTGGGAACAGACAGCACGGCCAGTAACGACTCGATCGACATTTTCGCAGAAATGCGGCTCGCCATGGCGCAGCAAGGATTGAGCGCCAGCGAAGCCTTTAGCATGGCGACCATCGAAGGAGCTCGCGCGCTCGGACTCGATCCGTTTCTCGGCAGCCTGGACTTGGGTAAACGTGCGGACTTCGTGATTGTCGACACCGACGGCGTTGTTGATAATCCTCTCGATGCAATGGTGAATTTCGCGAGTGGCGCACGCGTGAAGACCACGTTCCTAAGCGGCACAACGGTTTCCATGGACGCTTCAGAAGGCCACCGCGAAGTGGAGCGGATCAAGAAATCTCTATTTCTCCGATAATGCATGTTCTGGCAATTTGAAATTGGCGATTTTGGGTTAAAGTGGAGCGCCGGAGTATGCGAAATTCAGTGAGCACGATCAAACAGATCGTTACTGGCTTGAGTCTCACGCTTGCCCTTGTCGCGCAGGGCGCGGCCGCGCAGTCTGCGCGCGAAGTCCCCAGTGACTCAGAGATCCGAAAGATACTTGCCGAACGCGTGGATAAATACCGGCAAAGTGTGGGGATTGTCGTCGGCGTAATTGAGCCCCAGGGGCGCCGGGTTGTCGCCTACGGTAATCTGGCCGCGGGAGATACGCGCCCCTTGAACGGGGACACCGTCTTCGAGATTGGGTCGATCACCAAGGTGTTTACATCGCTTCTTCTCGCCGACATGGTGGAGCGGGGCGAAGTAGAGTTGACCGATCCGGTGGCGAAGTACCTGCCCGCAACCGTTAACGTACCGCAGCGTCGCGCAGAGCAGATTACGCTGGAGGATTTAGCCACGCACACCTCCGGTTTGCCCCGGATGCCCGTCAACGTCGATTCGAGAGATCCCGCTAATCCTTTCGCGGACTACAGCGTCAACCGGCTCTACGAATTTCTTTCGGGATATCAACTGCCGCGGGATATCGGCGAAGCCTTCGAGTATTCCAACATCGGCGGTGCGTTGCTCGGACACGCTCTGGCTCAGCGCGCCGGCCGGAACTATGAAACGTTGGTGGAGACGAGGATAGTGGTGCCGTTGGAGATGAAGAGCACGAGCGTGACGCTCACGCCGGAAATGAAAGCCCGTCTCGCTGTCGGCCATGCCTATGGATTGGAGCCGACTCCGAATTGGGATCTGGGCGCGCTGAGTGCTGCCGGAGCTCTCAAGTCCACCGCCAATGACCTCCTGACATTCCTGGCTGCGAATCTCAGATATACGCAAACCCCACTCTCACAGGCTCTGGCTTCCATGTTAAAGGTTCGCCGCGACCGCGACAGGGGCACAATCGCTCTGGAGTGGTTCCTGGACCTGCGCGGCGGCGTTGAAATCATTTCCCATTCGGGTAGTACCGGCGGATACCAGTCCTTCATTGGCTACGATCCCAAAGCACGCGTCGGAGTAGTGGTGTTATCGAATAGCGGAACGGGCGCCGGCGTCGACGATATTGGAATCCATCTGCTGAATCCCAGGGTTCCGCTCCTGGATGGCGATACCCTTGCACCGCCGAAGCCGCGAAAGGAGATCGCGGTCGAGCCCAAGTTGCTGGAGACCTACGTGGGCCGTTATCAATTTCCGTCGAGCCAACTGGCCAGCGTCACCTATGAAGGCGGACACTTGTTTCTGCAGGGAGAGGGCGACGTCAAAGTTGCGTTTTACCCGGAAAGCAATCAGGATTTTTTCGCCAAGATCATGGACGCTCAGATGACGTTCAACACCGATCGCGAGGGCCGCGTGACCGGTTTGATTTTCCACCGAAGCGGAGCCGACCTCCGCGTTAAGCGGATCGACTAGAGGGATTCGCGGGTCGAGCTTTGGTGGCGGACAATGTGCTCGGACGCACGATCCCACCGCCAGGCGGCCTTGTCGCCCTTCAGATAGACACCGCCGAGCCATCGATCGATACCGTTCAAGTCGATGTGGTCGGCCCGACCCTCAAGGACCCTTCGTCCTGCTTCAGTGATCGTGACGTCACCCAGCCTGCATTGAAGTGTGTCCGATATCTGAACGAGCGGATGCCGAGCCTCGGATAGATCGGCCAGGATCCTGTAAAACGAAAGGTCCCCCATGAAGACCTGTTCCTCCATCTCCCGGACTGCGACGAAAACCGCTGGCCCGGAGAGTGAACCCTCCTCACGGAGGACGGACAGAGCCTGGCGCTCCGTACGAGACAAGCCGTTATCGGCAGACGGAAACTGTTCCAGATGACGCCGCAGCGCCGCCGCAATAAACGGCAATGCGGACGTGTCGGTGGCGAGAAAACGCTCGATCTCCGTGGGATCCGGCGATGTGAAGGCATTCCAGGCCGCGCGCGCGGTGCGATAATGCCCTTCACCGACCGGAAGTCGCGTGTCGGCCAGCGACGCCAGTTGGTTCGCGTGCAGTTGTCCAAGCCCGACAAAACGATCCATACCGGGGTAGCGCCCGACGCAAATGAGGGTCAGCTGTACCGCACCCAAATCCTGGCGGCTGAACCAGTCAAGCACCTTGATGAGGATCAACTGGTTGGACAGGGTATGGGAGAGCCAGATGACTACTTCTTGATGTTGGGAGAAAGCAGCGAGTGTGTCTTCACACGCTTTCAGGTATTGGCGAGCCTCATTCAGCGCAACGTACCCGGCGCCAGCCATGAAGCGGGCGCGGGTCTCGCGCCATGCTTCCGCGCTAAGATCAGCAGGCGCTGGTCCCTCGTACATCAGATCACCATAGATCGAGACGACGCCAGGTACCCCGGATTCCCTCAGCGTTCCTGCTACAGACTCGCCATCAGTGATATGCAGCATGCCGATTCCGCCAGTTTTCAATCCAGAAGGGGAAGCGCGCCCTCGAGGCGCGCTTGTTTCGCGCGCAAGATATACAGGATGAACCCTGCCAGCAGTGTTGCAACGCCGGCGAGCGACGCAACCGGTTCCTCCCGGATGCTCCACACCGTCATCCACAGCGTGAAGGCCAGATAGATGATGGGCGTGAGCGGGTAACCGACGCACACCTTGATGCGGGCGCGCCCTTCACGGCGCAAGCGGAACAGACTGATGACAGTGAGGCCGGAAAAGATATTCAGCGTGAAGGCGATATAAACGAGCAGGCCCCCGAATGAGGGAGTCAACGCGAGCAGCGCAGCAAGCCCCGCCTGGAGAGCGACGGCACGCGATGGAACGCGTCTGCCGTTAAGGCGGCTCAGGGACGCGGGCATAAAACCATCCCGTGCCATGGCTTCCACAATGCGCGGTCCCACCATAAGCATCGAACTGATCGGGCAGAGCAGCGTCAAGGCGATCAACATCGACACCATTCCCGCGATTTCGCCTCCCCACAGTTTCAACGCCACCACATGTCCAACCTGTTCGACACCTGTCAGCTCTCTTGCGGGAACAATCAGCAAATACGAGAGATTGAGCAGGACGTAAAGAACGGTCACCAGGGTGGTGCCCAACAGCAGAGAACGCGGCAAAGTTCGCTCCGGATTCTTCAGCTCGGTTCCAATGTACGAAGTAGCGTTCCACCCCGAATAGGCGAATGCGACAAAGACGAGGACGACCGCAAAGGACGGTGAGAGCAGAAAGTGCGGATGCACCTGAAATACAGCCTTCTCGCTTGAGCCCGACGCCGCAAAGAGCACGCTTCCGATGAACACCACGATCAGAACGACTTTGACGACGGTGATCACGGTCTGAAACCGGCTGCCAAGGTGGAGGTCGAGTCCGTGGAACAAAGCAAGCACCAGAACTGTCAGCGCAGCCATGACAGAAACCGGCCAACCCGGAAACACTGTCTGCACGTAGAGATTCAGGGCAATAGCCGAAGCCGCGATGGGGCCGGCAAAGCCGACAACGAGTGAAACGGCTCCCGACATGAAGCCGAGCGAAGGATGCAGCAAACGGCTGAGGTAGTAATACTCACCGCCGGAATGCGGAAGATTGGCGCCGACTTCCCCATAGCACAGCGCGCCACAGAGGGCGAACAACCCTCCCAGCAACCAGCCCAGGAGAATGTCACCGCTGGCGGCGCCCATGCCTGCCATCAGTCCCGTGGTGGTAAAAACGCCGGTACCTATCATGTTTGCGACGACGGTGACGGAGGCTGCGGTAAGAGTCAGCGTGCGCCGGTCGGACACCGATCAGACCTTGGAGAGCAGGTGCCCGAGCTTCGCTTTCTTCGTTTGAAGATAACGCTGGGTATCGTCGGTAGGAGCGATCTCAATCGGGACTTGTTCAGCGATGGTGATCCCGGCTTCCCTCAGAGCCTGAATCTTTTGGGGATTGTTCGACATCAGCCTGACGCTGCCCACGCCGAAATGCCGCAGGATCTCAATGCAGAGGGCATAGTTGCGATGATCGGCTTCAAAGCCCAGTTCGTGATTGGCTTCCACGGTGTCGTGACCTGCATCCTGGAGCTGGTACGCCAGTATCTTGTTCATCAAACCGATACCGCGTCCCTCCTGCAGTTGATAGATTAGAAGGCCCGTTCCGGCGTCGGCAATGGCTTTTTGAGCGACCGCCAATTGGGCGCCACAGTCGCAGCGGCTGGATGCGAAAACATCGCCAGTCAAACATTGAGAGTGAATACGAACAAGGGGAGACTCTACGTCGGCCAGGTTCCCCATCACGAGAGCAACAGCACCGTCGGATTTGTCGCTGCATTCGAAAGCGAAGATCCGAAAGTTGCCGAATTCCGTAGGGAACGCCGCTTCGGCAACCTTGACGGTATTCATAGGCGGAAGTATAACACGCGCGTCCCCTCCTCATTGAGGAGGGGTGGACGCGACCAACGGGAGCGGACGGGGTGGTCAGGTTTTCCGATCACTCCGGATACATTATGTCGTCGGAAGTGCCGCGCCTGCCATCGGCCCCGACGGATCGGAATCGAAAGTTGGACCCCACAGACTCGATCTCGAGGGGATGTCCCCAGGCGTCGTCCAGAACGAGGTCCGTCATGTACTGAGGATGCAGGACGTCGCTCAACGCCGTGATGGTTGAAGCGCTCGGTGGAATTCCATTGCGCTGCTGATAGGCCTTGACGCCTGCGTCGAGCTTGCGAAGGGCCGCGACGGTCTCCTTTCGGCGAGTCTCATTGATGGCGGCGATCAGCTCTGAAACGGAAATCCAATTCTGATCTCCGAGTCTTACGGAGGAAATGTGCCAGGGACTTCCGGGCGTGTCGCGTTCGAATTGAAACGCGAGTTCAACCGTCGTTTCCGCGATCAAGCGATTGCCGCTCCCGCCGACTATTCTTCTCACTGAGACCGCTTGAGGGATAAGGGTCGACGTTCCGAGTTCTGCAACCTGCTTGCGGATTTCGTTGTGGGAGAGCCTCGCTCCGCCGCAGCCGGACGCAAGGAATGCGGCGATCAAAACCAGCTGAACGGCACGATTCATCAGGGTTTCGAGTCTAGCACGCTGTGATAGAATCCCCCAAAATGCACGTCAATCTTCTATTCTTCGCAACGCTCAAAGACATCGTCGGTTCACGCCACCTTCAGTTGGACGTCCCCACGGGCGCAACAGTGAACGATCTGTGGGAGCGATTGGAGTCCAGCTATCCGCGTTTGCGACCGTACCGTTCCATAGTGCTGACTTCCCTGAACGAAGAGTACGTGGATCGCGCAGCGGCAGTCTCCGATGGCGATGAAGTTGCCATGTTCCCGCCCGTCAGCGGCGGATCAACGGCGGACACGCCTTCGGACCTGGAACTCATGGAACGGCCTCGTGAGGTTTATCGCCTGACACGCGAAGCCATCGACGCACGCTCTTTTGCCAGCATGCTGCTGCGTCCCGAGGCCGGCGCGATTTGCATTTTCGAAGGCGTCGTCCGGAATAACTCGAAAGGGAAGACCACACGCTTTTTGGAATATGAAGGCTACGAGACCATGGCGCTACGAAAGATGGAAGAAATCGGGGCCTTCGTCCGCAGCGCCTGGGATATCGATTCTGTCGCCATTGTCCACCGGCTCGGCCACATGGATATCGGCGAGACCAGCGTCGCGATCATCGTCACTTCAGCGCACCGTAGGGCATCGTTCGATGCCTGTGAGTACGCCATCGACCGCTTGAAAAGGATTGTTCCTATCTGGAAGAAGGAATTCTTCGAGGATGGGGAAGTCTGGATCGAAGGACAGAACTAAGGACTGCTTTCCTAATATTAGGATGACGTCTTCGGGCGGGCGTCCCCTCCTCGTGAGGAGGGGTGGCCGCAGGCCGGGGTGGTCATGCAAGCTGAAACCTGATTCGATGCCTGACCACCCCGGCTCGCTGCGCTCGCCACCCCTCCTCAAGAGGAGGGGACGCCCGCCCGAAGAACGTCATCCTACCTTCCGTGCGCGAATCGTGCGAGGGATGCCTTGGAGGTCTGTCTTTGTCGGAAGTTTATCCCACGCTGCGCCAAAGAGATTCAGAACGCGTTCCTCCATCCCAAACCCGATTTCAGCGATCAGATAACCGCCCGGACGGAGCATCTGCTCAGCGGAGGGAACCAGCCGCCGGAAAGCCGCGAGCCCCTCATCATCGCCATAAAGCGCCACTTCCGGTTCGTGCTCTCGAACTTCGATCTGCAGACGCGAGGCCTCCCGGCGGCTGACATACGGCGGATTACTGACGATAAAATCAAATGGCCCGGCGGTCGCGTCCAGAAGATCCATGCAGGCGAAGGCTACGGAAGCTCCAAGCTGTCTTGCATTCAGCTGAGCCACGCGCAGGGCCTCGAACGACACGTCGGTCAGCATCACCCGCGCATCGGCAAGTTCCAGCGCAAGCGTGACTCCAATGCAGCCGGAGCCGGTACCCACATCGATGATCCGCGAGCCCGCGGGCGGCTGCAGCTCCAGGGCGGTCTCCACAATGAATTCCGTTTCGGGGCGGGGAATCAGCACTGAGGGATTGACCGTAAAGTAGCGGCCGAAGAATTCCTGCCGGCCGACGATGTATTGAGTCGGCACGCCGGAGATGCGTTCGTAGACAGAATCTTCGAGAGTCTGCTCTTCCGCCGGAGTCAGTGCTCGCTCGTCGTGCGTGTACAGGTACGTCTTATCTACGGTGAGGCAGTGGCAGAGGAGCACTTCGGCGTTCAGGCGCGGGTTGGAGATGCCATGCCGTTCGAGTCGTTCTGCAGCCAGTCGGAATGCTTCGCGGAGGATCAATTGACGGTCTTTTTATCGTCCTTGAGTCTCTCTGCCTGGAAGTGGCTCGTGAGCGTGTCGAGAACCTCGGCGAGATCGCCATCCATGATGAAGTCCAGGCGATGCAGCGTCAGGCCGATGCGATGATCGGTGAATCGATTCTGAGGATAGTTGTAGGTTCTGACCTTTTCGCTGCGGTCACCGGTCCCGACCATGGAACGCCTTTCATCGGCCTGAGCCTTCTGCTGCTTTTCCTGCTCCAGTTCGTAGAGTCGCGAGCGAAGAACCCTGAGCCCCTTCGCGCGATTTTTGATCTGCGATTTCTCATCCTGGCAGGAAACGACGAGACCGGTGGGGATGTGCGTGATGCGAACGGCGGAGTACGTGGTATTCACCGACTGTCCGCCAGGGCCTGAGGAGCAGAACGTATCGATACGTAAGTCTTTTTCGTGGATCGCCACTTCCACTTCTTCGGCTTCCGGCAGGACGGCCACCGTGATCGCAGAAGTGTGAATGCGCCCGCTGGCTTCGGTCGCTGGTACGCGCTGGACGCGGTGGACGCCGCTTTCATACTTCAGGCGGCTGTAGACACCCTTGCCTTCGATGAGGGCAATGATTTCCTTGAATCCTCCCACGCCAGTGGAATTCGAAGAAAGAATTTCTACCTTCCAGGCTTGCTGCTCCGCATAGCGGGAATACATGCGGAAGACGTCCGAAACGAACAGGGTGGCTTCATCGCCGCCCGTTCCGGCGCGTATTTCGAGAATGACGTTCCGTTCGTCGTTGGGGTCTTTGGGAAGGAGCAGAAGCTTCAGCCTGGCGCTGCAGTCGGCAAGGCGATGTTCGAGGCTTGCCAATTCCTCTTCGGCCATCGCCTTCATATCGGCGTCCATGCCGGCCTCTCGAAGCATGGTGCGTGTCTCGTTCACGCCCTTTTCGATTTCCTTGTATTCGTGATAGTGCGCCACGATCTCACCCAGATCGCTGTGGGCTTTGGCAGTCTTCTGATAGCGCTTGTTGTCGCTGATCACTCCGGGATCGGCGAGCTTCGCGTTCAGATTCTCATAGCGTGCTTCAGCATCATGAAGCTTTCCGATCAGAAGACTGTCGAGGCTCATACCGATAGGGCTTCTTCGAGCGCTTTTATCGCGGTGGCCAACTGGCTCTCGTCGGGTTTCTTGGTGGTGATCTTCTGCAGCAGCAATCCCGGATAGGTCACCAGCCGCATAAGGCTGTCGGGATGTTTTGCGGAGTAGCGGATCACTTCATACGAAATTCCGGCGATGAGGGGAAGCAGTACGATTCGAGAAGCAAGCTTGCCGGCGATGGTATCGAAATGGAAAAGGGAGAACACGATGATGCTGACAACCATGAGCACCAGAAGGAAGCTCGTGCCGCATCGCGGATGCAGGGTGGAGTACTTGTCGGCGTTCTCGACAGACAGCGGTTCCCGCGCCTCGAAGTTGTAAACCGTCTTGTGTTCGGCCCCGTGGTATGCGAAGACGCGCCGCATGTCTTTCATGAACGAAATCGTCAGAAGAAATGTGACGAAGGTGCCAACACGAAAGACCCCGTCAATCGCGTTGAATAGCAGGTGACTTTCGAAGCCAAGCTGCTTCTGGAGCAGCCCTGTCATGAACAGAGGCAGCGCGATAAACATGGCAATGTTGACGCCCAGAGCCATGACCATACTGCCGGCGATGACCCACGAAGGAAGGGCGGCCGGCGCTCCCGCCGGTGTCGATTCCGCTTTTGCGGCGGCACCCAGTGAACGGGCTGGGTCGGCTGTGGTCTTGTCTGAAGGTTCCTCGTCCAGCATTGCCTCATCGGCGGACCACCTCAGGGCCTTGATCCCCAGAACGAGGGCCTGACCGAGCACTCCGACGCCCCGGACGATGGGCAGCTTGAAGATTTTCCACTTCTCTCCCGTGGTCTGCAGGAGCTCCTTCACGACCCGGTAGCTGCCGTCTCTTCTACGGATAGCGACGGAATAGCCCTTGGGCGAGCGCATCATCACGCCTTCGATGACAGCCTGCCCTCCGACAAGGACATCGTCGTTGGCGCCAAGCGCCCACGACGTTGCGGTAAAAATCAGGTGTTTGAAATAACGAAACTTCAAAGGTTCTCCTTCACTTGCACTTGATATCCGCGGGCCTTTTTTAAGGTTTCGCGCTATCGTGCTCACGCTCCGAGCGGGCTTGCATTGTTTGATGGCTTCGCCCTATCGGGCTCAGATTCGCTCCGCACATGTGCTTTCTCAGCTCTTCTTAGCATACTTCCGGTTGAACCTTTCGACGCGGCCTGCAGTGTCTATGAGCTTCTGCTTGCCGGTAAAGAAAGGGTGACATTTCGAGCAAATTTCCAAATGAATCTCAGGCTTTGTAGAACGGGTCCGGAATGTTTCACCGCACGCGCACTTCACCACCGTTTCGACGTAGTTGGGGTGAATACTAGCTTTCATGAAGTCCTCCAAGTCAATACTGAACAATTATAAGGGTAAAGCCGTTTCTGACAAGGGCAACTGGTTGCAATGAATGGCGAAATCCCATACAGTACCGGTTTCGCACTATAGCAGGAGGAAAGAACATAATGGTTAACCAACCCGGAAAACCGGCCGGGAGCGGTCGGTTTGCTGCCCCAGAAGGAGGGGAGGAGGT
>Ga0134121_10003640_pt1 | contig 12762 bp, 10 predicted proteins | sample KB301_FD_96463 | JGI IMG/M metagenome (GOLD analysis project Ga0134121, IMG submission 96463) | Terrestrial soil microbial communities without Nitrogen fertilizer from Kellogg Biological Station, Michigan, USA - KB3-0-1 | ecosystem: Environmental > Terrestrial > Soil > Unclassified ...
CAGACTACCCGCCGGCGAAGTTGATGCAACTGCAGCTAACACTCGGCGGTGGCGACTACCGGGCAGCGATACCAATGGCTAACGACCTGCTGGCGCGTATCGCCAAGACTGCTCCCGATAATCGTGAGAACTCACCGCAGGTGCTCGGTGAAATTCAGGAGAAAACTCTGCTGGCACGCGGTACTGCGCAGCTTCAGTTAAGGAACCTGCCGGCCGCACGCCAGGATTATGAAATAGCGAAAAATATCGCTCCGAAAGATCCGGTTGTTTACAACAGTCTCGCACTCGTCTCGCTCGCTGAGAACAAGCCGCAGGATGCAGTCAGCTCGTTTGAATCTGCGCTCAACGTTGAGGCCACCAACTTCGACGCGCTCAATGGTCTGATCACGCTCTACGCGAGGAACAAGGAATTTGACAAGGCCCACGCCCGCATCGATCAGGCGCTCAGCGCGTATCCAAACGTCGCGTCGTTGCACTACCTGAAGGCGCAGGCGTTTGGTTACCAGCAGAACTCGCAGATGATGGAAGCGGAACTGAACAAGTCGTTGGAGCTCGATCCAAATTACGTGGCGTCGTACTCGACTCTGGCAGCGCTTTACATCCAATCGAACCAGCAGGATCGCGCCATCGCGCAGTATCAGAAAATCATCAGCCTGCGACCGGAAAACTCCACCCCTTACATCCTGATCGGCATGCTGGAAGATCAGCGTAAGAACTACGACGTTGCGGCCGACAATTACCGCAAGGCTTTGGAGAAGGATCCGAACTCAGTGATCGCCGCGAACAACCTCGCCTGGCTTTATGCGACGACTGGCAAGGGCAACCTGGACGAGGCAGTGCGCCTGGCCCAGGGAGCAGTGCAGAAGAGTCCGAATGTGGCGGGTTTCATCGATACGCTGGGTTGGGTCTACTACAAGAAGAACCTGCACAGCGCCGCCATCGAGCAGTTGCGCAAAGCAATATTCATTAACGAAGCCGACGCTCGAAAGACGAATGGTGCGCCGGCTGCGAGTTTTCACTATCACCTCGGCATGGCTTTGAAAGGAAAGGGTGACAAGGAAGAGTCGCGTCATGAGTTGGAGACGGCGATCAAGCTCGCCGAGAAATCGCCTTTTGCGGACGTGGAAGAAGCGAAGAAGGCGTTGGCCACATTGTGATCGAAGAAAAATAGGAGTGCGTTATGAGCGTTGATTTCAGACAACGAAAACCCAGTGAATACCTGAAGATTTTGCGGCGGCGCAAGTGGTTCATCATTCTTCCGACCATAGCCATCACCATTGCCGTAGCCTGGGTAGTTTACAAACTGCCCGATGTCTACGAGTCGACCACGCTGATTGTCGTCAAACCATCGACGCTGCCGACTTCAGTAGTGCCGGCCGGGAACGACGACTTAACGCGCCAGTTGACGAGCATCACGCAGGTGGTCACCAGCCGCAGCTCGCTCGAGCCGCTCGTCCAGCAATACGATCTCTACAAGGCGGAACGAATGCGTGGCGAGCCGATGGAAAGCGCTATCCAAATGATGCGCGACGACATCAAGGTGACGCCCAATACGAGCCGGAACGACATAACCAACGGCTTCAACATCAGCTACCGTTACCGAGACCCCAAAACTACTCAGGCCATTGCCGGCGCTCTCGCCGGCAAGTACATCAACGCCCAAACGACCAACTCCTCGGCTGCCGCGCAAGCCGCGCGCACATTCATGGACAACCAGGTGGAGAAGGCGCGCACCGCTCTCAGCGAAGTCGACAAGCAGATGCTCGACTTCAAGTCCGCGCACGTTGGCGAGCTGCCGTCTGAAGCTGAGGCCCTGTTCAATCAATTGGCTGGTTTGCGTGAAGAGCAGAAAGCGTTGATTGCCGAAGTGGGACGGTTGCAAGACCGCCGTGCCGCAGCGACTAACCAACTGACTACGATCAAGTCAGCCAGAGCGCAAGCCATCATCGACACGGCTGAGAATGTAACCGATCCAAAGACCACCCTCGCTTATTCGCAACTCGTAACGCGCAAAGCCGCGCTGCAGGGTGAGTTGACGAGAATGAAGCAGGAGTTGCGCGAGAAGCATCCGGACGTGATCGCCAAGCAGAAAGAGGTCGACCAGGTCCAGGAGCAAATGGATGCAATGATTGCGGAGTGGAAAGACAAGATCAAAGAGAAAGAAGAGCGACTCAAGAAGAATCCTGACGTTGCTTATGCTGCGGCCGAACAGGAAATCAAACTCACGGAAGGCGAGATCAAACGCCAGCAAACGCTACTCGCCACGAACGAGACCCAGATCGGCTCGATCATCGAACGAATCAATAAGGTGCCCGGCGTTGAAGTCTCGCTGAGCGCGCTCGAACGCGATTACCAGGTGAAGAAGGCGGCCCTGGACGATCTGCTCGCGCAGCAACAAAAGATCGCCCTCAACGCCGACGCGACCACGCAGCAGCAGGGCGAGGGTATCGAAGTGGTCGATGCTGCCAACCTGCCGTCGAAACCGGTGGCTCCGAAGCGACTCATGCTCAGCAGTCTCGGAATCGCCGTCGGTCTCGGTCTGGGCCTGGTGTTGATCGGCATCTTTGAAGGACCACGCCTGCTGACGATCCAAAACTCCGAAGACGCGCGCCATTACACCGGTCTCCCGGTGCTGCTCGCCGTGCCTGAGCTGTTAACGCCGCAGGAAGCGCGCGCGGTACCGCGTCGCCGCAAGTTGCTACTGGCGGCGGGAATTGTCGCGACGATCGTGAGCATTCCGGCGCTCGCGCTGGCGCTCAAGCTCACGCACGTTTTCGATTTCCTGATGCAGAGCTCGGGCCGAGGATAAACGCGGGTAAAGAACTGGAGGTTCAAAAGAGTGTACGCAGAATTTTATGGTTTGAAAGAGTTGCCCTTCGCGCTCACTCCCGATCCGCGCTTCATCTACTTCACTCCGTCACACACGGAAGTGATGGCCAACCTGCACTACGGCATTGAAGCGGGCAAAGGGCTCGTGGTGGTGACCGGCGAGGTGGGTACTGGAAAGACGACGATCCTGCGCTGGATGATGGAGCGTCTCGATCGCACGGTGCTCGTCGCTTATATCTTCAATCCACGTTTGTCAGTGCCCGAGTTTTACCAGCACGTCGCGACGTTGCTCGACGTGCAAAAGTGGGAAACAAAGTCGGAGTTGTTGCTCGAGCTGGGCCGGGCGCTCGAGTCGCGCCACTCACGCGGTTTGCGAACCGTGCTGATCGTCGACGAGGCGCAGGGGTTGTCGCCACACGTGCTCGAAGAGATCCGTTTGCTATCGAATTTCGAATCGAACACGGCGAAGCAATTGCAGATCGTGTTGACCGGGCAGCCGGAGTTGCGCGATGTGCTGAACAATCCGGACCTGCGACAGTTGAAACAACGCATCGCACTCCGCTGCGTGATCAAGCCGTTGCCGAACGTTGAAGAGACGGACCGTTACATCACTTCGCGTTTGCTGGTCGCGGGCGCTGAGCGCACCGACGTCTTCACGTCCGAAGCGGTCGATTACATTTTCCGGTGTTCTGACGGTATTCCGCGAAACATCAACAACCTTTGTGACAACGCGCTCCTCGCGGGCTATGCGGCAGGTGACGCGACGATCGGCCGGCCGATCATCGAGGACGTGGCTGACACGTTCGACATGTTGCCGCGCTCCGATCGAGGGCGAGGCCAAACCGGAGAGGAACGCGAAGCTCCCGCCCGAATTTTTACGAACGCCGGCCGCGCCGAGCTCTGGAACGCGGGCAAGACCACGGGAGATACGGATTAGATCCATCCACAGATTACACAGAACAATCTGCGTAATCTGCGGATACATGTTGAGGTGAATCGATGGGAAGAGTTTTTGACGCCATGAGACGACACAGCGGGACCGATAACGGTAACGCTGCCAAACCAACAGCAAGATCAGAGCACCGCGAAGAGCGCCCGCGCGTTACCGGGCTGCCCTCGCCGGAACAGATCGAGGAACAGTTGTTGAGCGGTTCCACGATCATGTCTGTTCCGCACAAAACGGTGCAGAGTTCAGCGTCCACTGCGCACACTGCGGATGTACCCGGCGGGTCGGCACTCCCCGGCGGAATTGCTTCGCGTGATGCTGGGGCAACTTTGGGCGCTGCCGAGGCGACGCGCGCCGCGGGATTCGTCACCTTTGACGTTTCTCCGTCGCGCGTCGAACCTCACTTGATTGCTGTCAGCCAGCCGCGCTCGGCTTACACCGAGAAGTATCGCGAGCTGCGCACCAAGCTGCTCCAGGCCAGCGAGCGTACCCAGATGCGCGCCATCGTCGTCACCAGCGCCGGCATCGCCGAAGGCAAAACCCTCACCGCGCTCAATCTCGCCTGGCTGTTGGCCCAAACTGAAGGCCTCCGCGCACTCGTTATCGACAGCGATCTACGTCGACCGTGCGCCACTGATTATCTCGGCATCGATGCACGCGAAGGACTGTCGGAAGTACTCGGCGGTCAGATCAACCTCGAAGACGCGATTGTTCGTCTCGAACCCGCGGGCCTGCACCTTCTCCCGGGTGGTCGACCGCGCGACGACGTTGCCGAATTGCTTTCTGGTCCAAGCTACGCGCGCATCCTCAGTGAAGTGCGCCGCATGTTCGACTACATCATCATCGACGCGCCGCCGCTCGGCATCTTCACGGACGCAAACGTGTTGATGCAACGCGCCGATGGAGGAATCCTGGTCGTCCGCGCCGGCAAGACGCGGTATTCGACAGTGGACAAGCTTTTGGACCAGATGCCGAAAGAGAAACTGCTGGGCGTGGTGTTGAATCGTACTGAGGAACAGCCTGAAGCTGCTTCTTATTACTACTCACACCGCTACTACAACCACGAAAGAAGAACTACCGAAATGCAACCGCTTCCGGAAAGAGTTGAAGAGGAGGTAGCAACGGTCAATTGAGAGCGTTACGTCTCAACAGACGAACGATCCTGCTGATTATCGCCGAGGCGGTGCTCGTCTACGGCGCGATCATCGGCGCCGTGTACCTGCGCACCGGCGACCTGGAAACCGCGCAGTATGAGCTCATTGAAAAGCATGGTTACTGGAAAGCGGGCGTGGCGGGTTTCTTCTGCCTCGCGACTTTCTACCTGTTCGACCTGTACGACTTTCTCGTAATGCACGACCGGCGCGAGCTGGTGCTGCGGCTGATCCAGGCGCTCGGTTTGGCGTGGATCGCGCTCGCGTTGTCGTTTTACACGTTCCCGAGCCTGATGATCGGTCGCGGCGTCTCGTTGATTGCGTTGCCGCTCGCGCTCGGGTTGATGGTTAGCTGGCGAGTCTCGATTCACTGGTTTCTGGGCCATCCTGATTTTGGCGAGCGGATTCTGATCGTCGGGTCCGGCAATCTCGCCGTCGAGGTTGCGCGTGAAGTGTTGAACCGTCCTGACGCCGGCTACCGCATTGTCGGCTTCGTCGGGAATGACGCGGAGCTGCTGGGCAAAAGCCTTATCAATCCGCGCGTGATCGGTTTGACCGAGCAGCTCGACGAGATCGTCAAGCGCGAGAACATCGATCGCATCGTAGTCGCGATGGGTGAGCGGCGTGGACAACTGCCCACGAACAAGCTTTTGCAACTGAGTCTCGCGGGTGAAGTGAATATCGAAGAGGGCGCTTCATTTTACGAGCGCGTCACCAATCGCGTTTCGTTGAACATGCTTCGTCCTTCGTGGCTGATCTTTACCAGTCGTGGACGGCAGAAAAAAATCTCCGGTCTGGCGCGTACCGCGGTGCACTGGCTCGTGGCGTTGATGGGCGCGATCTTTTCCCTGCCCATCGTGATCGTCACCGCGATACTGATCAGGCTGGAATCGCGCGGTCCGATCTTTTACAAGCAGGAACGAGTCGGCAAAAACGGCCGCCCTTTTACCTTGATGAAATTTCGCTCGATGAGAGTCGACGCCGAACAGGACGGACCGGTTTGGGCCAGCAAGGGCGACTCACGCACCACGCGCGTGGGACGCGTCATTCGCAAGATTCGCGTCGATGAGATCCCGCAGTTCTGGAACATCCTGAAGGGTGAGATGAGCTTCGTTGGCCCACGGCCGGAGCGCCCGCATTTCGTGGCCCAGCTCGCCGAGGAGATCCCTTTTTACGAGCAGCGGCATCTAATCGCACCGGGACTCACTGGCTGGGCGCAAATCAAGTATCCCTATGGCGCGTCAATCGAAGATGCACGACAGAAACTTCAATACGATCTGTTTTACATCAAAAACCATAGCCTGCTGCTTGACGCGATCATCATGTTTGAGACGATCAAGATAATTCTGTTTGGGCGGGGTGCCCAATAAGTCGGTTGGAGGTTGAGATGATTATGTACAAACGATTGGCGCTCGCGATCGCTATCCTGATCGCATTGACTACCGGCCTCGCCGCTCAGACGGATACGCCGGCGCAAGGCGATTCGCGCGATGGCCAGAAAGCGCGACCGCGAACGACCAGCAGCCAGAAGGATCCCCAGAAAGATCCGAAGTCTACAGGCGAGCGCCTTGAGCCCGACGATCCTTCCCGCGCGCCGTCTGATGTTCCGCCCGACGTGCAGGCAAATCGCCAGGAGCAGGTCTCTGAAGAAGCCGAGGTCACACCCGTCTACAACAACTTCTTCACCACCTACAAGCTTGGTCCCGAAGACATCATCTCGGTTGAAGTATTCAACCAGGATCGCTACTCGCGTAAAAACATCATCATCCCCCCGAGTGGCCGCGTTTCACTCTCATTGATTCCCGGCGGAATTTTCGTGAACGGCAAAACGGTCGAAGAAGTGGCCGCGATGATCACGAAGAAATACGACGAGTTCATCATCGATCCGCAGGTTACGGTTTCGCTCGACAAGGCGGCGTCATATCGCTACAGCGTGATCGGCGACGTGGGCCAACCCGGTGTTCGTTTGATGAATCACCGCATGACTGTTACCGAAGCGCTGGCCGAAGCGGGCGGCGTGTTGAGCACGGGCGACCGGAGCAAGGTTTACGTGCTGCGCCGGCAAAATACCGGCTTCGTGGCGCCGATCCTCGTCAACGTTTCGGCGATCTATAAAGGCAAAGCTCCTGACACCACCTATCTCGTGCCCGGCGATCAGATCGTCGTGCCCGGCAACAAGATGAAGAAGGTCAGGGAGTGGCTCAGCTTTACCTCAGTGCTCGGCTTCGCCCGCATCTTCGGCGTCCCCGTGCCGTAAACCTTATCCACAGATTACGCATATTTTCTGTGTAATCTGTGGATGACTTCTTCAATGATCTCGAGAGTTGCGCTTACATTCGTGTTGCTACTGCTCGCGTCACCGGCGTTTGGGCAGGCGGGCACGTGGGGACGGCAGCGCACGGGCTCGCTGGCCTGGCTGCACTCAGTTTTCTTTCTCGATCAAAACCGTGGTTGGGCCGCCGGCAGCAAAGGCACGCTGTTGCAAACGTCAGACGGCGGGAACACCTGGAAGCCGCACGGCACGCCTAGTAACGACGTCGTGCGCGACCTCTTCTTCATCGACGAGCGCAACGGCTGGATGGTCGTCGAGGTAAACGCCTACGAGCTCAAAACCAAAGAACAGCCGCGCGCCTATCTCATGAAGACAACTGACGGCGGCGAGCACTGGGATCGGATCGAGATCAAGGGATTCGACGTCGACGCGATTCTCGTTCGCGCCGTGTTCAGTCGCAGCGGGCATGGCTGGACGTTTGGTGAAGCCGGATCGATCTACGCGACGCGCGACGCCGGCGATACGTGGGTGAAGTTGCAAGCACCAACGAGACACTTATTGCTCGGCGGAATTTTTGTCGACGACAATCGTGGCTGGATCGTCGGAGCGGGCGCGACGATTATTCAAACCTCGGACGGCGGCGAAACGTGGTATCAATCGACCTTGCCGGAGGTTGAAAAGACGATTCGTTTCACAGCCGCCTCGTTTATCGACAACCGGAGAGGTTGGGCGGTCGGCAGTGGCGGCAGCGTTTACAACACCGTGAACGGCGGTCGCACCTGGGACCGGCAGCAGTCGACTGTTGCGGTTGATTTATTCGACGTGAAGTTTGTTGACGCGCGCGAAGGCTGGGCCGTGGGCGCAGAAGGAACCATCATTCACACCGTTGATGGTGGCGAGCATTGGACGGCGGAGCGCAGCGGCACAGAACACCCGTTAGAGCGTGTGTTCTTCGCAGACAAGAATCACGGTTGGGCAGTCGGGTTTGGCGGAACAGTCGTTTCGTATCTTCGCTAAAAACTATGCGAACCATAATCTTCTCGCTAATCATTATCACCTGTATTTCACCGGTCTTCGCCCAGGACACGGTGGAGAAGCTAAGAACGCAAATCGAGAGCGCGACCAGCGATTCCGATCGCGTAAACGCTATCGAAAACTCGAACGTACTCGACCCCGTCGGCTTCTACAATCTAGCCAATGGCCTGGCGCGTCTGGGCCACAACGAAGCCGCTATCGCCGCCTATCGCAAAGCCATCACGCAGCGCAAAGGTTTTTACTCGCGCGCGCTGAACAACCTCGGTGTCGTGTTGCTGCGCACCGGACGCTGGGACGAAGCGCAGGAAGCACTCGTGTCTGCTTTGCGGATCGAGAACTTTCGTTACGCTGAAGCCAGTTACAATCTCGGAAGAGTCTACGCTGCACGTGGCCAGAACGATCTCGCAGCGCGTGAATGGCATCGCGTCCTCGCGATCGATCCGCAACATGAGGGAGCGAAGCAGGCACTTGCTAATGCCGGCAATGAAGAACGAATCGTCGTCGCCGCAGCGAAGCCGGTGAAGCCAGTCTATACGGCAAACACGTCGGCGGCGGCTCTTCCTCGGAAGACGATCACGATCGATCAGGCCAGTTACGATCTGCTGCAAAAGGCACGGAGTGAAGTCGAACGCGGGAAGACGATTCAGGCGGTCGATGATTTCCAGCGTTTGTTGCGTCGCCAGAATGGTTACTTTCCGCCGGCTAATCTCGAGTTGAGTTATGCGTTGCTGAGTTTGAAGCGATATGACGAAGCGCAGGCAAACTTCCTCGAAGTCTCAAAGCGCGATGGCGCTCATTATCCGATCAGTTACTTTCATCTCGCCCGTTTGTACGAGCGCAATGGTGACTTGAAGCTCGCCGAAGCCTCGTTCGCGCAGGCGGCTCCGACCAATAGCCAGTTTCTCCTCGACCTGAGCCGCGTTCGCGAGAAACTCGGCGACTACAAAGGCTCGCTCGCGGCAATGGAGCACTACCTGAAGTTGATGCAGGACCAGGGACAACGGCCCATCTGGTCCGAAGAGCGCCTCGCCGATCTCCGCAGCAAAGCCGCAAAGCAAGACTAGCCACAAAAAGGCACAAAAAGCACAAAATGATTTCTGATTAAGAGAGCTTGAAGAATTCGAGCGCGCCTACCTCTTTCATTCACTTTGTGTTTTTGTGCCTTTTTGTGGCTAAATCATTTCGCTACAACATCCCCTTTGTAGGAGTAACGACCATGATAAGACTCCCTCTGGTCATCGTTCTAACACTCGTCTTCGCATCTTTCGTCCACGCCCAGACTTCAGCTACACCGTCACCATCGCCGTCGCCCAAGCCCGGAATGAGCCGCGCGCAGAGTCAAAAAGCGATCATCGCAACCGAGAGGAAACTCTGGGCAGCCTGGAAGAACAAAGACATGAAGCCATTCCACGCCAATCTCACGGCCGACGCCGTCATGATCAGCAACATGGGCGTGGCCGACAAGAAAACTTCGCTCTCAGCGATGGAAGGCGAGGCTTGCGAAGTTAAGTCTTACGAGCTGATGGACCTCAAAGTCACATTTCTCAACAGCAGCACCGCGATTCTGACTTACAAATCGACACAGGATGCGACGTGTGGGGGTGAGGCCGTCCCACCCACCGTCTGGTCCAGTAGTGTTTACGTGATGAGAGGCGGGCGCTGGTACGCGGCCTCACATCAGGAAACCATCGCTAAATAGATCACAAAAGGCACAAAGAAGACCACAAAAAGCACAAAAGCATATTAGCTGATGGCAAGTCGCTCGATGTGTTGAGCGAGATCCCTTCGCTAATGCTTTTTGTGCTTTTTGTGGTCTTCTTTGTGCCTTTTGTGGACTAATCAACTTTGGGGCGCATGTGAGGGAAGAGGATTACGTCGCGTATTGACGTCCGGTTCGTGAGCAGCATCACGAGTCGATCGATGCCGATACCGATGCCAGCCGCGGGCGGCATTCCGTAAGACAACGCGCGGATGTAATCCTCATCCATCAGCATCGCCTCCTCGTCGCCTCGCTCACGCTGCCGCACCTGATCGCGAAAGCGCTCGTACTGCTCCGCCGGATCGTTCAACTCAGAAAACCCGTTCGCGATTTCCATGTTCGCGATGTACAACTCGAAACGCTCAGCCACGTTCGGATTCGCGGGCGACGCCTTCGAGAGCGGTGAGATCGGTTTCGGAAAGTCAGTGATGAAAGTCGGTTGGACCAGATCGTGTTCGACGTGCGCTTCGAAAAGCTCGAGCACGCGGTCGTCAGTGATCTGATCTTCCGGAACGCGTCCCGCCAAACTCTCCTTCATCCCGACGCGTGAGAAAAGCGCCCCGAAGTCGAGCTCGTGTTCGCCAAACTTCACGTGCGTGTGGCCCAGGACGGTAAATATGACCGTGCGCAGAAGGTGCTCGCAGAAATCCATCATCGCGTTCACGTCGGCGTAGGCCCAGTAAAACTCGAGCATCGTGAACTCGGGATTGTGGCGCGTCGAGATGCCTTCGTTGCGGAAGTTTCGATTGAGCTCGTAAACCTTTTCGAAGCCACCGACGAGCAGTCGCTTCAAATACAACTCCGGCGCGATACGGGCGTAAAGATCGATATCGAGCGCGTTGTGATGGGTCTTGAACGGACGCGCCGCGGCGCCGGTCGGCAGCGGTGTCAGCATCGGCGTCTCGACCTCGACATAACCGTGCTCTTCGAGGATGTGTCGCAGCTCACGGACCACTCGGGCACGGCGCTCGAATATCTCACGCGCCGTCAAAACCTCGTCTTTCTCGACCTTGAGACTGCCGGCAATCAGATCCGCGTAGCGTTGGCGCTGCCGGATCTCCGGATCCTGGATGCCGTGCATTTTGTCTGGCAGCGGCAGCAGAGCCTTCGAGAGAAACTGTAGCTTCTGCACGTGGACCGAGAGCTCGCCGGTGCGAGTCACGAACAGAAAACCCTCGACGCCGATGAAGTCGCCGTGGTCCAGGAGTAGAAACAACTCCCAGCCATCGACGTCGCCCCCGTCAGCGCTGTTGTGAATGCCGACCACGTCATTCTTGCGAATGTAGATCTGCAGGCGCGACACGCCATCCGAAAGATGAACGAACGCCACCTTGCCCATCTGGCGCGGCGGCGTCGCGATGCGTCCGGCGACCCGCACGACAAACTTGTTCAGATCCTCAGTTGGTTGGAAGCCGGTAAACTTCTCGACCACCGCCGTGATCGTGTCGTCTTTTTCCGCGTCGACGACGCGGCTGCGCTCGTACTTGTTCGGGTAAGCGTTGCCTACAAGCTGCTGTAAAGCTTCGAGGTGCTCGCGTCGCGCGCGCGTTTGGTCGTTCTCTTCGATAAATGGAATAGACATAAAGGGCGAATTATACAGACATGTAGCAAATCCTGTAATCTCTGATTAATGATCGAAAAGATTTTGACCGGCCAGGCAATGCTTGCCGAGCGCGAGCGTCTGCGTTCCGGCGGCAAGCGGCTCGTGTTTACGAATGGCGTGTTTGACCTTTTGCACGTCGGTCACGTGCGCTACCTGGCGCAGGCTCGCGCGCTCGGTGACGCGCTCGTCGTAGCGATAAACAGCGACCGTGCGGTGCGTGAGTTGAAGGGACCCGCTCGGCCTGTTTTCAACGAGGCTGAGCGTGCTGAAATACTGGCTGCTTTGCGAGTTGTTGACTACGTCACGGTGTTTGATGACATCTCGCCGCGCACCCTGATCACCGAGCTGCTGCCGGATGTGCTGGTGAAGGGCGGGGACTACGATCTCGATCAGATTCACGGGCGCGAAGAAGTCGAGGCCGCGGGTGGGAAAGTGATCTCGTTACCGTTCGTAGAAGGAGCTTCAACCACCACACTAATCGAGAGAATGCACAGAACCGAGCGCGGTAGCGCCGGGTAAATCCAATCGACACACGCGCGAATAGAGTTTGACCCGGCGCTACCGCGCTCGGTTCTGTGCAGTGGGGAAGATTTAAGTTGATCGAACAAGTTACAGAGACGAGGGAGTATCAGAGGCTGCTGGCGGAGGTGCGGGCTAATGCTCGTGTGATCTCGATCAGTGGGTTGGTGGCGGGGTCGGCAAGGGCGCTCGCGGTGGCGGCGCTGCAACGCGAGACAGGGAAGACTTTCGCGGTCGTGTCGCATACGACGCGCGATTTGGAGACGTGGGAGAGCGACCTGGAGTTTTGGTTTTCCGCGTTGAACGCAAAAGAGGCTGACGACAAAGACATCCTCGTTTTGCCAGCGTCGGAAACCGATCCTTACGCCGGCATCTCACCGCACGCGCAAACACTCGAGCGACGCGCACTCGCCCTCTGGCGTCTACAGCAACGCACGTCCAAATTCGTCTTACTTACCGCGCGCGCACTCGCACGCAAAACCGTCAGTCCTGCTGCAATCGCGAAGACAGGAGTGATACTAAGACGCGATGAAGACTTCTCACCCGAAGTGCTCGTCGAGCAACTGATCGCGACCGGTTACATGCGTGAAGATCCGGTCGGTGGCGTCGGCGAGTTCTCGATGCGTGGCGGCATCGTCGACGTTTGGC
>Ga0134121_10003642_pt1 | contig 12758 bp, 7 predicted proteins | sample KB301_FD_96463 | JGI IMG/M metagenome (GOLD analysis project Ga0134121, IMG submission 96463) | Terrestrial soil microbial communities without Nitrogen fertilizer from Kellogg Biological Station, Michigan, USA - KB3-0-1 | ecosystem: Environmental > Terrestrial > Soil > Unclassified ...
ATCCACCACGTACCATTTTCGTCTTCCAGCGAGTTCCTTTCCGCTGGGGAAGTAAGTCGACATAGTTAACTATCTCTGTTTTAAGCGAATAAAACGCGAACGGCTAGAATACCGAACGGTCCAAAATATTGTCAACCCGCGAACAGGGTTATCTCTGCGGTCCTCTGCGTATCTCTGCGGCCTCTGCGTTAAAGGTAATTTCAACGCAGAGAACGCCGAGATACGCAGAGGGCCGCAGAGAAAAGGCCCTCCGGGATGCCGAAGGGCCTCACTGTTAAATTACCACAACCGGTTACGGTTTGTCGGGAGTTTTTGTGGTCTCGGCGCCGGGATCCTTCTTGAGCTTCGGCGGCGCCGTTTTTTCCTGCTGCTCGCCTTCCGGTGTCGCGCTCGGATCATCAGGCGTCGGTTGGCGACGCTTCAGGGTCGGACGTCCCGGTGCACCATTGTCGTCACCTGCCGCGATCGCTCCAGCCGTCGAGGCCCGAGCGTTGGACAGTTTCAATAGCCGGCCTTTTACTCGCTGAAACTCGGAGCTGCTGATCACATATTCCTCGTGTTCCGGGAACCGGGCTGCCAACGCGAGCGCTGAGGCACGGCGGTCCGGCGGAGCCGGGTGCGTCGAGAAGGCCCGCGAGATTAATCCGGGTTTCTTCTTGTTTTTCGCTTCGAGCTTCTCAAACATCGTCGCCATCGCGCCCGGGTCATAACCGGCGGCATACATGTACTGAACGCCCAGCCGATCCGCTTCTTCTTCGGCGGCACGGCTAAACTTCATGAAGATTCCGAGAAGTCCGATGCCGGCGGTGTTCTGGTAAATCATCCCGGGAATGCCGCCCAGGAAGATCGAGCCGCCGAGCGCCGCATACTCGAGCAAGCTGGCCTTGGTCTGGTTCTCGACCGCGTGCCGTGCGGCGACGTGTGCAATCTCGTGAGCCATCACGCCCGCGAGCTCGGCTTCATTATCAGCTGCCAGGATGAGTCCTTTATTTACGTAGAAGAAGCCGCCCGGAAGCGCAAACGCGTTGACTTCGTCAGAATCGATGACCTTGATCGTGAACGGGACCTTCGCATCCGAGTGGAGCACGATGTTCTGCCCGACGCGGTTCACGTACTCGGTGATCACCGGGTCGTCAACAAACTTCGCCTGGCGGTCGACTTCAGCGGCTGCCTCACGGCCCTGCCGCACTTCCTTCTCAGTCGAGCCGCTCATCTTGGCGATGATGCCGGTGTTGATGTTCCGCTTACCGATCATGTCAGGATTTTCGTTAGTCGAAAGCGCCTTGTTGCTGGTCTTCACAGCAACCGGAGCAGGTGTGGCTTTTTGTGCCTCGGCTTTCGGCTCGGCCTGTTTTTGATCTGCCGGAGCTTTCTGATCGGTAGGCGTTTGGCTGGACTTTTGCGCGTCGTCAGCCGGCTTGGTGGCCGGCGTTTGCGCGACCGCAGCCACGGAGCTGAATAATAGAGACGCGGTTAAGATAAAAGCACTCGTGGCGCGGGAGAAGTTGTTCATCTCAAAACCTCCAAAAATTTCGAATGACCTTGAGGGCAGGGGTCGCTGACGTTCTTTCGCTAAATCCAGACGCGCAGTCTATGATGCACAGGGTCGGCGACTTGGTTGTGTGGCCGATCATAACTTCCTGGCCAGGAGGATTAGGTTTCTCGCGCCTTTTACGCCCCTCAATATACCTATGCCGGACGCGAAAAGGAAGCAAAAGTCTGAGGTCTCGATCATCGGTACCGGTCGACTCGGAACTACCCTCGCGGTTGGCCTCGCTGCTAAGGATTACTCGATCCGCTCGCTGGTCGCGCGCCGGGTGCAAAGTGCGCGCAAGGCGGCGCGTCTTTTAGACGCTGATGTGCAGGTATTGGCTGCAAAACAAATCGGCACGCTGATCGGCGCGGATCTTTTTCTGATCACAGTACCGGACGATCAGATTGCTTCGGTGGCCGGTGAGTTAAGCGAGATCAATGCGGATCGGAAAGTGACGGCGTTGCATACGAGTGGGGCGCTGTCGAGTGAGGTGTTGGGGCCGTTGCGTGAAAAGGGTTGGCACACGGGATCGATTCATCCGTTGCTGTCGGTTAGTGCGGCTGGCGGTTCTCTGCAGGGAGCGTTTTGGAGTGTCGAAGGGGATCGAAGCGCGTTGCGGTTGGGGAAGCAGATCGTGCGGGATCTCGGTGGGAAGAGTTTCTCGATTCGAACTGAAGACAAGCCGCTTTACCATGCTGCGGCGGTGATGGTTTCGGGTAACGTAGTGGCGTTGTTTGATGTGGCGCTGGAGATGCTGGGCGAGTGTGGGCTCGACCGGAAAACAGCGCGCGCGGTGCTGTTGCCGTTGATTGCAAGCACTGTCAAAAGTTTGCAAACTAAATCGCCGGAAGAATCGCTGACGGGGACGTTTTCACGCGGCGATCTGGAGACTGTGAAGCGACATTTAGATGTAATGAAAAGTAAGGAAACGAGAGAGCTATATAAAATACTGGGGAAGAGATCCTTAAAGATTGCCGGGCTTAACAAAGATGTAGCGCGCCAGATTGAAAAGGTATTGTTGACAGGATTACAGGATTAACGGGATAAACAGGATATGCAACCAACACCCAGCGCGAGTTACAGTTTGACCTTGCGCGTCAGGCTTTCTTCACGTGCCGGATCGCTTGGTGAATTGACCACCGCCATCGGCCGCGCCGGCGGCGACATCGGCGCTATCGACATCGTCACCGTCGGCAACAACTACATCATCCGCGACATCACCGTCAGCTCAGTTTCCAGCACGCACGGTGAACAGATTGTCGAGACTGTCAAAGACGTTGATGGCGTCGAGTTGCTGCAAGTCTCGGATCCGACTTTCCTGATGCACCTCGGCGGCAAGATCGAAGTGGTCCCGAAAGTGCCATTGAAGACACGCGCCGATCTCTCGATGGCCTACACGCCCGGCGTCGCTCGTGTCTGCGAGGCGATCGCCAAAGATCCGGAAAAAGTTTTCACGCTCACGATCAAGAAAAACACCGTCGCCATAGTTACAGACGGAACCGCAGTGCTCGGTCTCGGCGATATTGGACCAGCAGCAGCCTTGCCGGTGATGGAAGGGAAGGCGATGTTGTTCAAAGAATTCGCGGGCGTCGACGCGTTTCCGATTTGTCTCAACACGAAAGATCCGGACGAGATTGTGCGCACTGTAAAAGCGATCTCGACCGTATTCGGTGGCATTAACCTCGAAGACATCTCGGCGCCGCGTTGTTTCCAGATCGAAGAGCGACTCAGAGAAGAGCTCGACATCCCGGTTTTTCACGACGATCAGCATGGCACCGCCGTCGTTGTTTTGGCGGCTTTGATTAATGCGCTCAAACTCGTTGGCAAGCAGATGAGCGAGGTGAAGGTTGTCGTGAATGGAGTCGGGGCTGCGGGTGTTGCGTGCACGAAGATCATCATGGCTGCGGGCGTGAAAAATACCGTCGGCTGCGATCAGACTGGCGCGCTCTATCGCGGGCGCAGGGAAAACATGAACTGGATGAAGGATTGGTACGCGCAGAACACGAACCCGAGTGAAGAGAAGGGAACTGTTCACGAAGTGATCAAAGGCGCGGACGTGTTTCTCGGGCTGTCAGTGCCCGGCGTGATCAATGAGGAAGACGTGAAGAATATGGCTGAGAAGCCGATCGTGTTTGCGATGGCGAATCCGGTGCCGGAGATCATGCCGGAGGATGCGGCGCCGTACGTGGCAGTGATGGCGACGGGGCGGTCTGACTATCCGAACCAGATCAACAACGTACTGAGCTTCCCGGGAATCTTCCGCGGGGCGCTTGCTTGCCGGGCAGCGCGTATTAATGAAGAGATGAAGCTGGCGGCTTCTCATGCCATCGCTTCGATCATCAGCGATAGCGAGTTGCACCCGGAATACATTGTTCCGTCGGTTTTCGATAAACGTGTGGCCGAGGCGGTCGCGCGTGAAGTCGAGGCCGCTGCAAATCAGACAGGCGTTGCGCGACGGAGAACAGAGGCTAGCGACACTTAAAAGAAATTCTCACGCGGCGGCGCAACGGCGCGACGGAAATCACAGCGTTGCGCCGCTGCGCCGTTGCGTGAGAAATCTTCTTCAAGGCTTTCGTGTTTTCGGCGCCCTGATTGTCTCGAAGCATGGCTCGATCACGGCGAGTGTCGTTAGCGCGCGGAGGGATTTGTCACTGAAGTTTGTGGCCTGGGCGAGGCTGCCGTCGAAGTCGAGCTTGCCCATTTCGCGAAAGGCGTTCTCGGGATTGAAGCCGGGTGTCGCGTATGATGCGAAACTACCGAAAGCCTTTCCCTCAATCTTTATCATCACAAACGATCGCGAGAAATCCGGCGACTCCAGCGTGTTGATAGTCCTGACCGCATTGCCCAACTCTTCAACACCGCGGTTCACATCTACCCTCGCATATAAATAGGCCAGCGCGAGTAACGCGCGCGCGGAGACAATCGTCTGCGGCGCCTTGCTGATCGTATTCGCCACCTCGTTCAGCATCTCACGCACTTCCGTTTGATCCTCAGCAACCTTGAGCGACTCCTCCGCGATACGCGTGTACAAGTAGGCGCGCTGGTCCAACTCCGCCACCTTGCTCGCAAACTTCCGCGCTTCCGAGAAGTTCTTCTCTTTAATCAGTGATTGACTGCGAAAGTAATAGATCCAGTTCGTCAACGCGACACGAACGCCCGGCTCCGAAATCTTGTCGATCACGCTCAGCACTTTCTCCACGGGTTGATCTCTCGACCCGCCCTGCGCCGCGAACGTCAACTCCCGATCGCGCCGCCCGACGTCGGTCAACTTCTCGGCGGCTTCAACCTGTTCGTCAAACGACCGTGGCGGTGGGTTACTCGTAGTAACCATCCGGTTGACATCTTTTTGTACGTTCGGCGTCAACAGGGCAAACAGCTTGTCCTTCGATTGCGCGAATGCATCGGCGAGTTCCGGTAAGTCTGACTGTACCTGCTTTTCAAGACGATTGAGCGCGAGCCACATCTGCGCGTGATCGGAGTAGCGATAAGCCGGCGTCTCCTGCACCGGCGCCTCCATCGCGCCTTCGATTCTTGCGAGCAAGGCCCGAACGAACAGCCGTTGCAATGCGGGATTCGGCGTGAAGCCCTCGGGGATAACATAGGTCGTGTAGCCCGGCATCTCGCCGGCTTCCCGCGTGTTGGCGAATGGATATGAAGAGAGATAGAGAAACTGGTCCATCGGCGCGGCGCCGTAGTTATTGAGCGCTTCAACGTAAAATTGATCCGCGAGCGGCTTACCCGATTTTGCGAACTGGTACAGGAAGATTGGTAACTGTAGTGTGGCTGGATAACGAAAACTCTGGCGCGCGAAGTTGACCGCCGCTGTTGAATCCGTCGCCGCCAGACCGTAAGCCATGGTTAATAGCTTGTCGGCGGTGCGGCGTTTTGATTGATCGTCGGTCGCGGGCTTGTCAGCTTCGGAGGCGTCGTCGCGGAGCATCTGCTCGGCAAGCTTGCGGGCGCGGGCCGGATCGCGTTTGGCGAGCGCTGAAAGCACTGTGAAGCGCTGGTCGGGAACGGAAATAACGGCGGCAAAGCGACTGTCCGATGTGCGCTGTATCTGATCACCTTTCTCTTTGAAGTTCTGGACGGCGAGATCGAAAGCTTCCATGAACGCCGCGAGCGACTTCTCCTGATCGTATGGCCAGAGCAGATCGGCGGCGCGCACGAGGACCGCAATGCGATGGACCGGGTTGTCGAACGTGCGCGTGATGAGGATCTGTTGTTTGGCCGTGTCGAGAGCGGTATCACGCGTGCAAAGTGAGGAGACTGATTTCTTTTGTGCGTTGATTGGAGCTGCCAGAGAGATGAGTAAAAAGATTAGTAGCGCGAGACGGGTCATCGGCTCCTCCGTTATGGTTGGTTTAGACAGGATTTCAGGATTTGCAGGATTTACAAGATTAAATCGTGTCAATCCTGAAAATCCTGAAATCCTGTCTAACTATCCTCGAAGATCTTGCGCGATTAGTGGAACTATGCGACGCGGCACGTCGATCGCAGCTTTGATATGACGAGCGTGCGTGAAGTGCCCGGCGACGTATACTCCACGCACGTTGGTCTCGAAAGTTTCCGGATCGTAGACCGGAACTTCAGCCAGTTTGCCTGACTCAGTCTCGACACCGAGTTGTTTTAATAACGTCAGATCCGCATCACTGCCGACGAGTACGAACACGACGTCGTTCCGAATCGTCATCGACTCGCCTGTCTCAGTCGTCAACGTCACGTCAGCTTCGCGAATCTCGGCGACGTGTTTGTAAAGCACGACTTTGAGCCGGCCCGCTGTGACCTCGGCTTCGAGCGGCGTGCGCACCCAGTGTTTCATCGCGCCGGCTTTCGGATCGCGGTTCTCCCAGTCTTCGCGCCATATGGCGAGGGTCGTGCGCGCGCCCTCTTCCGAAAGAAACAAAGCCGCCTCGGCAGCGCTGTTGCCACCACCGACGACGAGCGCGTCTTTGCGAATGTATGCATACGGCTCGACGAAAAGATGGTGCACCTTCGGCAAATCTTCGCCGGGCACGTTCAAGTGCCGCGGGTGCTCCATCGCTCCGATCGCAAACAACACACGTCGAGCCTTGTATTCGCTACGGTCAGTTTTGACAACGAAACCCTCGTCTATGTTCCCGTTTACTGAAACAACTTTTTCGCCCGTGTTGATTTTGAGATCGAGATCGAGGACGAAGTGGATGTAGTGAGACAGCATCTCTTCGCGCGTCGGCTTCTCGCGCGCAGGCTTTAGTTTACCCGGATGCATCTCGACTTCGTTTGGCGTGGAGAACATCGCGCGACCGACGGGATACTGTCGAATCGTGTTGGCAATCGTGCCCTTCTCGATCACGATGTAGCTGAGACCCGCGTGGGCCGCCGCTTCCGCCGCCGACAAACCAGCCGGACCAGCACCGATGATCATTAGATCGAGCATGTGTTAGACGATCACCTCGCCGCGCGCGACGAGCACGGCTGATCCACCAACCTTCACTTCTTCAACATTCCCGGCTTGGCCCTTCACGTCGAGATTGATGCGGCTGGGGCGGTTGATAAAGTCGCCCTGTTCGATCACAAATTTGTAGCGGCCTTCGTCGGGCTCGAGACTTAGCGCGCCGTGATGAATGAGATAGCCGCCCAGCGCGCCGCACGCGCTGCCGGTCGCCGGATCTTCCGGGATGTTGTCAGCGGGAGCAAAGAAGCGCGCGTGTGCACGAGATGCGCCGACTTCGAGCGTCTCGCGCGTGAAGGCGTGACAGCCAGTGCCGCCGTGACGAGTGTAGATGTCGGCGAGTAAGGTTGAATCGACGCGAATGTCACGTAAGTCTGCGAGTGAGCGAATCGGGACTGCGAGACACGGCAGGCCGGTCGTGATCACTTGTATCGGCAAACTCTCGTCGAGATCTTCGCGCGCGAGACCGAGAGCGCGCGCGACTTCGGCTTGCTCGTGTGGATCGTCGATCTCGTCGATGACTTCGAATTTGCCTTGCGTCATGACGACCTGGATTGGTTGTCCGTCTTTGAATTCGATATCGACGGGCAGGACGCCGATGCCGACTTCGTGAAAGATCCGTTGCCAGCCGTTGCCACCGTCGGGGAGTGGGACCACGCCCTGGCCCGCGAGGGCAGACCATGTGCCGACGATCGGGTGGCCCGCGAAGGGGATCTCGCGCATGGGCGTGAAGATGCGCAGGCGTCGTAGTGCTTCGTCGGCTTCTGATTCGAGCACGAAGACGGTTTCGGAGAGATTCATCTCACGCGCGATCTTGCCCATCTGCTCGTCGGGTATTCCTTCGGCGTTGGGGAAGACGGCCAGCGGGTTGCCGCAGAAAGACTGATCGGTGAATACGTCGAATTGGACAAAGCGATAGTCAGGCATGCAGATAGGAAAGAACAAACCGGAAAAAAGAGCAAGCCTTGAGGGATGAACGGGAACTCTGCGTTCTCTGCGTATCTCTGCGTTCTCTGCGTTAAAGGGGCTACTTCAACGCAGAGGTCGCAGAGATACGCAGAGAACGCAGAGAAATCTCAGAAGAGTTTGGCCAGGATGTTGCGCACGGGGCGTAGCCATTCCTTCACCGCGTGCGCGGCGTTGTTCACCGGCTGGAGCCAGCCGATGATCTTTTGCGACAAACCGAAGCCGAGTAGATCCGCGGCGCCAATCAACGCCAGAAGCACAACCAACCCGACGGCCCCGAACAAAAGCCCCTTGAGCCAGCCGCGTTTGCCGCGCATCTTGTCGCGCAACAACAGCACCGCCACATTGATCACCACCGTAACTGCAAGAACCTTCAACGCAAACGTCTGCATCGCCGCCGGCGCCGAAAACAGGAAACAAAGCACCAGCAACACCACTTCCAAAACATAAAGCACCTTCAGCCAGTGCATCACCAACAGATTCAGAATGCTGCCCGGCACGGCGACCTCAACCAGACCCCAGAACATCTGCCCGAGTCGCGCGATCCACGCCAGGCTCTTCCCGTCGAGCGAATTCTGGTTCGCGATGTCTTCAAACACGTGACCAATCACCTGGGTCGAGCGCGACATCGCGCGCAGCATCATCTTCGCGTCGAGCTGTCGATTCACTTCATAACCATCCGTCATGAACTGCAACAGCTCCTCTTCCTTCAAACTGTTGCGCAGAACGCTTTCGAGTCGCTTGCGCACAGACGATCCCTTATCGAGATCGCCAATCACTCTCGCAATCGCCGTCTCCATCGGTTCCCCGGCACTCGCGCGCATCAACGCGTCGCTCATGAGATTGCCGAGCTCGTGGTGCTTCGTCGGCGCCATCTCCTCTTTCAGAATGCCGACGTGCGCCTGCCTGATCATCTCTTCACGAAGAAGTTTGTCCGCCGGATCGGGCAGTAGCGAAGTGATCAGCCGCTCGGCGCCGTCGAGCCGTCCCCACATGATGTCGTTCTGTCGCCACGTGCGATCGAGAAAGGCTCCGAAGTGATGCAGCGCAGTGCCCGCCAGCTTGCGACGGCCCACACCGTCAGCGCTGTTCTTCCGTTCCCGTCGCTCGTTGATCAGCGTGGTCGCATCTTCAGGACTGATGCGGATCACTTCGACCATGTCCGATTCACCTTCTTCGGTTCCATACAGAATCGGAAATCCGATCTGATCGAAATCATCAAACTGGCTGAAGTAGCGCCACAGATATTTCTGAATGACCTTCCAGTTTCGATCGTCTTCATTGACCGGCGGCGGCGGTGGTCCACCTTCGACGACTTCCGGGTCGGGCGCCGGCCGGAACAGCGCTTTGCCTTTTTCATAAGTTGGATTGACGATCTTTGCCTGCATCTCTTTTCGCAAAGTCCGCGCTGCGGCGACGAAGGGCTGCTGAAACTCAGGCTTCCGAAACAACTCGCGCGCTCGTATCGCGCATTCTTCTTCGTTGAGCTTCGAGTAATCCGGTTCGTTATCGGTCGGCTTGAGCGGCAATCCGAGCAACCAGCGAAGCTGCTCTTTCCCGAGTGGTATGGCCCTGATCTTCGCGGCGAGCGTGTCCGTGTCGCCCGGTTTGAAGCGCGCTTGAATCTGCCGGCCGGCGCTGCGCAGTGCTTTGTAACCGTCCCTGAGCTCGTTTCGGATGTAGACGAGTCGCTGGTGGAGCACGGTTTTTTGTTCGTCTGAAAGCGCGAGGTAATCAAACTCGTCGTTGCTGATCTTTTCCAGTTGAGCAATCACTTTCGCTTCTTCACTCAGCACTGGCGGATCGCTCGGTTGGAAGTCTTTGAGCTTGTAGAGCACATCGACTTTGCGGCGGATGAAGTTCAAACGACGAAGCCAGTAGGCAAAGTCGTAGTGCAGGAGTAACTGGTTAGCGGTGTAAGTAGACTCTTCCAACTCTTCAGGCGTTTGATCGGCAGTAGTCGCCGGCGCGGGACGGTGGTAATCCGGATACATCTGCTCGCGCCAAACTCGCACAATCACCCGCACCGCGACGAATCCGGCCGAGTCTTCTTCGATGTCGAGCACTCGCGTCACGAGGTAGGCGAGCGCGTCTGTTACGGCCGCGATCCGCAGACGACGGTAAGGCAAGTAGTACACGCCAAACTTATTGACCATCCCGGCGAGATCGAGTGTCTCCCACTCACCGGATTTCAACTTCGGTCTCTGGTGACCGGCCTGATCGAGATCCTGATCGACTGCGGCCGTGATGCGGTTGATGCGATTGATCAGATTGTTGCGTTGGATCAGTCGCTGTAAGTCTTCCCGGATCGTTTCGTAAGCCGGAAGATCGAGGAGCGCCGCTTTAACATTGGTCAATGCGTCTGGTTTTTTCGGATCGACGCGCTCGTCTTCGGGATGTTCGGGCGAAGGCTCGATATAGATGAGTTTGCGATCGACCGGCAACGGCGAGTAACGGCGCGCGAGTGTTTCAGTGGCGTAAGTGAACGGCTTGTTGTCGAGATAGCCACCGTCGCCGAATGAGCGTTCACTGAACTCGACGCTGGGCACGATTTTGCTCTCGACGTTTTCTTTGAAGAAGCGCGCCCACTGCTTCTTCATGTCTTTCCGGTCAACCGAGCGGTAATCGTTGAAGGTGTCGAGTACTTCGTCGATGTCCGCAAGCCTCATCGGCTCGAACGCAAACGGAAACGACGATGTGCAACGGGCTGCGAACGCGAGAAACGGATTGTTCGTGCGGTCGAAATCGTTTCGTACTTCGTCGCCGGCTACTTCCTGCGAGGCATACTTGAAGTGGAAGACGTTTCGATGACGCCGTTCGTAGACCACCGTGTCTGACAGCCGGATTGGCAGCGGCGTGCCGGCGATGTCTGTAGTCGTGATGAACAGATCGATCTCGTCGACGTGAGGCGAGTCTTCTTTGACCGGATTGGGAGTTTCCATGTCGTCGAACGACTTCAACAACTTCAAATACATGCGACGACTGTTGAGGAGTGATTGCGGTGGGTTCTGGTTCTGGAGCTTCAGGCCGTTAACCGATTTGCGATCGTTGATGAGTACGCCGATGTCGCCTTCGTTGATCCAGAGTTGTTTGAGTTGCTCGATGCTCTGATCGTTGGCGAGAGCTTTGGCGAGGTAGATCGCGTTAATGCCGCCGGCGGAAGTTCCGGAGAGGATATCGACGACGAAACGCAGCGTGACTGGGCGATTATCGTCCGCGGCGAGCTGCTCCAGCTTTGCGGTCAGCTTATCTGGAGTCTGCGCCAGTTGTCGCAATTCCTCACGCAGGCTCTGGTTAGCGAGGAGATAGCTCAGTTGCCTGTAGACGCGTTCGGTTGGTTTCAGCGCGAGTGGATCGTTTGTATCGCGAATTGAGCCACTCAATGAGATGCGCGTGCCGGTTTGGTCGCGGCCTGCGCTTGAAGTTGAGCGGACGAGGCTCAACAGCTCCTGCGCGATGCCGTTGATATAGATGGCCAGCGACACGCCGCCGTACATCACCACAGCAAAACGAACTTCCTGGGTGTATTCAGTCTTGGGGGAACCAGACATTAAAACCTCCGTTTATGGTGAAGCGAATAGAAGAGAAGCCTTCTGATTATATGAGCAGTAGTGCTGAATCGTTTCAGTTTTTCTCTGCGGCCCTCTGCGTATCTCTGCGTTTCTCTGCGTCGAAATTGACCTTTAACGCAGAGAACGCAGAGATACGCAGAGAGCCGCAGAGAAATCATATTGATGTTTAGTTGAATTTGTGCTTTTTTGTGGCCTGTGAAGTAAACCTTTACCCCCAAAGGAGTGCTTATGGATCTCGGTATCCTCAACACGATAATCGCCCTCGTTATCATTCTGCTGGTCCTGAGTCTGCTCGTGCAGGCGATTCAAACGCTGCTCAAGAAAATATTGAAACTGAAATCGCGCCAGATCGAAGGCTCGCTGAAAGATCTTTACGAGCAGGTCGTCGGTCTGCCAAGCACGGAGCCACAACCAGAGCTCCCGCGCGTGACCCTCATTCTGACAACCATCAAGCGAGTCCTCGGAATGAAGATCAACCTGCCCGAGACAGCCGCCGACGTCTTCAAAAACAAAGTCCTCGATCAGTTCAAAAACATCGGCCGCAAAACGCTCTGGGGAAACGCAGTGCTCGACTCGCTCTCCAAAGACGACCTTTTCAAAGTGATGGGCAAGCTCGAGTCGGAAGATTTCTTCCCTGACTACGTGCAGAAGTTTCAGTTGCTTTGCGATCGCATTGAGGATCTGCGCAAAGCCGTCGACTCAATCACCAACGATCCGATGTTGCGCGGCTCAGCCAGCACAAAGATCGCCGAGATCCGCTCGATCCTCGCGCCGATATTCACCAACGTAAGCGCGATTCTCGACGGCGAAAAGGTCAAACCGAAAGTCCTGTTTGCCGACCTGTTACGGCTCGGCCAGCTCGACTTTCACGGACTTCTCGATGTGCTCAACGAAGCCCAGGCAGCCATTGCGAAAGAAATTGAGACTGCGACGGCAGCCGGAAATACAGGTGAAGTCGCCGCGCTTCAGCAGTTGTCAGCTAAGTTTGCCGAAGTCGCAAAACTCCTCGGCGACCTCAGTCAGAAGTTTGTCGACGCCACTACACCGCTACGCAACAAGATCGATCAGGTCGAAGTCTGGTTTGACACAGTCACGCAAAGCTTCGACGAGCGTTACGCGCGTCACATGAAAACTGCCGCGATCGTAATCAGCGTCTTCGTGGTGATCGTGCTGAACGCAAATTTCTTCAACGTGTACAAGAGCCTTTCGAGCAACGAGGTGCAACGCAAACTGATCCTGGACAAGGGACCGG
>Ga0134121_10003643_pt1 | contig 12758 bp, 6 predicted proteins | sample KB301_FD_96463 | JGI IMG/M metagenome (GOLD analysis project Ga0134121, IMG submission 96463) | Terrestrial soil microbial communities without Nitrogen fertilizer from Kellogg Biological Station, Michigan, USA - KB3-0-1 | ecosystem: Environmental > Terrestrial > Soil > Unclassified ...
CGGACCAAAGTCCTGTACCACGGTCACACGGTTGCGGCGGTCGCCGCGACGACCCTGGATATCGCGAGGCAGGCGGCGGAGACGATTGCAGTCGTCTACGAGGTGCTCGAGCCGGTGATGAGCATCGATCGCGCGATTGCCGCGGACGCGCCACTCCTGCATCCGGCGATGAGGACGAAAGGGGCGCCGGCAGCCGGCGCCACCGACGCGAGCAACATCGCGTCACGCCTCGAGCTCAGACGCGGCGACGTCGACGCCGGGTTCGCGGAAGCCGACGTCGTCGTCGAGCGTGAGTTCCGGACCGCGACGGTCCATCAAGGCTACATCGAGCCGCACGCCTGTATCGCGCGGTGCGGGGAAGACGGTCGCGCGATCGTGTGGTGCACGACGCAGGGGCCGTTCGTCGTCCGCGACGCCTGCGCCGCGATCGTCGGCCTCGACCCGGCGCACGTCAAAGTCATTCCGAGCGAGATCGGCGGCGGCTTCGGCGGCAAGATCGTCGTCTACCTGGAGCCGCTCGCCGTGGCGCTCTCCCGGAAGGCGCAGCGGCCGGTGAAGATGGTGATGGGACGCGACGAGGTGTTCCGCGCCACCGGCCCGACCTCGGGATCGAAGATCCGCGTGCGGCTGGGCGCGAAGCGCGACGGCACTCTCGTCGCGGCGTCGGCGTCGTTGTGGTACGAGGCCGGCGCATACAGCGGGTCGCCGGCCGGCGCCGGCGCGATGTGCGCGCTCGCGCCGTACCGGATCCCGAATTTCTTCGTCGAGGGGCACGACGTCGTCGTCAACAAGCCGAAAGTGGCGGCGTACCGTGCGCCCGGTTCGCCGATCGCGGCGTTCGCGATCGAGTCGGCCGTCGACGAGATCGCGCGCGAGCTGGCGATCGATCCAATCGAGCTGCGCCTCAAGAACGCGAACGCGGAAGGCGACCGGGCGCCGTACGGACCGAAGTACGGTCCGATCGGCCTCACCCAGGTGCTCGAGGCGGCGCGCAATCATCCGCACTGGCGTGCGCCGCTCGGCGCCAACCAAGGACGCGGGATCGCGGTCGGCTTCTGGTTCAACGGCGGCATGAACTCCAGCGCCACCGTCACCGTCAACGCTGACGGCAGCGCAGCAGTCGTCACCGGCAACCCGGACATCGGCGGCACGCGCGTGGCGCAGGCGATGATGGTGGCGGAGGAGCTCGGTATTCCTGTCGAACGCGTGCGGTCGAGTGTCGGCGATACGGACAGCAGCGGCTACACGGACGTGACCGGCGGGAGTCGCGTCTGCTACGCGACCGGCATGGCGGTGATCCGCGCCGCCGAAGACGCGCGCGAACAGCTGCGCGCCCGCGCGGCGACGATCTGGAACGTCAGCCGCGATGCCGTCGAGTGGCACGACGGTCGGGCGATTCCGCCGGCAGGCACCGAGCACGCGAACGCTCTGAACGTCGGCGAACTGGCCGCGAAGATGACGCACACCGGCGGACCGATCGTCGGCCGCGCATCGCTGTATGCACCGATGGCCGGACCGGCGTTCGGCGCGCATATCTGCGATCTCGAAGTCGATCCTGAAACCGGGTGCAGCAGGGTGGTCCGTTACACCGTCGTCCAGGATGTCGGCAGGGCGGTGCATCCGGGCTATGTCGAAGGACAGATGCAGGGCGGCGCCGCGCAGGGCATCGGCTGGGCGTTGAACGAGGCGTATGTGTACTCGGCCGACGGCGTGATGGAAAACGCGGGCTTCCTCGATTACCGCATGCCGGTCGCGTCGGATTTGCCGATGATCGACACGGTGATCGTCGAAGTCGCGAACCCGCTGCACCCGTACGGCGTCCGCGGCGTCGGCGAAGTTCCGATCGTCCCGCCGCTCGCGGCGGTCGCGAACGCGATGCGCGACGCGACCGGCATTCGATTCACCGAGTTGCCGCTGTCTCCGCCACGCGTGCTCGAGGCGATCGAAGCCGCGTCGGCGGTCGCCGTCCAGGTGTGATCGGTATGGCCACGGTTCATCTCCCGAGCGGCCTGGCGCGGTACACCGGCGGCGTCGACACCGTCGAGATCGACGCCGCGCGCGTTCCCGATCTCCTCGCCGCGCTGCGCGACCGCTTCCCGCTGATCGCCGATCAACTGAACGACCTCGCCGTTGCCATCGACGGCGAGATCTACGCGGATCCCGGCTATCAATCGTTGCGCGCCGACAGCGAGGTCGATCTCCTTCCTCGGATTGCCGGCGGCTAGCCGGTCAGAATCGCACCCGCAGCGTGAACTGCGCGAAGCGCGAATAGTTGCCCTGCGTGGTCACCTGCGCGAAGGTCGCGTTGCCGACGCTCGAACTCGCCATTCGCGTATACCACGGCGCGTTGAACAGGTTGATCACCTCGAGCCGCAGCGTGACGGTTGCGCCGCTGCCGGCGCGGAAATCCTTGTTGATGCCCAGATCAGTGCCGGTCCGCAAAGGCGAACGGACATCCGGCAGGATCATCGGCGCGTTGCCAAGCGTGAACGCCGGTGCGAGCGAGAACGCCGCCGGGTTCAGGTAGAGGTTGTCGCTCGGGTTCGTGCGCAGCCGGTCGGTGATGTTCCCGGCCGCCAGGGCATCCTGACCGGGAACGAGGTTCGGCCGCTGGCCGGCGCCATTGAGGTTCGTGGTGTTGGGCGTTTGCGTCACGGCGATCGGGAACCCGCTCTGCACGAGCACGACAGCCGACACCGTCCAGCCGCCGACCAGGTATGACAGCGCGCCGGGTTTGTTCAGGTGCGCGTGGCCCGGGCCGAACGGCAGCTGAACGATCGGCGCGAGCACCAGCTTGTGCGTCATGTCGTTGAGGCTGATGCCGAAGTCGACGTCCGGGTTGTAGTTCGGCGAACCGGGAATGTAGTTGTAGTTGTCGACGATCCCCGGCGCGGCCGCGAAGGCCAGATAGTTGCCGGATCCGAACTGGCCGATCTGGTTGTCCTTCGCGACGCTGTAGGTGTAGCTGAAGTTTCCGCCCCACCACCCGGTCGTGCGCTTCCGCAGCTCGAACACCGCCGCGTTGTACACCGAATGCGCGCCCGCCGCGGTCATCGAGACCGCGTTCAATCCGTATTGCGGAAACGGCACCAGCAGTGAATTCAGCTGCACCTGCCGCTGCGTCGACAGCGTGCCGGCGCCGGCAACGCCGAAGAACGGGTTGTTGACCAGCGCCGTCAACTGACGGCCGAGCGCGAGATAGTCGGTGGGCAGCTGATTGAGGTTGATCGCGCTGTTGAAGTTCGGATGATCGCCGCGCGATCCGACGTAGCCGACGACGACGCTCATGTCGCCCGGCAGCTGGCGCTGCAGGTCGACCGAATACTGCTGCATGCGCGGCGCCGTCGCAGTCGGATCGAAGAAGCTGACGCCGGTGCTGACGCCTGACAGCAGGCCAAGCGAGTTGCCGGTCGGCTGCAGCAGGCCGGCCGGAAACGGATTGTCGATCGACGTGATCGGCACGTTGTTGTTCTGCACCAGCGTCGTCGTCTGCGAATAGCCGGTCGAGAGGACCGGGCTGTAGTTCCACGGCGCCCAGTAGAGGCCGTAGCCGCCGCGCGCAACGGTGCGGCGATCGATCGTGAACACGGCGCCGAGCCGCGGCGAAACCTTGACCGCCGGCGGGTTGCCCTGCGTCGTCGGCGCGCCGTTGACGCCGGCGTATAACAGCCCGCCCCTCACCTGACGCGCCTCGGGGTGGAGCGGATCGGTCCCGGCCGGGATCGTCACGTTCAGCGGGCTCACCGCATTCGGATCGAACCCGACCGCGAGGTTGTTGTCCTTTTCGGCGAGCCCGCTCTCGTGCTCGAAGCGGACGCCGTAGTTCAGCGTCAGCCGCGAAGTGGCCCGGTAGTCGTCCTGGATGTACGCGCTCGAGTAGTTGACGAAGTCGTCGACCTGCGAATTGATCGGCAGCGTGCCTGCCGACGGATAGCCAAGCAGCAGATCGGCAATCGCGTTGCGCGAGGTCGCGGCCGGCGACGTCGCGTTCGAGCCGGTGAACTGACCGCTGAAGGTGAAGCTGCCGGCAGAATTGCCGTAGGTGCGCGACCGGACGCCGAGGCGGCGATAGTCGGCGCCGACCTTCAGGCTGTGCTCGCCGGCGAGCTTGGTCAGCGCGCCGTTGGTGCCGTACGAGTAGTAGTGCGTCGTGCCCTGGCCGGTATAGCTCGCCCCCTGGTAGCCGGTGAGCGTCAAGGCGGGGAAGCGCTGCACCGGAATCGCGTCGGCGAACGCCGGGTTGAAGCCGAGGGTGTGGGCATCGAACGGCGCCAGCAGCGGCGTGATGTCGTCGAAGGTGTTGAAGCCCCCGCGCAGGGTCAGCACGGTCGACGAGTTCATCACGTAGGTGTTGTTGATCACGCCGACGTGCACCGGACGATTGTTCTGTCCGCCCTGCGCGAACGGCGCGTCGGGGAAGAAGCTGACCGCCGGTTCCTCGGTGTACTGGTAGACGTAGACGCCGCTCAGCGCGACGGTGCTGTTGAAGTGGTGATCGAGCTTCCCGGCAAACTGCTGCCCGAGATTGTTCGGCGTGTTCTGCGCGACATAGTTCGCGGTGCCGTTGTCGATCGTCGGGTTGACGTTCGGCAGCGGCAGGTAACTGACGAGATTCGCGCCGACGGGATTGATCCGGTTCGCCGGGATCCGGTTGCCGGGAAACGGCTGGCGCGCACCCGTCACCGGATCGGTGCTCGACGGATCGTAGATGATGATCGGCCGGCCTGAGGCGTCGACGAGCGCGGAGAAGTCGCCGGCGCGTTCGGCAGCCGTCGGCACGTGCAGGTTGCCGTTCTGCGTCAGGCCGTCGCGATAGGCTTCGGCCGCGAACCAGAAGAAGGTGCGGTTGCGGACGATCGGTCCGCCGATCCCGCCGCCGGCGTTGCGCCAGTACTGATCCGGGTTCGGCTGTCCCTGGATCTTGAGAAAGAAGTTCTCGCCGATCAGCGCCCCGGGCCGCAGCAGCAGGAAGCCCGAGCCCTGGAACCGGTTCGTCCCCGAGCGCGCGCTGGCGTTGAACATGCCGCCGCCGGTGCGCCCCATCTCCGCGTCGTAGGTGTGGACCTGGATCTTCACGTCGTCGACCATCTCGATATTCGGGCTGATCGACGCCCGGTTCTGCATGTCGGTGATCGGATAGCCGTCGAGCAGATAGTTGTTACCGACCGAGATGCCGCCGCCGAGCGAGATGCGCGACGCTTCGGTCTGATCCTGCATCCGGTTCATGTGCGGATTGCCGGTGTAGGTGACGGTCGGCACGGTGTTGCTGGCCAGGAACGCCATCCGGCTGATGCTCGGCAGCATTTCGAGCGTCTTGTTGTCGAGCACGTCGCCGGTCGACGCGTTCGATGTCTCGATCAGCGGCGCTTCCGCCGACACGGTGATGCTCTCTTCCACGGCGCCGATCTCGAGCACGATGTCGAGGGTGAGGAACTGTTGCGTGCCGATTCGCGCGTCGCGGCGCTCGAACGTCTTGAAGCCGCTCACCGCCGCGCGGACCGTGTAGACGCCAGGGACGACGCCTGGAAACGAGTACTCGCCGACGTCGTTCGACGCGGTTTCACGGACGACGCCGGTGTCCTGGTTGACGAGCGAGACAGTGACGCCGGGAATCACGCCTTGCGCGTCCTTCACCGTGCCGCGCAGGCCACCCTGGAACGATTGCCCGACCGCAGCGGAGGCGGCGAGAGACACGACGAGGGCCACGACGATCAGTCGCGCGCATTTCATGACGTTCTCCCCGCGTGATGGATGTAGCGCGAAGGCTTTAGCCGAGCGACCGACGCTCGCCTGAAGGCTTCGCGCTACGTCGAAACGGAACCTGTCAGTGGCCGCTGCGGCCGCGCCCGGCAGTCGACGCCGGCACGCCGTTCTTCGCCGCGTCCTGCATCGCTTCGACGAACGTGTCGATCTCCTGGAGCGTGGTGTAGACGTTCGGCGTGACGCGCAGTCCGGTGTAGTCGAAGACCTGGTTCGGCGGCTGGCCGCCGACGACCGCGTTGATGACGATCCGGTAACGGTCCATCATGAACTGCGCCAGCGCGCGCGAATCGACGCCGTCGATGCCGACCATGGCCAGCCCCCAGGTCTGTCCCGGCTCGAGGCTCGACAGGATCTTGACGCGCGGATTGCTCTTCACCGCGTTCGCCCAGCGCAGCGTCAGGTAGCGAAGGCGTGCGGCCTTACGCTCGGCGCCGATCGCCTGGTGGAACGCGAGCGCTTCGCCGACCGCGGCGCGAATCGCCGTCGGGTAGGTGCCGATCGCTTCGAACTTGCGGATGTCGTTGACCTGCCGCTCGGGTACCGCCTGCAGCGGCCACAGCTTCGGGATGTTCTCGCGGCGCACGTAGAGCAGGCCGTTGCCGATCGGCGCGAGCAGCCACTTGTGGAGGCTGACGCCGTAGTAATCGCATTCCAGATCGCGAATCTTGAACGGGAAGTGGGCGATCGCGTGCGCGCCGTCGACGACGCTGGCGATGCCGCGCGAGCGCGCCAGGCGGCTGAGCCGTTGGACCGGGAACAGCTGCCCGGTCAGGTTCGTGATGTGGCAGAAGTGAAAGACCTTCGTCTGCGGCGTGATCGCGCGCTCGAACCGCTGATACAGATCGTCCTGCGTCGTCGGCACCGGGAACTGCAGCCGCGTCACCTTGATCTTGTCGCGCCGCACGCGCTGATCCCACGTCGTCAGCATCCGCGGGTAGTCCTGTTCGGTCGTGATCACCTCGTCGCCCGGTTTCAGGTCGAGGCCGTTCTGGACGATCTGCAGCGACTCGCTCGCGTTCCGCGTCAACGCCACTTCGTCCTCGTCGAATCCGAACTCCTTGGCCAGTCCGCGCCGTACCGTCTGCAGGTGCCGCTCGATGTCGCTCCGATAGTGCACCGGCAGCATGTTCGACATGTCCATGTAGCGCTTGGTCGCTTCGAGCACGACGCGAGGGCTCGGACAGGTGTTGCCGTTGTTGAGATTGATGAGCGTCCGATCGAGCGTGAACGCATCCTGGATCTCGCGCCAGTAGAACTCGTCCTGCGCGATCTCCTCCGGCGTGCGATCCGCCACGGCGGCGGCCGCGGCCTCGAGGTGTGCGAGTCCGGCGAAGGGGCGGGCGGCGACCGCGCCGGTCCCAATTGCTCCGCCGAGTCCAAGAAATGCACGGCGACTCCACATACAGCAACCTCCTCCGGAACGGGACGATGCGGATGCTATCACGCTGCGGCCGGTTACAAGTCGGGAGAGCGACCCGCCGACGTCACGGCTTCGAATAGTCCTTGCAGCACGCACAGGTGCTAGAATGCGCCCGACACCGACCGAACGTGGGCCGTGGGCGATGTGCGGCGCACTCCGTAGCGTGGACCGTCTTGTGTCGCCCCAGACAAGGGGGACATGATGCGCGCGCTTACCGCCGTTCTCGTCGTCCTCGTATTCGCGAGCACCGCTGCCGCACAGACCTTCCGCGGCGGCATCAACGGCATCGTCACCGACCAGACCGGCGCGACCCTCCCGGGCGCCGACGTCAAAGCAACGAACGAGGCGACCGGGCTGTCGTATTCCACGACGTCGTCGACGGCCGGCGCGTTCACCTTCGCCGATCTGCCGCTCGGGGACTACACCATCGTCGTCTCCGAGAGTAGTTTCGAGACGGTCACGATCCGGAGCGTGCGCGTGTCGGCCGGCGCGATCTACAACGTCGCCGTGACGCTGCACGTTGCGCAGCTCGAGGCGAACGTTCAGGTCTCTGCGGCGGCGGTGACCGTCGAGACGAGCTCGACGACGCTGACGAGCGTGCTGTCGACGCGAACGGTCCAGGATCTGCCGCTGAACGGCCGCGATTTCAGCCAGATGCTCGCGTTGACGCCCGGCTATTCAGGCTATGAAGGCGGCGGCAGCGCGTCGATGAACGGATCGCGATCGAACCAGTTCAACTGGCAGATCGAGGGCACCGACAACAACGATCAGTGGTTCAACATCAAGGCGGTCAACCAGGGGGGCATCAACAGCATCCCGGGCGTGCTGCTGCCGCTCGATTCAGTGGAGGAGTACTCGGTCCAGACGCAGGCCGCTGCAGAAACAGGACGCAACCCCGGCGGCGCGGTGAACCTGATCATCAAGTCGGGCACGAACCACCCGCGCGGCAGCGCCTACTACTACAACCGCAACGAGGCGCTCGCCGCGCTGTCGCCGTTCGCGCCGACCGACGCGCCGCAGAACAAACTTCGCAACGAGCACTACGGCTTCTCGCTCGGCGCGCCGATCCAGCGGGACAAGACGTTCTTCTTCACCACCTACGAACATCAGGGCTTCGAGATCGGCAACCAGGCGTTGTCGACGATGCCGTCGGCGGCGTATCAGGCGGCGGCGCTCCAGCTGCTGCAGCAATTCGCGGTTCCGGTGAACACGGTGTCGCGGTCGCTGCTGACCAATCTGTGGCCGGCGGACACGCTGAGCGGTTCCGCCGCGTCGAACAACTACTTCAATCCGACGCCGCAGACCGGCTACAGCCACAACTTCATGCTGAAACTGGATCACAGCCTCACCAACAACCACCGGCTCTCGTTTCGAGGATTCATCGGGCAGGGCAGCCAGACGGCGCCGGTCGGTTCGCTGATCTCCTATTACTTCCAGGTCGGCCCGATCAAGGTGCAGAACTACTCGGCGGTCCACAATGCGATCCTCGGGCCGGCGCTCACCAACCAGGTCCTCGTCGGCGTGAACCACTTCAACCAGACGTTCTCGGACGCCAACAACAGCTTCAATCCGGCGGCGCTCGGGTTCAACACCGGCGTGAGCGGGAGCGATCTGGCTGGCGCGCCGTTTCTCTCGATCACCGGGTTCGATCCGACCGGCGTCAGTCCGAACTCCGGGCGCACCGACGTCACCACGCACGTGTCGGACTCGCTGTCGTACACGAAGGGCCAGCACGAGCTGCGCATCGGGGGCGAGATCCGGCGCGTCGCGATCGAGGCGGTCGGCGCCGGCGGCGGCAACAACGCCGGCATCCGCGGCAATTTCTTTTTCAACGGGACGCAGGGGCCGTGGCGCGGTCTGCTGAGCGTGCCCGGCTACGACACCAACGTCGCCGCGCTCGCCGATTTCCTGGCCGGATACGTCTACCAGTCGACGATCCTGAGCGGCGACATCAGGCGCGAGGTCGACCAGAACCTGTTCAACCTGTTCGCGCAGGATTCGTGGAAGGTGACGCGGCAGCTGACCGTCAACCTCGGTCTCCGCTGGGACTTCGAGGGACCGATGCACAACGACCAGCAGGATCTCTCGACGTTCGTTCCGAGCCTTGGAGGGTTGGTGGTGGCCGGCCAGCAGATCGACGACCTGTACCCGCGCTCGTGGAAGAACTTCAGCCCGCGCCTCGGCATGACCTATCAGCCGGGCGGGCGCGACGATCTCGTCGTCCGCGGCGGCTTCGGAATCTTCTACGATACGCCGGCGATTTCGCCGTTTCTCGATCAGGCGTCGCTGGCGAACAACGGCGCCATCGGCGCGGAGGCGAATCCGGCTGGCGCCAAGCCGGTCTATCAGATCACGAAGAACGGTTACACCATCGTGCCGAACGTGCCGATCTTTCCGCCGAACCTCTCGATCTCCGGCAACAACGTGATCAACCTGTTCTCGATCAGCCCCGATTTCCAGCCCGCCTACGTGACCAGCTACAACGTCAACGTCGAGAAGACGCTGGGGCACAATGCCATCATGCAGATCGGCTACGTCGGCTCGAAGGGACGGCGGCAGGCGATCGTGCGGAACATCAACCAGGCGGCGATCGGCAGCGGCTTCGTCAACCGGCCGGATGCGGCCGGCTTCACCTATCAGCAGCAGACGCGCCCGTTCTTCCAGCAGTTCCCGAACTTCGGCGTGATCGATCAGCTCGAGAGCGTCGGCATCTCCAGCTACAACTCGCTACAGGCGACGCTGCGCACGCGAAACTGGCGCGGCATCATCTCGCAGTTCTCCTATACGCTGGCGCACAACCTGGACACGGCCTCCAACGCGACGTCGCTGCCTCAGGACAGCAACGATCTGATGGGCGACTACGGGAACGCCGCGTCGGACATCCGGCACCATTTCGGTGGCTACGTGCTCTACGACGTGCCCGGATCGGCGCACGGGCCGGCCTGGCTGTCGCACGGCTGGCAGTTGAACACGAACGTCTCGATTCGGACCGGCTTCCCGTTCACGGTGCGCTCCTCGTCGGACACCAGCGGTACCGGCGAGAACACGACGCGCGCCAATCAGGTCGGCGATCCGTTCGCGAACGTCTCGCACGACGTCGTCGCCGGAGAGCCGGTGCAGTGGATCAATCGCACGTCGTTCGTGAACCCGGCGAGCGGTAACCTCGGAACAGTCGCTCGCAACTCGGTGTACGGGCCTGGCTACGCGGCGGTGGATCTGTCGGTGTTCAAGGCGATCCCGCTCCGGGACCAGCTGCGCGCCCAGCTGCGGCTCGAGATGTTCAACATTTTCAACCGCGTCAACCTCGCGCAGCCGGGCAGCCGCGTCGGCGGCGGGCTCGGCCGCATCGGCGACACCATCGGCGATTCCCGCGGCTCCCCCGGAATCGGCCCTGGCGAACCGTTCAACATGCAACTGGCGCTGAAGATCCTGTTCTAGTCCTCGCTGGCCCCGGCCGGGTGTTCGCACCGCACGGGATTCAGCGCCGATCATTCGACGCGTATCAATTTGAGCGTGAACGGATTGCCGAACGGTCCATTCTGGTTGCGCCGCTGCGTCAACGACAGCGTGTCCCCGTCGAGGCGATAGGCGTATGTGATGAACACGCCGGCGCCCATCACCGCCGGATTCTTCGACGCGATCGGTCGCATCGTGATGAGGCCGTCCGGTGTCACGTCATAGGTCCCGGCTTCGCTGACGACTGGCCCCCACACGGCGCGTAACTCGTCGGCGCTCGCCTTCGCCGCATCCGCCAGAGGCGGCCGTGGCCCGTCGGCCTGGATTTCGACCCGGCTGTAGTGTTTTGCCGTGATGATCGTCAGGTTGGGTCGTTCACGGAACGGGATCGTGCGGGCTGCAGCGCCGCTGATCGTCGCTTCCTCGATCCGCCAGACACCTTGAATTGACCGAGGCGTCGATTGCGTTGCCGTGCCTTGGGCGGCCAGCCACCCTCCAGCGAGTACTGCCAGGAACAGTTTCTGCACGACGCACCTCCTCGACGAGAGTGTCGCACACCACGAAAGCGCTGGTCGAGGCGCGGCGTCTCCCGCGGCGCTTCGCTCCTGAGCGACACGCGTACGGTATCCTCGGCGCACGGAGGAGCATGTGATGACGACCGCCAGCGCGTTCGGTTTCGTGGGACTCATCGGACTCGCTCTGGCCGGCCAATCGTCGTCGCCGGCCGACGATGTCTTCGACCGCGTCAAGCACGGTTACGCGACGTCGGAAGGCGGCGTGAAGATCCATTACGCCTCGCTCGGCGAGGGGCCCCTCGTCGTCATGATCCACGGGTTTCCTGATTTCTGGTACTCGTGGCGGCACCAGATGGCCGCGCTCGCCGACCGCTATCAGGTGGTCGCGATCGATCAGCGCGGCTACAACCTGAGCGACAAGCCGAAAGGCGTCGACAGCTACGACGTGCGCCTGCTCGTTGCCGATGTCGCCGCCGTCGTCAAGAGCGTTGGCCGGGACAAGGCGACCGTAGTCGGTCACGACTGGGGCGGCATCGTCGCATGGAACGTCGCGATGACCTTGCCGCAGATGACCGAGAACCTGATCATCCTGAATCTGCCGCATCCGAACGGACTCGCCCGCGAACTGCGCAGCAATCCCGATCAGATCAAGAACAGCGAGTACGCACGCAACTTCCAGACAAAGTCATCGAGCGATCCGACCGTGTTCTTCGGCCGCCCGATGACCGCCGAGAACCTCTCCGGCTGGGTGCGCGACGCCGCCGCGCGACAGCGATACGTCGAGGCCTTCCGGAAGTCCGACTTCGAGGCGATGCTGAACTACTACAAGCGCAACTACCCGCGCGGCGCTGGCGCCGACGCGCCGCCGCCGCCGCCGACGCCGCTGCCGAAGGTGAGAGCGCCCGTGCTGATGTTCCATGGCTTGAACGACACCGCGCTCAACGCCGAGGGTCTGAACGGCACGTGGAACTGGCTCGAGAAGGACCTGACGCTCGTCACGGTTCCAGGCGCCGGGCACTTCGTTCAGCAGGATGCCGCCGATCTCGTCACCAGCACGATGAAATGGTGGTTGGCGATGCGATCAGCCGCCACGAAGTAGCGGGGCATGGGAACCATGACGCGCACGATTGCCGTTCTTTCCGCCTTCGCCCTCGGCGCGGCGCTTCTCCGGGCGCAGACCGTGCCCGTGAAGACGCTCGACATCTACGTCGTCGACGTGGAAGGCGGAAATGCGACGCTGTTCGTGGCGCCGTCCGGCGAGTCCCTGCTGATCGACACGGGGAATGCCGGCGCGGCCGCGGTTCGCGATGCCGACCGGATCGCGGCGGCTGCCCGCGCGGCTGGCGTGACGCGCATCGACACGCTGATCACCACCCACTGGCACGGCGATCATTTTGGCGGGATGGCTGAACTCGCGGCGCGCCTTCCGATCCGGCACTTCGTCGATCACGGCCCGAATGTTCAGCCGGCCGCTGCCACGGACGAATTCCTGCAAAAGACGTATCCGCAGCTCTACGCCAAAGCGACGCATACCGTCGCGAGACCCGGCAGCAGGATCTCCCTCGCGGGCGTGGATGTTCTGGTGGTGACTTCAGCTGGCGCGA
>Ga0134121_10003644_pt1 | contig 12755 bp, 5 predicted proteins | sample KB301_FD_96463 | JGI IMG/M metagenome (GOLD analysis project Ga0134121, IMG submission 96463) | Terrestrial soil microbial communities without Nitrogen fertilizer from Kellogg Biological Station, Michigan, USA - KB3-0-1 | ecosystem: Environmental > Terrestrial > Soil > Unclassified ...
CCGCATACTGCTCGATGAATCGCCGCTCGCCGACCTGGACCATCGAGAACGCGGAATGCAGATTATCTTTTCGGAACGAACGGATTTGCGCGTAGCGCGGCGTCATGTTGAAAAGACGCTGCATGTTTTTGAGCTCGGCCACGAGCGCCGTTGGATTGCTCACGCCGGCGAGTTTGGTGTCGCGATTCGTGCTGAGATACACGTCGATCGGAACTTCGCGAAACTCGTAAAACTTATTGTTATTGAAGAATGTCTGGAGATCAGTCCGCACCGGATTGAACGGGCTATCGCCGGCGACGTCTGCAACGAATCGACCGGCCACCACCGGAGTCGGCAAGGCGTTCTCCATATACGTGTTCAAAGCGGCGGCGTAGTTATCAATCTTCTCCTGCGGCGTCGCGCCGGGAGTTGAAGCCGGCACGCCGGTTGTCGCAAGGAGCTGTTTCCAGTCGCCAACACCTTTCACAGCGAAGGGGCGCAGCGCGATCGTGGTCGGGTCGGCAGTTGCCGGCGCGCCATTCTGAGAAAAGTTGTAACCGTTGCGCAGCGCAGTTACGAGCGGCAGATGATTCTTAGTCAGATCGCCCGTTTGCAGCGTGAAGCGCACGTTGTTCTTCTCTTCGAGGGAGAAACCGGTTGCGGCAATGGCGTCCCAAAAACTTCGTGTCGCGCCACCATGGGCCACGAGCAGTCCGGCGACCGCGGTCCGAATTTCAAGAGACAAACCCGAAGCCGCGAGCAGGTCGCCGAGTGACGGAGTATCGCCTGCCGCACCCGGTTGCAGGATCAGGCTGGCTTTAAGGTCGCGGAGGTCATTGGCTAACTGGTCCAACTGCGCGCTCGAGAGCTGAGGAATGATCGCGTCGTTTGAAGACGATTCGAGCGCCGCCCGCAGCGTCGAGATTTCGTTTTTCATGAGATCTTCGAGCACCGTGGGCAGTCCCTGGCGGAAGAGACCGTAAAACGCTGACTGCGGAATCCTGCTGGCCTGCGGCTGCGCATTGCGGCGCGCGCTTTCCGCGAGCAACGTTAAGATGGCCGCGTCAATGCCCGTTTCACCGGCGAGGAACGTGATATCTGCTGCGGTCAGATCCTTATGCGGCACGTTCTGGATCAACGTCGAAAGCTCGGCGACAATCCTGCCGAACTCAGAAAGCCCGCGAGTCTCGCCGATCGTGAAATTCACCATCTCGAATTTGCCCGCGTTGAAAATGACTGGCGAGGTTGCGAGCACTGTTCCGGCGCTGTTCAAAACGCGGACGAACAGGTCAGCTCGATCCTTTTCATCAGCGTCAAACTTCGTGGTCTTATTGTAAAAGACCGAGTATTCGCCATCGGGGTTGGTCTTCGTTTCCTGGATGAGCTGCTCCGTGCGCATATCCTTGTCGAGAATCCGCACGGTGAGTTTGTCCATCCCTACGCCCTTGTCATCGAGCACCTTGCCCACGACGATGAACTTGTTCGGATGGTCCTTGTCATCGTCCATGAGCCACGAGGCTTTACCCTCGAAGATGCCGGTGGGAATGAGTTTGACTTTTATCTGATAGCCGACGAGGGCATCGTACGTGGTCTCGCCGAAGAATTTATTGATCAACTCGGTGTTCGCAATTCTGAAGCCGAGATCGAGCAGTGCGGTTTGAAGTGCGGCGACGTCGGTACCCGACATGCCTCGTGATAGGTCGCGCCCTGAAAGAATTTCCATGATAGCCTCCAAAAGAATGAGCTCACGTTGTACAGTGGTGGCTAATCACAAAACATCACACGGCAATAGGACGCCCCCGGTTGGACACAGTCAGTACCACCTGCGGTAGCGGGTGGGTGCGCAGCGATCAGGTCAGTCGCCGCACAGCTGCGCACCCACCCGCTACCGCAGGCGGTACTGACTGTGTCCAACAATGAGGTTAAATCCTTGACAGTTGTGCCAGCGCGGGCTAGAGTCCTCGCCGCCTTAAGACTTGTACTCGAGAGACCGGCGCCGCCTCGATCCTTAAGCTGGTCTGTAATCAGTTATTCAGGTTTACCAAGCGGGAAGTCTTCTGTAGTGGACGGCTACGTCCGCCGCCCCAACCACGAGGAAGATGCAAGGGGAAATCGATCTCAAAAGCAGACCTTATCTACAAGGTCTCGTCGGACAACTCGCCGGCAAACAATTTTACCTCGAAGACAAACGTGTCGTGGTCGGCAGAGATCCATCTCAATGCCAGATGGTGCTCGCGCAGAATGTCATCTCCAAAACGCAGGCCGCGCTCGAAGTAGACGAAGTGCAAAGAGTCACGCTCGTCGATCTCAGCGGAAAGCAGTCGACGTTCGTCAACGGGCAGGCGATTGTTCGCCATGAGTTAGAAGACGGCGATCGGGTGGGTTTTGGTCTGGGAGGCGTCGTCGCCTTCACGTTTCACTCTGCGTTTCCAGCCATCAAGTACAAAAACGTTTCTGAGCAGGAGCGTCCGGTTGCGCGATTCGAAATTTCAACGGAGCCGCCGAAAGCAAATGCCGGCACGACCATAATGCGCGCCGCGCCACTTCCCGTGATCCGCCTCGGAAGAGCGCCTGACAACAACTTCGTCCTCGATGCACCGAGCGTCTCGCGTTATCATGCCATGCTCAGCTACGAGAACGGCTCACCACCGATCCTGACCGACCTCGGCAGCACCAACGGCACCTTCGTAAACGGCCAACCACTAAAAGAACCGCGACAACTGTCGCCCGAGGATCTGATCTTCCTCGGCGGGTTTCTGCTTCACGTCGACGGCCGCACCATCAAGCAACACGATCTGAGCGCGAGTTCGATCACCGCGCGTCACATTTCAAAAACGATCGACAATAAAACGATCCTTCAGGACATTTCGGTCGCGATCAAACCACGCGAGTTTGTCGGGCTGATGGGACCGTCGGGCTGCGGCAAGTCGACCTTGATGGACGCGCTCAACGGCTTGCGACCGGCGACCGGCGGCAACGTCTTCATCAACGATCTCGATCTCTATCAGAACTTCAACGCGCTGCGACGATCGATCGGGTACGTTCCGCAAAGAGACATTCTGCACGACGGGCTCACCGTCGAACGAACGCTCTTCTACGCCGCGAAGCTGCGCCTGCCACGCGGAACTTCCACTGAAGCCGTCAACAACGTCATCAACGAAGTGATCCAAACAGTCGGCCTGGCGGAACAGCGAAACACCGCGTTTCGACAACTGAGCGGCGGGCAACAAAAGCGTCTGAGCCTCGCGCTCGAGCTGATCACCAAACCCAGCTTCCTGTTTTTGGACGAGCCAACTTCACCACTCGATCCCGAAACCACTGAAAACATGATGATGTTGTTCCGGCATCTGGCAGACGAAGGCCGCATCGTGGTGATGGTGACGCACAAGTTTGAAAAGTTTCGTGAGATGCACCAGATCGCGATGCTGACGAAAGGCGGGCGGCTCGCATTTTATGGGCCACCGCTCGAAGCGCTGCAATACTTCCACTGCCAGGAACCCGGCGACATCTATCGCTACATCGGCGCGCGCGATCCGGATCAATTGCGTCGCGACTTTGAAAAATCGCCGCAGCATCAGAAGTACGTTCAATCACGCATTGTCGAGAACGAGTCGCTGTCGAAGACTGCTGAGGCGTTGCAGTTTGGAGCGACGAGATACGAAGGGCCGGAGCGTAATTTCGGTCTCAGCCAATGGCTCACGCTCACGCAGCGCTATCTCGAAGTCAAACTCAAAGACAAACGCAACACGCTGCTGCTGCTCGCGCAGGCGCCGATCGTCGCCCTTTTGCTGGGCATCATCGTCGGCGATTCGGCAAACAACTCGCAAACGCTCTTTATCGCCGCGATCGTCTCGATCTGGTTTGGCGCGAATAACGCCGTGCGTGAAATCGTTTCGGAAGCAGCGATCTACTCGCGCGAGCGACTGGTGAATCTCAAGATCCCGTCGTACGTGTTTTCGAAGTTTACGGTGCTGAGCGGCATCGCGCTCGTTCAATGCCTGCTGTTCGTCGGCATTCTGGTTGGCATGAACCGGCTCAAAGCCGTCGATTTCCTGTCGCTCACCCTCGTTCTGTATCTGACGTCGCTGGCGGGCATCACCACTGGTCTCTTCTTTTCCGCGCTCGTTAACTCAACCGAGAAGGCGATGAGCGTGTTGCCGCTGATTCTGATTCCGCAGTTGTTGCTCAGCGGATACCTGAAACCGCTGAATGACGTCTATGTTTTTGGGCAATCGCAAAAGCCTGCCAGTCACGCACAGTTTGTCGATTACGAAGCAAACAAGGACAAGCCGCCGCCGAAGGAGCCGGTCGTCAAGCGCGACGGGCTGGGCGTCGCCAATTACGCGGCTTACCTGATGGTGGCTCGCTGGACCATCGAGGGACTGGCCCATGCCGTGAGTATCGAGGATCAAACGGCGCGCTCGAAGCTCGCGTCGACGATTTCCGTCACCGAATACGAGCGCGTTTTTGAAGGTAAACCTGAAGATGAAATTACAGCAGCTTACCGGCAACGAGTCGCGGTGGATTGCGCCGCCCTGGCGCTGTTCAATCTTCTGTTTTTAGCGCTGACCGTGTGGGTGTTGAAGCGAAAGGACGTTTTGTAGCCAAACTTCTGTTTTCACCGTAACGTCCTGCAAAATCGGCCATTTAAATATAGGTGCCATGGAACTCATCGGCCAATCAATTGACGACCGTTACCGCATCGATGCCGTTATCGGCAAAGGCGGGATGGGGACCGTCTATCGTGCGACACGCCTGTTAATCGGCGACGAAGTTGCCATCAAGGTGCTGCACATCGGCAAGGAGGATCCGCAGGCGGCCGAGCGCTTCCGCCGCGAGGCCCGGGCCGCGGCGCGGCTCAAGCACCCGAACGCCGTCAGCATTTACGATTTCGGTGTCTCGAAAGACGGTCTTCAATACCTCGTGATGGACCTCGTTGAAGGCAAAAGCCTGCGGACCATCGCGAAGGAACAAGGCCCGCTGAGCCTGCCCCTCGTTGCGGAAATCGCGTCGCAGGTTTGCGCGGCGCTGGACGAGGCCCATCGAAACCACATCGTTCATCGCGACATCAAGCCCGACAACATCGTGCTCAACTCCACGCCGGCTGGAGTGCGCGTCAAAGTTTTGGACTTCGGCATCGCGAAATTGCGTGACGACTCCGCCACCACCCTCACGCAAACCGGAAACGTGATGGGCACGCCGCACTACATGTCGCCGGAGCAATGCCTCGGAGAAGATCTCGACAGCCGCGCGGACATCTACAGTTTCGGAATCGTTGTCTACGAGATGCTTTGCGGAAGAGTGCCGTTCAACTCACCGATCTCGACCGCCGTTGTGGTCCAACACGTCAACCAGGCGCCGCCTTCGCTGCGAAGTTTTAATGCGGGGATACCGGCTGCAGTCGAAGCGGTAGTCTTTCGGGCGCTGGAGAAGGCGCGTGACATGCGGCCCGAAACGGCGGGGAAGTTCGCACGCGAGTTGAAAGAGGTTATCAGTCGCCTGGCTGCGCCGACTTTTGTCGATGAGGGCTCTTCACACCGGCCTTTGGCTTCACTCGATCTGAATGAAGAGACTGTCGAGAAGCAACACAATCTGCCTGCGGGCGCGATGATGCCTGAAACGGTTTACCTGCCGATGCCTGGGAGTGGCGCGGTTAAGACCACCAGCGGAACGCCGACAACACATACGGGGAGAGTAAATCGGCCGTGGACTCATCGCTATCGTCTGCCGCTGGCGGCTGTAACTGCGGTGGTTGTGCTTGGCGCTTTGTCTTATCTCGTCTGGTTTCAGCGTGGTAAGCCCGTGAAAACTCCGGCGCCGCTGCCGAGTCCTGCTGAAACAGTGGCGGTCAACAATCCGCCTGTTCCGAACAGCGGTGGCGGGACGATTCCGAACGCAAAAGCTGAGAGCATGGTCCAGGTTGTGGGCGGCCAGTTTGAGATGGGAAGCACTGAAGGTGATGCGGAGTCGCAGCCGGCGCATATGGTAGTGGTGAAGAATTTCTATCTCGATGTTTATGAAGTCACGTGTCGTGAGTACAAAGCATTCGTGGACGAGACGAATCGAAAGCCGCCGCCAACGTGGAAGAACGGCAGCTACCCGCCCGGCACGGATCGCTATCCGGTGACCGGAGTGTCCTGGGAGGATGCTGATGCCTACGCGCGCTGGGCCGGCAAGCGTCTGCCAACCGAGGAAGAGTGGGAATTTGCCGCGCGCGGGAAAGACGGGCTCCGTTATCCGTGGGGCAATAGCTGGAAGAGTGAGTGTGCGAATGCGGACAACGTGCAGCGAGGAATTACAAACGTCGGGAGCTACAAGTGTGCGTCGCCGTTCGGCGTTCAGGATCTGATTGGGAATGCGTGGGAATGGACCGCGACTCCGTGGCAGCCGTATCAGGGAGGACATCTGACCACGCCGCCGCATCCTTCCGACAAAGTGATTCGCGGCGGCTCGTGGGAAAGCCCACGCGCGTATGTGAGCACCACGGTGCGATCCGGTTGGCGCGGTATCGGCGATCAAACCGGCTTTCGCTGCGCAATGGATATTCAGTAGGTCATCCACAGATTACACAGAAACAATCTGCGTAATCTGTGGATAAAAAACTCAACTTTAGGAGATTTCCCCATGCTCCGTGCAAATCGCGTCTTCGCGTTCCTCGCGTTCCTCTTCGTGTTGTCAGTGGCAGTTGTTGTAAACGGCCAGGGTAAGCAAGCCATCGTGGTCCTTCGCTCCGAGCAGGCTTCACAAAGCGGATGTGACGGCAACGTCGATCTAAACTACCAGATTCTTTTTGACGTCAAGATCAACAACAAAGATGAGATTCGACTGCTGGCGCCGGTCGGCTCAGGGCTGCCAACCTCGATCTCCCGCGACGAGTACGAAAAATCCGCTAAACGAAAGATTCGCGATCTGTATGAGCTGAAGTGGGACAGCGTGCTTTCCGCTGTCTCCGTCTCCGGCCAGGGCGGCTTTCTGGCGATTCCGGACGACATGAAACCGCAAAAGGGCGCGTCGGTAAATCTCTCTTCGTTCTACAACGGCACCCTTACCGGCGAAGAGCGAACCGGCAAAGTTAAAAGACGACTCGACGTTCCGCTGCGTACAATCGCGCAAGTTTTCTTCGTCACTGAAGGCGCGCCGGTGAATGACTCGCTTTTCAATCATGCGGCTGAAGAAGCGCGCGTTTCAGTTTGGGAAGCCTACCTGAAGAAGACAAACAACTACCGGAGTAACGAGGCAAACACGAAGATGCACGAAGCGCTCGTGCAATGCGCGCGCGCTGATTTGAAGAAGTTTGTCGACGGCGACTACGCCTATCTAGCAAAGGTGCGCGAGCGCGTGGGCCGCGCGCAATCGATCAAAGACGATGAGACGGTTCGCCAGCTCGCGGCGGAAGTTAACCGCGCCAACCAGGAGGTCGACAACGCGCGCGGCGTAACCGAGCAGTTGATCAAAGCTGAAAAGTGGGACGAAGCGTTGAAGACTGCGACGCCGATCAAGAAGTACCTGGATTCGTGGCCCGAGCTGAAGCAGATGTACGACCACACCAATAAGCAGAGTCACGAGATGCATCTGAACGCAGCGGACAAAGCATGGGTGGCCCAACAGCTAGAAGCCTCGCTGAGCGAGTGTTCAATCGCGTGGGAACGCTTGCGAGACTCGGAGCGCGCGCGTGCGTGTGTTTGCCGCGCGCGCAACGAGATCGCCTACCGCGACTCGCAGCAGAACCGGAAGATCAGTCGTCCGAAAGAAGCGAAGGAGTTGTTGGAAAAGCAAATTGCTGATTCCGACTGTAAGGCCGATCCACGCCTCGCAGTCGAGCTCAAGGCTTCAAAATGTGAGTATGCACAACAGCTCTTTGCGCGATCGCGTCAACTCCTGGGTGTTGGCGGAAGCGCAGCTCCGCCCCGACCAGGCCGGCGCCGGCCCGTAGCAACCACGCCCGGCGCTCCCACTCTGAAAGCCATCTCGATGGCCAACAAGAAAGACTTTCGCGACGCGAGAGAAAGTCTGATCCTCGCTAGCGAGCTCTGTCCTGAAGACGAGATCCGCACCTTGCTCCTCGCCGCTAATCGCCGTCTCGCTGATTTCTGCAAAGACGAAGCGCGCAAAGCACTCGCGCGAAATGACGACGGCACGGCTTACGTCTATCTCGTGAGTGCACAGGCTTACATGCCTGAAGATGGTGAAATCCCCGGCATGCTCGCGGAGGCGCGCGAACGCTTTCAACAACGAACGCGCGTTAGCGTAGGCGTTGTGCTGCAAAACGAATCGCGTGGACCAGAAGGCACGGCCGTGATCGTTGAGGTCACTGATGCGATCCATTCCGCGGCGACCAGCTCGGGCCTGGCCCAGCCCGTTATTCTCGATGAGCGTCAGGCCGCGGTTGCGTCGCAAGCCATCCAGACCGGACGCGCACTGAACACTCCGACGATCATTTTCTCCGGCGGCGTGATGTCCGCTGCAGTCGACTTTACTGAGAACCCACACAACGTGCAGTCGTCTTACAGTTACCAAAACCCGCGCTGGAAAGAGGCTGATCGCCAGCACGATGCCGCGAACGATGAGTATAAGAAGTGTCGAAAGCAGTACGGCGACGCGCAGTGCGGGAACCTTGCGTCGCGCGTAGCGCAGCTGCGGGCCTATCGCGATCAGTATCCGCAAACCATCACCGAGCAGTATTACTTCCGCGAGAATCCGAAACGCATGACGGGCGTGGCGCGCATGTCGCTCCGCTCCAGCGACAGCATTGCGCGCGGCGCTCGTTCCGGCGACACGCTTCAGGCCAATGACGAGTGGGAGTGCGTCGAGCGAACTGGGGTTAACGAGAAAGACTATGGCAAGCGCGACCAATTCTGCCCTAACCCCGATCCGCGCGAATTCTTCGGACGCGTCGCCGGCAAGATTAAGAGCGACGCTTTCATGCATGCGACAATGCAACTGCGCGAGCTGCCGTTGAGCTACTATCGCCGGGCTCAAAGCGCGGCAAACCGGCAACAGTCAGTTGAAGACTATCTGCGGTTTGTTTTTCTCACAGGCGATAAAGCCGGGACCGAAGCACAACAGGCCAAGGCTTATCTCGTCGCATTTGATCCTGAGCTGACGACCGATGGCGTGATTCGTTAATGATTCGCCAGACTTACAAAGTGTTCCTCGTGATGATCTTCGTCGCGTTTGTCTGCGTGTTGGACCAACGGGCGGTGATGGCGCAAGGTCCGTGTGGCGGCAAGCCGTGTCCGGTCGTGAAGGTGGTCCAGCCGCCACCGCCGCCGCGTCAGGTTCGACCTATAATTAGACCTCCGCGTCCCAAACCTGGCACACCACCAGCACCCACTCCTGAGCCGGTTCCCGCGACCGTCTGCGAAGACTCGGATCTCGTCGTGGTGTGTGGCATGCCCGGTTGCAAGATCACGCTCGAGGGTAAACCGTCGGCTCGGGCGCCGTTCAAGGCGCTGACAACTGTAGTCACTGACGATCTCGGTGGCTTCACGTTTCAAGTACTCGGCGAACAGTTTTACCGCGTGAAAGTCTCGAAGGACGGCTATAACCCGTTTGAGTCGGAGGTTCGCAATGTAACTTGTGACGATCAGCAGGAGCTCAAGGCTTCGCTACTCGCCAAGCCAGTGACGTTACGAGTGCGGACTGACCCGCCCGAAGCTGACATTTATCTCGAAGGTCAAAAACAGGCTTACGGAAAGAGTGATGCGAGCGGGCTGTTTTCGTACCTGCAAAAACAGCAAACGCTGCTGATTGAGGCGCGCAAGCCGGGTTACCTGAGCGCTACCAAAAACGTCTACCTTGCGCCGGAGGTTGGAGCGCGCGAGATCCTTCTCTCGCTCGAGCCGATCAAAGCCGTCTTGCAGATCACTTCCAACATCGGAACCGCGCGCGTCACGGTTGATAGCGAAGTTGCTTCAAAGCTGGTGACCGAAAAGATCCTACTCGCGCCCGGGAAACACACCGTGTCTGTTAAAGCGCTCGGCTATGCGCCGCAGCAGTTCGAGGTCACTGTCCGGCCGGAAGAAACCATCACGAAGGATCTGAAGCTCGAACGTTTACCCGTCAGCTCGCTGCTCGAGCAGGCTAACACTTTCTATTCCAGCCGCGCGTACGATGACGTTATCAAGCTTGCGCAGTTCGTACTCGAAGCTGATGCAACCAACGCCACGGCCAACCGGCTTCTCGGTCTCGTTTATCTCGAACGCGCCGATCTCGCGACGGCTCAATCACGTTTCGATCTGGCGCTCGCGGGCGGCGAGAGCGTCATGCTACGCATCCGTCGTCATGAAGGTGAGAAGTTTGAGTTAAGCAAGGGTCACAACACCTGTGACGCGCAGCTCATCTTCGGCAAGAGCGAATTGGAGTTTAGGAGTACGCGCAATCCGATCGACAACTTCAAAGTTCCGTACAGCCAGGTCCAGATCGCCGGCATTCAATTGAAGAACAACGTCGCTACCTACCTGAAAACCAAAGTGACAGTTAACGGCAAGGGCCGCGACTACAACTTCTACAGTTTCGACCGCGAACTCTCTCAGTCCGGCAAACCCTACCTCGAAATGCTCCAGCGTCTGATGCGCTCTCACTAAAGTTTTTGCATGCCAGCACGTCGCGCGCTACACAAAGCCTCTTAGCCTGCGAAGCAGGCGTAAGCATAAGGCCTGGGGCGCAAGCCCCAGGTTCAGGTAGTAATTAGTGATTCAAGCCCGCGAAGCGGGCGACAGCGCAGGAACGTAAAGCTGTCGCCCGCTTCGCGGGCTCTGCCATATATTGCGGGTTCGCGATCCTGGGGCTCGCGCCCCAGGCTTTATGCTTACGCCTGCTTCGCAGGCTAAGAGGCTCAGATCAGAGGTTGTAAAGTTTTTGAGTTGCGCTGAAACGATCCCGCGGATAGTTACATACATAGTAGATCGACAAAGCGAAGTTTCGAGCAAAGGGCAGGCAGACTTGTATTGAAGTTCACTTTCGAAAGGCGTAGTATGCCTCCGCCAAGCTGACCAACCGGCTAGTTATACTCGCCTTGCCGGTTTTACTTCGTCTAATTCACGCTTTGAGGTCCGCAGGAGAGAACGAAACAGGGCCGTCTCATCATATTAAATAGCGTCGAATCTTCAGCGAGGGCTCAGCCAGTCAAATGACCGACCGAGTCCAGGGTTAGCTACCCCCACCGTCGAGCGACGGAACTCTAGCAACCCCTTTCACAAATCAATTCTCTGGTGAGGCGTTATTCCTCACCCGTCTCTGGTTGTCACAATGGCTGTCCGGGTCGCAATCTTAAGCGTCGTTCGTCTTTACGCTGAAGGACTGGCCGAATACCTGAATTCCCGCGGCGACGTATCAATCACCGGAATTGCTTCCAATTTTGCCGAAATCAGCAAGCTCGTCGAGGCCGGCCCGGTTGATGTGATCCTCTGCGATACCTCCGATACGGGCACGGCGGCCGAGGTGCGACAACTCGCCGCTTGTTTCGCTAACGTGCGCTTCGTAGCGATCGCGCTGGCAGAAACTGAAAATGAGATCATCACCTGGACCGAAGCCGGCATCTCTGCATACGTGCCGCGCCACGCCTCTCTAGCGCAACTCTACACCGCGATCATCGGCGCGATGCGCGACGAGATGTGCTGTTCGCCAAAGATCACGGGGTGGCTGCTGCGCGAACTGCGACAACGCCCTGAAAAAGTCCAGACCGGAGAGCGACTGACTTCACGCGAAGTGCAAACACTGCGTCTGATTTCGCGAGGCTTCTCGAATAAAGAGATCGCGCGCGAGCTTGGCATCTCCATCTCTACCGTCAAGAACCACGTTCACTCCGTCCTCGAAAAACTCCGCGTCCAAAGCCGCAGCCAGGCCGCCGCGCGCATCAGTGGCCGCGACTTCCGCCTCGAAGCAAGCTGATTTCTCTGTGCAACCTCTGCGTTCTCTGTGCCTCTGTGGTTGTTTTTTCTAAGCAATCGTCAACCACAGAGACACAGAGAACACAGAGGTTGCACAGAGAAGATCTGAATCTTTGTATCTAGATCCCTTCGCACGATCAGCAATCGGGATTTAGATCCTCACGAGAGATCCAAAATGAATCCGAGTGCTCAAGAAAGATAGTTGCCGAAGTGTCATCATCTTTTTATGAGCCGGATTCGCGTAGCCATCGGTGAGGTGCAGTCAGCACTCCGCGAGGAAATCCTCGTCCACATCACCCAGCAACGCCCTGACATGGAGTTTGTCGGGCAGATCGATAAGGCCAACCTCAAAGATTCAATCGCTCGACAAAACCCCGAAGTCCTCATCTGCGAAGTCGAAACTACAGAGCTGCCGCAGGTCTGTCGCGAGCTCTTTTCCGAAAAGAAAGCGCCACTCGTAGTTGGTCTCGCTCGTGGCGGACGCGAAGCAACGATATGCGTCGCCAACACAGGCGTGGCCGAATTGACCTCACTGATCCGCATCCTCGCCTCTACCGGCACACACAACGTTATCGAGATGCCTCCACGCTCCGAGTCTGATCTCGACGACCAGAAGATCACGCCATATTCGTCCAACTCGGGGTTTCTCAATAGCCAGCTACGCGCTCTCGATCTCGCGCTCATGGCCGAGGTCGACGCCTTCGAATCGACGATCTGGGACGAGAATGTGCAGCGATTGCAGGGCCTCGCTATCTCACCTGACGAAGTACGCGCGCTACTGAGCAAGAGCGGATCTCCGACGCTCGAACGACACGGTGATGAACTGCGCCGCCGGTACGAATGGCTGGCATTACAGTTACAACGCCGCATCGCCGCCAGCATCGA
>Ga0134121_10003645_pt1 | contig 12755 bp, 10 predicted proteins | sample KB301_FD_96463 | JGI IMG/M metagenome (GOLD analysis project Ga0134121, IMG submission 96463) | Terrestrial soil microbial communities without Nitrogen fertilizer from Kellogg Biological Station, Michigan, USA - KB3-0-1 | ecosystem: Environmental > Terrestrial > Soil > Unclassified ...
AGGCTCGACCAGAACGGCAACAGGACCGCGATCAGCAGTAGCCCTGCGACGCGCCCCGAGACGATCGTCATCAGGTAGGCGAACGGGTAGCCGATCACGAGGCACGACACCGTCGCCAGGAGGGCGATCCAGAACGTGTTCGTCAAGACGCGGACGTACGCGCCCTGCGTGAAGAACTGCTGGTAGTTGGAGAGGCCCGCTCCTGGTGGGTCATTGACGCTACGGAGCGTCATCGCCAGGAGCGGGATCAGGAAGACAGCGACCAGGAAGACCACCGCCGGCAGCGCCAGCACGGACCAGCGGTTCACCCGCGGCCGCCCGCCGACAAGGCTCGGCCAGGTGCGGCTCCGAGCCTCGTCGGCGGTGGTCATATCCCGATCCCTGGTCGAGCGATCAGCTGCCCTTCCAGGCCTGCCATGCGGCGTCGATCTCGTCGAAATGTTCGCCGAGATAGGCGTCGTTGAAGTACGCCGAGTTCTGATCGGCGTTGGTCACCGAAAGATCCGCCACCATCGCCGGGTTGGCGGTGGATTTCGTGTTCGTCGGCCCGTACGGGATGTACTGGGAAGGTCCGGCGTTGTTGGCTGCGCACGAGGCATAGGCGATGAACGTCATCGCCGCGTCCTTGTTGGGCGAGCCCTTGGGCACGACCAGGTAGTCGGCCGTGACGATCTGCTGGTTCCACTGGATCTCGACCGGCTTCTTGTCGATGTTCTTGGCGCTCCACCCACGGCCGTTCCAGATCATCGTCATCGCGACCTCGCCGGAGCCGATGAGCTCCTGCGACTCCGCGCCCGACTGCCAGAAGACGATGTCGTCCTTGATCGTGTTCAGCTTCTTGGTCGCGCGCGCGAGATCGAGCGGGTAGAGGTCCTTCGGCGCGACGCCATCGGCCATCAGGGCGAACTCGAACATCCCGCCCTCGGAGTAGTCCCACGCCCCGCGTTTCCCGGGGATCTTCGTGGTGTCGAAGTAGTCGGCCCAGCCAGCCGGGACCTTCCCGGCGGTCTTGTCGGTGTTGTAGGCGAGAACGACGCCGTAGGTGATGTCGGGGACGCGGTAGTCGGTGATGCCGAGGTCCGCGTTCATCTCGTCCTTCGGGATCAGCGTGTAGTCGAGCGGCTCCAGCAGATCCTTGTGCACGTCGAGGCCGAAGTCGTTGCCGACGTCGACGACGTCCCACGTGACCTGACCGGACTCGACCTGCGACTTGATCGTCGCGTTCGACGAGTTCTCATCCTCGGTGAACTTGACACCGGTCAGGGCCGTGTAGGGCTCCAGCCACGCCTTGCGCTGGGCCTCCTGGTAGACGCCACCGAAGGATGTGAAGCTGAGCGTGACCCCGTCCTGCTTCGGCGGATTGCAGGCTGCCGATGTCGCAGCGCTTGCGCTCTCCGATGCGGCGGCCGATTCGCTGGCGGCCGGCTGACTCGCCGGCGCTTCCGAGCTCGGGGCGGCCGATGTGCCGCCACCTCCTCCCGAACTGCAACCGACGACGATCGCGGTGGTCGCGAGGAACGCGAAGATGGTGCGCGAGCGCATGCTCAGACCCTCCTCCTCGGCGAAGTGCGGGCGACGCTGACGAGCTCCTCCACCCGGACGGCTGCATCGTAGACCCCGGGCGCAACGGGAAACCAGACGCTTTTCACCGCTGTCCGCTGTCCGCGCGGGTGCGAAGATGCTCCTGATGCGCGGGCTCGTCCTCCTCAACGGACGCGTCTTCACGGCTCGACCTGGCGAGCCGAGGTTCGACGGTGGGGTGGCGATCGTCGGCGACGAGATCGTGGCGGTCGGCGGCGACGCCGCGGTACGGGCGATGGCGCCGCCGGATGCGCAGCAGATCGACGTCGACGGGCGCACGATCCTGCCCGGGTTCATCGACCCCCACAACCACCTTGCCTTCACCGGCGCCGAACTGGCTGCGGTCGACGTGCGCTATCCGGGCGTCGCCTCGATCGCCGATCTCGTGGCACGCATCGCCGAGGTCGCCGAGCGCACCCCCGACGGCACATGGATCCGGGCCGTGGGCGTCAACCCCGAGCAGTTCCCCGACGGTCGACTGCCGACGCGCTGGGATCTCGACGAGGCGACCCGCGTCCATCCGGTGCTCGTCCAGCACATGAGCGGTCACCACGCCCTCGCCAATACCCTGGCTCTCGAGCAACGCGGCGTCGGCGAGGACGTCGCGGATCCGCCCGGCGGTCGACTCGTCCGTGACGACCGGGGCCGCGTGACGGGCTACTGCCTCGATGCCGCACAGGCACTGGTCGTCCCGATCGACGTCGACATCGGCCATCACGGACCGGGCTTCCACGATGACGCACCGCTCGACGAGATCGTCGGCGACATCGACCGCGCGTCGCGTGCTTACCTTGCCGCCGGGATCACGTCGATCGTCGATGCGTAGGTCACGCGCCGCGAACTGGACGCCTACCGGACCGCACGGGAGAAGGGCGTGCTCGGCGTGCGCGTCACCGCGATGCCGATCTCATCGCAGCTCGACGACTACCTCGCGATCGGACTGGCGGGGCCATTCGGCGACGACCGGCTGGCGATCGGGCCGATGAAGTTCTATTCGGACGGCGCGCTGACCGGTGGGACTGCCGCGTTCTCGACCCCCTACGGACCCCACGGCGAGTTCACCGGCTCGTTGTACTGGCCATCGGAGGACGACTTTCGAGACGCGATCGGCCGTGCTCACGCTCAGGGGTGGCAGATCGGCGTCCACGCGCAGGGTGACCGCGCCATCGACCGTGTCCTCGACGCCTTCGATGCCGCGCTCGCGGCGCATCCTCGCGACGACCACCGGCACCGGATCGAGCACTGTGGCGGCCCACGTCCTGACCAGCTCGAGCGGATGGCCCAGCTGGGGGTCTGGGCGGTCGGGCAGCCGCGCTACTTCTGGGATGCGGGCGACGCCTGGCTGGCGTCACTGGATGCAGCCAGAGTGCATCGCCTCCAGCCGTATCGTGAGATGGCCGATACGCGTGTCCGGTTCGCGCTGTCCAGCGATGCGCCGGTCGCGTCCTACCGGCCGTTCGATACGGTCCTCTCGGCGGTGACGCGGACGACGGTCGGTGGCGCGCTGATCGGCGAGAGTCAGGCACTCAGCGTCGAGGAGGCACTCCGCGCGTGCACCCACGACGCCGCGGCGTCGTACTTCGCCGACGACCGCCTCGGCACGCTCGAAGTTGGCAAGCTCGCGGACCTCGTCGTCCTCGAGGCCGACCCGTTCACGACCGCCGTGGACCGCCTCGGCGACATCGCCGTCGAGATGACGCTGCTCGGTGGCGAGATCGTCTACGAAGCGGCGCGCCGGACTGCCACGAGCGACAGCATCTCGTAGGCGAGGTTCGCGGCCAGGAACGCCGTCTGGCCAGCCGGGTCGTAGGCCGGGATCACTTCGACGACGTCGAAGCCCACGAAATCGATCCCGGTCAGCCGCCGAACGATCGCGAGCGCGTCGTGAGCCGACAGTCCGCCCGGCTCAGGCGTCCCCGTCCCGGGCGCGAACGCCGGGTCCACGACAGCGATGGCGAAGCTGATGAACGCGGTCGCCTCCCCCACCCGCTCGCGGATCCGGTCAGCGGTCGCCTCGGGCCCGATGTCGAGCACCTGCTCCGTCGTCAGGTACTCCAGGCCGAGCTCGTCGCGGAGCCCCGTCCAGTCCTCGCTGTCGTAGATCGGCCCGCGCAGCCCGACCTCGATCGAATGCGCGACGTCGACCAGTCCCTCCTCGATCGCGCGGCGCATCCACGTCCCGTGGTTGTACTTCTCGCCGAAATAGCTGTCCCACGCATCCGTGTGCGAATCGAAGTCGATGACGGCGACCGGCCCTTTCGACCGCGTCGCGCGGAGGTGCGGCAACGTGCAGGCGTGATCGCCACCGATCAGCAGCGGGACGACCCCGGCTTCGACGATCGGCGCAACGGTCCGCTCGATCGCCTCGTAGCTCCGCTCGATGTAGCCCGGCACGATCGCCACGTCGCCGTAGTCGACGCAAGAGAGGATGTCGAACGGCTTGACGTCGAGGTTCGCGTTGTACGGCCGCAGCATCACGCTCGCCGCGCGCACCCCGTTCGGCCCGAAGCGACCACCGGCCCGGTATGTCACCCCGGTATCGAACGGGACACCCACGACCGCGAGGTCGACCTCCTCGATGGTCCGGACGTACGGCAGCCGCGCGAAGGTCGATGGCCCGGTGAAGCGCGGGCTCTTGAGCGAGTCCTCGGGGACGTAGCGGGGCGGTCCGGAGCGCGCCGCGCTCCGTCCGGTCATCCCTCTGGTGCCTCGAGCTCGCCTGGGTCGGCGAATGCGGTACCGCCTCGCGACGCACCCGTGGCCGACATCGCCTCGCGGTAGACGGCGATGGCATCGTCGACGCAGCACACGACGAGGTCGCCGGGCATCGCCCGCCGAAGCGCGGTCCGGACGGCGGTCATCTCGTCAAGGACCTTCTCTGCGCGCGCCGCGCGAGCGGAACCGTCCGACTTCGCCGAACGAACGCCCTCGATGACGTGGGTCGCGGTCTCGCCGGGCGCCCTGCCACGAAGGTTCTTGTCCTCACGGACGATGATCTCGTCGAAGGCGCCAGCGGCGATCGCGCCGTACTGGCGCTGGTCGTCGTCGCGTCGGTCACCCGGGATCCCGATGACCCCGATCGCGCGCCCATTCCGCGCCTGCGGAGCGGTGGCACCGATACGACCCGCCTTGGTCTGGGGCTCGACCATCATCCGCTGCACGAAATCGGCGATCTGGCGCATGCCGTCGACGTTGTGGCAGTAGTCGATCACGACGCGGACCCCACCGACGTCAAGCAGGTTCAGCCGACCCGGCGCCTGGAAGAACGACGTCGAGAACGTCCGCAGGCCCTGACGGATGTCGTGAAGGTGCGCGCCGGACGCCCAGGCAGCAGCCGCTGCGGCAAGCGCGTTCGCGACGTTCATCCGTGCCCGCCCACCGAACGTCGCCGGGATCAGGTGCGTGTACAGCACCGGCATCTTGCGGCTGCCGAGCCGCAGGACGATGAGCTCGCCCTCCTTGGTGGGCTCGAGGCAGAACGCCGCGTTGCCGCGGGACGTGTGCCCGTCGACCCGGTCGTAGCCGTCCTCGCCCTTCTCGGTCGACATCGTGAACAGCACGACCCGCCCGGCGCAATGGCGGCCCATCCGATAGACGTGGGGGTTGTCGGCGTTGAGGACAGCCGTCCCGGAACGGGGGACTGCCTCGACCACGACGCCCTTGACGTTGGCGAGCTGACCGATCGAATCGATGCCGCCGAGCCCCAGGTGATCGCCGGTCACGTTGGTGACGACCGCGACGTCGTTGCGGTCGTAGCCAAGGCCCTCCCGCAGGATCCCGCCACGTGCCACCTCGAAGACCGCGGTATCGACCTTCGGGTTCTGCAGCACCATCTGGGCCGACTTCGGCCCCGACATGTCGCCCTTCTTGATGAGTCGTCCGTCGACGACGATGCCGTCGGTGGACGTCATGCCGACGTGCCGCCCCATGAGCTTCAGGATGTGGGCGATCATCCGGACCGTCGTCGTCTTCCCGTTCGTGCCGGTCACGGAGAGGATCGGGATGCGCGATGGGCTGCCGGGCGGGAACAACCCGTCGATCACGGGTCGGGCGACGTACTGCGGCTCGCCATCGGTCGGGTGGGTGTGCATCCGGAACCCAGGGGCCGCGTTGACCTCGACGATCGCCCCGCCGGTCTCGCGGACGGGCGTGGTGATGTCGGGGCAGATGAAGTCGATGCCCGCGACGTCGAGACCGACGACCTGAGCGGCCGTCTCGGCGATCTCGACGTTGTCGGGATGCGCTTCCATCGTCCGGTCGATAGAGGTCCCGCCGGTCGACATGTTGCCGGTCAGCGCGAGCTTGATCCAGGTGCCCTCGGGCGGGACGTCATCGAGCCCGAACCCCTGGTTCCGGACGAGTTCCTCGGCCGCCTCGTCGACCTTGATACGCGTCAGCACCTTCTCGTGGCCGATGCCACGCCGCGGGTCCTGGTTCGCGGTATCGACCAGCTGGCGGACGGTGTGCTCGCCGTCGCCGGTCACGCTCGCGGGCACGCGCTCTGCGATCGCGGCGACCTTGCCGCCGATCACCAGGCAGCGATAGTCGTTGCCGGCCACATAGGTTTCGACGACCACGTCACCTGACCGGCTCTGTGAAAGCGCGCCGGGGAAGGCGGCCCGGACCTGCTCCTCGGACCGGAGATCGAGGTGGACGCCGCGTCCGTGATTGCCGTCGAGTGGCTTGACCACGCATGGGAAGCCGAGGCGTTTGGCGACGGCGGCCGCCTCGTCGGCCGTCGTGACGACGTCGGCGCGCGGGACGGGGAGTCCGGCACTGTCCAGGAGTCGATTGGTCAGGCTCTTGTCGGACGCGATGTCGACGCCGATCGCGCTGGTCTTCGACGTCATCGTCGCCCGGATCCGCTGCTGGTGGACGCCGTGCCCGAACTGGACGAGCGAATGGCGGTCGAGTCGGATGAACGGGATGTCGCGGCTGACGGCTTCATCGATCAGCGCCTGTGTCGACGGGCCGAACGCCTGGCGCTCGGCCAGGCGGATCAGCCGCTCGAGCTCGTTCGCGAAGTCGAAAAAATGAGCCTGATCGTCGGGTGCGACGAGGTGATTGACGAGAGCGACGGCCATCTTGCCTGCCTCGAGCCCGACCGCCTCTTCCTTGTACTCGTAGATGCAGTTGTACTGGCCGTGGACGCCGGCCGAGCGGGTCTTCCCGTGGCGGACGTCGGTGCCGGCGAGATTCTGGAACTCGAGGGCGATGTGCTCGGCGATATGGCCGGCCCAGGTCCCCTCCTGGAGGCGGGTGATGAAGCCGCCGCGCCGCCCGAGCGAGCAGGCATGGTCCTCGAGCGTCGGAAGCAGGGCGACGAGCGCGTCGCTAAAGCCAGGGATCCGGTTGGACGGGAACTCCTCCAGGACGCCCAGATCGACCAGCATCCGGATGACCGGCTCGCGTGCCCAGTAGTTCGGGCCGCGCAGGACGCGGGTCTCGAGGATCCGCAGGGTCGGTTCGGGCGTCGTCGGGACCGCAGTCGCAGGCGGTGTGGCGGCAGCCTTCGGGTCCGCGCGCTTCGAGCGGGGGCGCATGGGCTTGGCGGTCGGCTCTGCCGTGTCGGTCACGCTCGCCCTCCTGCTCTCGGGTGGGCCGTCAGTGTAACGAAGGGCAGTCCTACCCCGAAGCCGCCTCGCCGCCCTTGAGCGCGTGCAGGGTCGGGGCGAGGACGCGCTCTCGACGCTGGAGGTCGAACCGGTAGCCGGCCGGGAGCGAGTGCAGGACGACGCCGCTGATCATCAGCGGTCGATGACCCTTGACCTCCCACGCGTCGGTCTCGGAGCGCGCTCCGTCCACGACGGTGATCGATCCGCGGCCGATGACCTCCATCACGTGGTCCGGGCTGACGACACCGGCCGTGTCCTCGTCGACGCCCAGCCCAAGCAATGACGGGTTCTGAGCGATGAGGCTCAGCAGCCGGCCGAGGCGGTTCCGCTGCTGGAAATGCTGATCGATGATCACGCCCGGCAGCACGCCGAGCCCCGCCGCGATCTGGGCCATGCGGTGCTTGGGCGTCGCGCCCGATGCACCGAAGGCGATCATGTGGCTCGACATCGCGGAGGCACCGGCACTGGTCCCGGCGATGACCGCGCCCTTGCGGAACTGCTCAAGGACGGCATCCGCCAGGCGCGTCCCGCCGATCGTCGACGACAGTCGAAGCTGGTTGCCACCGGTCATGAACACGCCGGTGGCGTCGCGCAGCGCGAGCGACACGGTGTCGTCGTTGGCCTGCGCGCGCGTGACGGCGTGGATCGCCCGGACCTTGCTCACACCGAGCTCGCCCAGGACCTGCTTGTAGCGCTCACCGGCCAGCTCGCCGAGGGATGACGCGGTCGAGATGACCGCGACCGTCGCGTCGCGACCGCCGGCGAGGCTGGCGAAGCGGCTCAGGATGACGCGGTCGCGGACCTTGTCCTCCGCACCGCCGATGATGATGACGTGTCCGTCGCTCACGGGCGTTGACTGGGCTCCCCTGGGATTCGTTCGCGACAGGATACCCGGCTCGAAACGGTTCTGGCGGGTGTCCTGCCGGAAACCCATGCGAGAATGCCGGCGCCATGGCCGACGCCTCGCGACCGCCGGAACTGCAGCCGGTCCCGGGCACGGCTCGGGGGCGGGGACGGGTGGTCGTCGGCTGGAACGAGCTGTTCGGTCAGCCGACGCGGCGCCGGGCCGGTGTCTATCGACGGGCGATCCGGCGTGAGGTCTCGCGGCTCCGGGATCCGCGCCATTTCGTAGCGATCGTGCTGATCAGCTTCGTCTTCTCGCTGCTGGCCGCGGGGATGATCGGTCGCGGGGACGCGGCCGGTGCCGATGCTCGCGCGTATTGGGCCGGGGTCCGCATCTGGCTCAATGGTGGCGACCCCTACCACCCCACCGGTCCGTTCCTGCCGTACGTCTACGCGCCGTGGATGCTGCCGTTGTTCGCGCCGTGGGCGCTGCTGCCGTGGGACGTCGCCTGGGTCGTCTGGCGCGTCGGGACCATCCTGCTGCTTCTCTGGACGGTCGACTGGGCGTACCGGCGGCGGCCGCTGACGACCGCGCTGATCATCGTGTTCCTCGCGTTCCCGGTCGGGGCCAACCTCGATACCGGGAACATCAACCTCCAGCTCACGCTGATGCTCTGGGCGGCGCAGTTCAGCGGTCCACGCCTCGGCGGGGCGCTGTGGGCGCTGGCGACCTGGATGAAGTGGGTCCCGGCGATCGTCTGGCCGATCCTGCCGCGGTCGACTCGTCGGTGGGGGCTCGTCTGGCTCGCCGGATCGATCGGGCTCAGCATCGTGCTGCTGCCGATGACGATCGTGCAGTTCCAGGCGCTGTTCGGGTTCGGTGCGCGCCCGATCCGGCTCGACTACCTCGTCTACCTGTGGGCGTTCATCCCGTGGCTGTATCGGTGGCTGGACGCCCGGAGCGCGGCGGCTCCACGACCGGCCGCAGCGTGAGGGCCGCGATCACGTAATAGGCGCCACCCAACAGGTACGCGGCACGCGGCCCGAGGCCCAGCCCGAAGTTGATGTTCACGGTGTCGAGCAGCAGCCCCGCGGTCGCGACGGCGATGACCGTCGATGACGTGGTCGCGACGTTCGACAGGCCCATGTACCGACCCGACGACGCCTTCGGGATGATGTCAGTCATCAGCGCCCAGTCGACCGCGAGGAATGTGCCCGCCGAAGCGCCGAACAACGCACCCCCGACGATCGCCAGCGGAACCGCCGGCGCGAGTGCCGCAAGGAGGATGCCGATGAAGCCGATCACGCAGCTGGCGTAGATCACGGGCTTGCGTCCGATCCGGTCCGAGATCCGAGCCGACGGGATGATCGCGATCACGTTGGCGATGACGATCGTGACGAGCATCACCAGGTTGGTGGAGTTGGCAGCGTCCTCCCCGAGGTTGTGGGTCTGCTTGAGGTACGTGAGGATCAGGTTCACGAGGACCGCGCCACCCATCAGGAAGAAGAAGCGCGACGCCAGCAGCCACACGTACGAGCGCTCCTTGAGGACGTCGGTGCCCCAGACCTCGCGCGCGATCGTCCGCCACGACTTGCCGTTCCGCGGCTTAGGCGGCTGACCCTCGCCGACGCGCAGCACGACGGCGGCCATCGTCACGAGCTCGACGAGCGCGACCACGAAGATCGCGACCTCGATCTGACCCATCAGGACGGCGGCGGTGACGAGCACGAACCCGGTCACATTCCCGAGGATCTGCATCAGGCCGACCATCGCGCTGGCCAGGCCGACCTGCTGCTCCGGGACGAGATCCGGGACGTAGCCCTGGAACGGGCCGCGCGCGATGTTGGTGCTGACCGACAGCAGCGCCGCAAACGCGCCGAGCATCAGGATCGTGTTCGACGTCGCGATGCCGACGAGGAAGACAACGTCGAGCACCGAACCGATGACGATGTACGGCTTCCGCCGCCCCCACCGGCTGACGGTGTAGTCGCTGATCGATCCGACCGTCGGCTGGACGAGGATCGAGATCACCGCCACCGGGATCGAGAGCAGGAACAGGACTCTGCCGACCTCCAGCGGGTCGACCGCGAACGGCCCGAAATTCACCCGGTTCTGGATGAACAGCCCGACCGCCCCGTCGATGGCGGTCAGCCCGAGCCAGTACAGGGAGATCCGGATCAGGTGTCCGAGCGGGAGGGTCAGGGTCGGACGGAAATAGGTCTCGTCGAGGGTCGCTTCGGCCTGCATCGCGCGTACCTCTTGGGCGAAGGTTACGGCCCTGTCGTTCGGATGCTACGACGCGCGGATCGGACTCCCGTTACGGTCGAGGGTGACGATGTCGCCGACGCGCATGAGCCGGCGTTCGGTCGCGCCGCTCGCTGCGTAGGTGAACACCGAGCGGTCGAGCGAATAGATGCCTGTGCTGGCGATGCCGATCCGCCCGAGACGGAAGGTGAAGATCGGGTTTTCGCTGTTGCCGTTGTAGTGGATCGGCGTGCCGTCGTCCGTCAGGACGGCGAGGTTCGCCTGTCCGCCGAACGCGTCGTGGAGCGCGCGAAGGCGATCCGGCGCATCCCCACTATCCCGCCACGCATCCTCCAGCCAGCGCGCACCGACCTCCGTATCGGCGCGGCCGTGGATCCGCCCCTGGGCCTGGAACGTCGGTCGGAACGTGCGCCACTCTCGAAGGTCGCCGTTGTGGCTGAACGAGAACCGTCCGGCCGGGTCGTCGAACGGCTGCGCGTCAGCGACCTGGAGGGTCGACAGGCGCGACGGTCGACGAAGGTGCACGAGCAGTGCGGTGGTTTCCTCGCGACCGACGTTCGCAACACCCTCCGTGTCATCGCGGAAGGCGCGTGCAGCACGGTGGCTACATAGCCGACCGTCCGCCCGCACCCAGGCGACGCCCCAGCCGAACCCTGCCAGACCCCAGCGCTCGAGCCGTTCGGTGAACGGCCAGAGCTCGTCGATCCGGAACGGCTCAGCGGCCCGAGCGACGTATTGCTCGCACATCGCGGCGATGATACGCGCCGTTCCATGGTGGCCGGCGGCGCGCGCGAGGCGCGCCGCTACGGCGCAAGCCGGCTCTGGATCTCGTGCTCGTACTCGGGGAAGTAGCGGCTCACGACCGACAGATCGAACGCCGAGAGGATCTGCTCCTTCGATTCGCGTTCGAGCAGGAAGTCGAAGGTCTCGTACAGCAGCCGTTCCACCTCGTCATCCGTCGTCGCCGCAGCCAGTCGGGCGGCGTCCTCGTCGCTGACGCTGACATCGTGCGTCGAGGTGCTGTCAGGGTCGCGAAGGGTGACCGTGCATCGCCACCCGCCTTCGGTCCGGCCGCAGTCCGGCTCGATCTTGGCCATCACGACCCTCCCTGACAGCTGGGGCACCAGTACGTCGTCCGCGGGACCTCCCCGGACAACGGCGCTGAGCGGATCACCGTCCCACACCGTGGACACGGCCGGCCCGCCCGTCGATAGACCTTCGTCGATGTCCGGCCCGGGGCCACACCGGCACTCTGCGTCAACAGCCGGCGCGCCGTCGCGATCAAACGGTCGAGGGTGGCGTCATCAAGGTCGCGGACCGGGGCCCACGGATCGACCCGCTCCGCGAACAGCGTCTCGTTCCGCCAGATGTTGCCGATGCCGGCAAGCGCCCGCTGGTCGAGCAACGCCGCGCTGATCGACATCTCGGCACGCTCGGGGGCCCGCAGTCGTCGATGCGCTTCGGCTGCATCGAACTCCGGATTCAGAAGGTCCGGACCGAGGCGCGACAACGACGGATGGAGGGGCTCCGTCCGAGTCTCGAACAGCTCGACGACCGGAGCGTCGAAGCAGACCGCGACCGTGCCATCGACCTCGAGGACCAGCCGCGCGCGGCCCGGCGGGCGGCGCCAGCGTTCGCCGGGTCGATAGCGATGCCACGAGCCATTCATCCGCAGATGGGTACGGATCTCGAGCCCACCATCGAACCGGATCAGCAGGTTCTTGCCTTGGGCCTCCACGGCATCGACGCGCTTGCCGACGATCCGCTGGACCTGTGGCACCGGTCCGGGCCCTTGCGCCCTCGCCGCAAGGATGTCGCGACCCACGAGGTACGGGCGCAGGCCCTGCGCGGTCCGGAAGAGCGTGTCGCCTTCAGGCACGGCTCGAGCCTAGCGCGCTTGACGCAGCGTCAGACCGCGGTATCCGGCGATGAAGCCTGCCTCCAGCAGTCGATCGCGCCAGGGCGAGTCCGCGACTGCGACGCTATCGACCTTGCGGATGACCATCTCGCGGAACCGGCCGGACCCGACGAGCGAGGTGAGGCCACCGAGCGCGGCCTCGGCGATGTTCGGATCGTCGGCCGCGGGCAGGGTCTGGAGCGTCGCGCCGCCACGTTCCAGGTACAGGGCGGCGACACCGTCGACGATGACGACGTACGCGCCTCCGGCCCGCTGGAACGGGCGGCGATCGTCATCACCTCGCCGCGGCCAGGAAAGCGCCGCGCCGTACGGGTTCGCAGGGTCAGCGGCCGCCAGCACGTAGACCGCCGGCGCTTGCGACCCTTCCTCGCCGTCACGGACGGCACGGAGCCGATCGAGCGCGCCGGCGAGTGCGAACTGGGCGGCACCAAGACCGTCGACGAAGTACCCCCGCCGGATCCGGCCGGCCTCCTCGAGAGCGCGAAGGACGGGATAGACCGCAGAGAATCCGCCATTCACGCCTTCGGCCCCG
>Ga0134121_10003647_pt1 | contig 12755 bp, 11 predicted proteins | sample KB301_FD_96463 | JGI IMG/M metagenome (GOLD analysis project Ga0134121, IMG submission 96463) | Terrestrial soil microbial communities without Nitrogen fertilizer from Kellogg Biological Station, Michigan, USA - KB3-0-1 | ecosystem: Environmental > Terrestrial > Soil > Unclassified ...
AAGGCCGATTCAAACGGCCATGCTCATGCCTGATAAGGGGGCCAGGGCGCGGTGACGACCTCGTCGTCCTCGTAGCGATCGAGCTCCGTCTCGCCTGCCGGGTGCTGCCGAGTCGGCGCGTCGTCACCGTCGTCGTACTGTTCGAGGTGGGAGCCCGACGTGTCATTTCCGCTGTGTGTTTGCATTGCTTTCCTTTTCGAGTTTGGCGAACTCGGCTTTGGAGGGACGCGGCCTCGGACGAGACGGCACGACACATTCCTGGTTTCTGCTCCCCGGAAACCCTCTTGGTGCAGCTCGATACCAGCGCCACGCACATGCACCATCGCATGTGATCTAACACTCTAGCTTCTGCGATCAAGCACACGCGCCGTTTTCTCGGAGCGCACGCTGGCAGCGTCGCGCGCGTTGTAAGTTGCACTAGATTGTTTCACTGCGTCGCGAGCGTCCCGACACGCTCGGCCACTCGGGCCCACATTCGGCTACACGAGAACGCGGCGTCTGGCGGCGTTTTTCGCGCTCGCATGCCAGTCGATGTCTCGTTTAGCCGAGCTCGGTTCTCTCTTCTGCTGTGTGCCATTATGGATGGCGCGCAGGGAGCTGGAGCGAGCGGTCTGGATCTAGCCGACGCAGAACAGACTCACTTGCAGATAGCGATCGCTCGGCTGTGCGAGCAGCGTGGGGTAATCAGGTGGCAGTGAGCCGAGCTCGAGCAACTGTGCGGGCCGCTTGGCGCGAATGAACGCTTCGTGCGCGATCTGCGTCAACGGCGGGAGCTCGCGCGAGTTTGCCGAGAGCCAGAGCAGCCCGTCTTTGGGCAGTAGAGCGACCGCACGTACGATGAGGTCGGGATAGTCCTTCTTCATTGCCCATGAGCCCGCGCGTGCGGCCGAGTACGTCGGAGGGTCCACGATGATCACATCGAAGGTCTCGCCATCTCGAACCGCGCGCTTCATGAACGACGTCACCTCTTGCGTCTCGAAGCGATGCCCTTCCAGGGCGAGACCGCTCAGGCGGAAGTTCTCGCGTGCCCACTTCTGCACGCCCGATGCGAGATCGACGCTCGTGACGGAGCGGGCACCCGAGCGAGCCGCAACGACGGAGAGGCTTCCGGTATACGAGAAGGTATTGAGGACCGAGCGACCTTGCACCAGACGGCTGAGGCGTGTCCGATGCTCGCGCATGTCCGTGAACAGGCCCACGTTCAAACCAGAGGTCAGGTGGACCTCGAACGGCACCCCCTCCTCGTGCACCACCAGCGGGGCAGGTGGCGTGTTGCCGAAGATCTCCTGCTTGATCGGCCCCTGCGCCGAATCCCGCGCTCGCAACTTGAGAACCACCCCTTCGAGGCCGACCTCGTTCAGCATGGCTTCTGCGAGCATGCGCCCCATCGTGAGCAAGCCCCGGCTGTAGGCGTAGAGGACGGCGTAGTCGCCGTACAGGTCGACGGCGAGCCCGGGCAGCCCATCCCCGGCGCCATTGACCAGGCGATGCGTGGTGCGCTCCCGAGTCAGGCCGAAGGCGGCTCGTCGGGCGAGCGCGCGTCGAACGCGGGCGCGGAAGAACGTGAGATCGAGTGCGCTCACCCCCTCGTCTCCGAGGGCGAACGCGCGGACCAGCTCATTTTCCGGGTCGGCCACTGCCAGGGCGGACAGGTCCCCTGCCGGAGTCAGAAGCCGAACGGGTTGGCCGGGCTCGCAGCGTTCCGCACCGGGTAGACTGTCGAACGGCAGGTCGCGGTGCCCGCGGTCCAGCCAGGCCGCCACCTCCGTGCTCATCGTCAACGCCAGATACGCCATGAGCACCAGCCTGTGCCGGTTTTGGCGAGATTCGTCCAGCCCTTCTGCACGGCGGGCAGCGAGCAGTCAGCCCAGCGAGCCGCGCCGCTGCTCGGGAACCGAAACCGTCAGGGGACTCGAAGCACCCGGGATTGGGTCGCCGAGAGTCGTCCTTCGACGCGCAGCGCCGCCTCGACCAGAGTGCTCCGCCGCGGCGGACTAGCTGCGGAGCCGAGGGCGAGCACCGCATCCACCGCGAGCCGCGCCACACAGTGTGCGAGGACTCCCAGAGCGACGGCAGCGACCACCACCAGACTCAGATGGAGTAGCCGGTTGCGTTCGAGAAGCCGACCGAATTGCACCCGCAGGCCACGACTCGTCACGACCCTGCGCGCCGGCAGCGTGCCCCGAGAGACTCGTACCGGAGCCTGGTGCATGCGAGCCATCGACTCGGCGCCGGTCGCCAACACCCGGTTCACGGCTGTCAGCGCCCGCTGCTGTGCCGCTGCGGGTGCTCTTTCCGAGAGGGCCGAGGCGAGCAGCTCGTGCGTGAGGCCGGCGCGAGCCGTGTCGAGCAAGCGTGCCGGGTCCATCATGGCCACCACTTCGAGCGAAGCTCGGGTTTGGCGCTGTCCCGAGCGCCAGCGCTGGCGCCGCGGGTCTGCGCTTGATATCGCTGTAGGCCCCGTGCAAAGGCCTCGCGTGCGAGGCGCAAGCGAGAGGCCGCGGTGCCTCGACTGACCCCGAGCGCCTGGGCAATCTCGGGAGAGCTCATGCCCTCGATCTCGAACATCACGAAGACCGTTCGCAGGTCCCAGCTCAGGCTCATCAGGAGTCGATCAAGGACCTGCCGTCCCCGCTGCTTCTCGAGCAGTCCCTCGGCGTCGAGTGGAGCCTCGTCGAGCAGCTCTTCGTCGAGTTCGACATGCTGGCGGCGCTGGTGGCTGCGTCGCATCTCCGAGGCGACCCGGAGCACGACGGAAAAGATGTAGCTGCGCACCTTCTCTGGCACGATGACATTGGCTTTTTGCGCCACGACGACCCAGACGCGCTGGCAGCCGTCGTCGCAATCCGCGTCGGCGACCCCGAGCCGCCGCAGTGACCGCCAGACGAAGTCCATGTACTGGGTGACGAGCGCGTGCACCTGCCGCGCGTGCTCGAGGCCGGCGCGATCCGGAGGAATGACTCGAATGCCGCTGTCCTTGGCCGCGTACGGCGCGGCTGGGCCCCCCCGAAGTTCCGCACCTGGTTCGGGCTGTTTCACGCCGAGACTCGCCTCCTGACTCCCCATGGGTACGCTATGGCCTACAACCTGTGCATCGATCACTCAATTTGTTGCCACTCGGCAACGATCGGGGCCGCCGCCTCCGGCGCTCGCTGTTGCTGGCACAAAGAGCTGAGCGGTTGAACAGGCCTGGTGCCCCCGAAGGCCCAGGCGCCACCTACTCCGCAGCCGAGCAGACTCACCACGGACAGCAGCCCAACTCGCCCGCCCAGGCGCCGATTTCTCCGGGGCCACGTACTCACGTCGACGCCCCGTAGCGTGGGGGGCGCGGTCCACTGCCGAGAGGCGGCGTCACACAGCGCGCGGAGCTCCTCGGCCGCGCGTGTCGCCGATGCAAAGCGAGTCGCACGGTTGCGGGCGCACGCCTGCGCGAACCAGGCGTCGAACCCTGCGAGCGTGAGACCATGGCGGGAGGGGACGGGCAGCGGATGCGAGCAGATGGCGTGGATCAGGCCCGGCAGGGTGTCGGCCACAAATGGTGGAAAGCCGAGCAGGCACTCGAAAGCGAGGACCCCGAGCGCCCAAACGTCTGTGCCGTGGTCGACGGGGGCAAGGGGTTGGGCCTGTTCCGGGCTCATGTAGTGGGGTGTGCCAACGAAGTCCCTCGCACACGTTGCTGAACCGAGAGTGCTTCCAAACGCCCCGTCGGGCGTCTTGGCGACGCCAAAGTCGAGCAACTTGATCAGCTCTCGGCCGGCCTCGTTCACGATGAACACGTTCTCCGGCTTGAGATCACGATGCACGATGCCAAGCGCATGGGTCTGTTGCAGAGCACGTGCAATGTGTTCGACGATGCGGACAGTTTCCCCTTCGCCAACGCGGCCCGTGCGCAGTAGCTTCGTAGCCAGGGATTCGCCTTCGAGCAGCTCCATGACGATGTAAGGGATACCTCTGGTGCAACCAAGGTCCAGGACTCGAACGATGTGAGGACCCCGGAGCGCGGATAGGATGCGCGCTTCGCGCAGAAACTGCGGCACGGCATCGGTGGGCGTATCGTGCCCACTCTGCATGAACTTGATGGCGACCGGCAAGGCGAGCGCGAGATGTTCGGCGCGCCACACCGAACCCATGCCGCCCTCGGCGAGCTCGCGGATGAGCCGATATTTGCCACCGAGCATGGTCCCGCCGTGTAGCTCCTGCTCCGAATGGTGTCGCTCGAGCGGCCTTGCCCGAGGGAGGCCGTGCTCCGTGGTCGCTTGGCGCTCCGCGGGTGCGCTATCGATTCCGTTTGCGCTCATGCTCGGCAATGGTCACCGGGCAGCCAGATGATCACAAAGATGCAGCGCTCGAGGCCGATTGCGCCGGCGAGTAGCAACGACGGACCGTGTCGCTCGAGGGCGCCTGGCTCGCGGTTGGCTAGCGTTCCAACCAGGCCAGAGCCAAAGTCATGACTATGTGCCCGAGCAGCGAAGCGCTGAACGCAAACAGGGCGTATCGAAAGAAGCTGGGCAGCGTGTAGCCGGACCGCTCGGCGATCGCCTTTACCATCAGATTGGGCCCGTTGCCGATATAGGTGGTTGCACCCATGACCACAGTTCCCGCGCTGATGGCGGCGAGGGCGAGCGGTTTGATGCCCGCCACCAGGTCGTGCTGCCCCGCGCTGAGGCCGCGAGCCAGGGCGCCAAACGCGGCATAGGTCGGCGCGTTGTCGAGCACCGCGGATAATGCGCCCGACGCCCAGAACAACTGCCAACTCTTCTGAAATGGTAACGAGGGAGCCAGCATCGCGAGCCCCGCCTCGATCGGGACGAGGCAGGCAAAGAGGCCCGCAAACAACACGCCCACCTCGACGATGGGTCCGAGCGAAAAGCCGTTCTCGCGATGGAGCTCTCGCGGCGTACCAAAGTAAGAGGCGAGCGCGATGCCGACGAGCGCAGTTTCGCGCACGATGGGAGGCAAGAAGACCGCGAGAATCACGGCCCCAAGCCAGCCGACGTTTCTCCAGCCGCGGATCTCGAGCGGTCTCGTTTCGCGCCGATCGCGCGCGATGTCGGTTGCCGTTTCGCGCGCATGGGCACGGCGGTCGGTAAGGTACAGGCCGAGCGCTCCCGTTCCCACATACAGCAGCCATACGGGCAGGAGGCGCAGTGTCCAGAAGAACGGGACCCCGGAGATGTAGCCGACGAGGAGCGGTGGATCGCCGAGCGGCGTCAACAGCCCTCCGGCGTTGGCGACGGTCAGGATGAAGAAGGGCACCAGATGAGCGCGATGCCGGCGCTCTGAATTCGTCCGAAGCAGGGGGCGAATCAGCAGCATGCTCGCGCCGGTCGTGCCGATGGCGCTCGCGAGCACGGAACCGATGAGGACAAAGGTGACGTTCGTCTTCGGCGTCGCTTCAAAGTCGGCGGTGACATACACGCCACCGGCTGCGACAAATAGGGCAGCCAGCGTCGCGATGAACGTGACGTACTCGCCAGCGGAGTGGGCCACCGCTTCGGCTTGACCCGCGTAGAGCAGGTAAGCGCTGACCGGGCCGGCGCAGCACGCCACGACCAGTCCTTGAAACCAACGGCGTTCCCATGCAGCGGGGGCCAACATGGGGAGCACGGCCATCGCCAGCACCAGGATGGCAAACGGCAACATGGTCCAGGTGGCAGGAGGGTGCAGCTGCACGGGCCCGCCTATACCACGACGACGGGACTAGCCCCTCGTCCAAGGAGCCGTTCACCCCCGCCCGCGCGCACTCTCGGTTCCTGACGAGGTCGCCGTGTCGGTCTCGCCGTTCGGCGCGTCGGGCTTCGGCGTCGGCGCTCGCTTCGACAGACGCAGTCGGTTCACGGCGCGCCCCCGTACGAGCGAAATCACGCGCACGTCATAGTGTCCGATGCGCACCTGGTCGCCTTTCTGCGGCAGGCGCCCGATCATGCTCGTCACGTAGCCACCCAGGGTGCTGCCCGAGGGATCGGTGACCGTCAGGCCAAAGCGGTCGACGGCAGCGGGCAGCGGCATGGATCCGTTGACCTCGAAATCGCCCGAATCGAGCTCGACCAGCGGGCTCTGGGCATCATCGAACTCGTCGGCGATGGGGCCAACGATCTCTTCCAGAGCGTCTTCCAGGAACGCCAGACCGAGGGCGGCTCCGTACTCGTCGATGACGACGGCGACGTGTGCGCGCGACGTCTGCAACTTGCTGATGAGCTCGCCGAGCGGCCAGGTATCGGGCACGAGCAAGGCCGGGCGCGCTAGCTGCTTGAGCTCCGCGTTGCTCAGACTGGTGGCACCCCGGGCGAAAATGTCGCGCGTGTGGACGAAGCCAACGATGCTGTCGAGCTCCACCTCACACAGCGGGTAGCGCGAGTGGCCGTTCTTGCGCATGATGTTCAGGTTGACGTCGGCCGAGGCTCGGAGCGACAGCGACACGACGTTGATGCGGGGCACGACGATGTGGCGCACTTGCATGTCGATGGCACGCAACACGTTGTCGACCAGTTCCCGCCCACGCTCGGGGATATGCCCCGCTTCTGTCGACAGGTCGAGTGCGCGCTGCAGCTCGCTCCGGGTCGGGACCGTCTCGTGCGCCTGTTTGGGATCGATGCCGATCGCGCGCAGCATCGAGTTCGCCACGCCGTTCACGAAGGTGATGAAGGGCCAGAACAGCAGGGTAAAGCCGCGCAAGGGCAGCGACACGGCCAGGGCTGCCGGCTGGGAATGCTGGAGCGCCCACATTTTTGGCGCCTGCTCGCCGAGCGTCATGTGGAAGATCGTGATGCTGGTGAACGCAATGATGAGCGATGTCCAGCGCACCCACGGCGAGGTTGGGTCCACGTCGACGCCGACGAAGACGAGAGCGCTCGTAACCACCGTGGAGACGGCGGGTTCACCGATCGCGCCGAGTACCAGACTCGCGAGCGTGATGCCCAGCTGACAGGCGGACAGAAAATGATCGAGTCGGTCGAGCACGTGCCGCGCCATGCGGGCCGTGAAGCGGCCCTCGTCCGCCAGTTCGACGATGCGCGTCTTGCTGACCGTGACGAGGGCAAACTCGGCCGCGACGAAGAAGCCGTTGATCATGACCAACAGCAGCGTCGCTCCCAGCCGCCACGCGACGCCCACCAAGTCCAGAGAGTGAGATGTCGCCATGTACTCGTTGGCCCGCCCACGGCAGACCAGCCCAGAACCTTACAGGCCCATTGGACCGGTGCACAGCCTTACTTAGCGCTGACGCGCGAAAAGACAGGTATTTGGCCAATCTGCGAGGTCAGCGGAGCGGCCTTGGCTTGGCCGCGCGAGTGGGTTAGGACCGAGGGGCTATGAACGCTGCCTGGTGGTTGCTCACCGCGCTCGCGGTGCTCGCGCTCGCGTATCGTTACTATTCGGCGTTTCTCGCCACCAAGGTGCTGTGCCTGGACGATACACGCATAACGCCGGCCCATATTTCGAGCGACGGTCATAACTATCATCCCACCAACCGGTGGGTGCTGTTTGGCCACCACTTTGCAGCCATCACGGGCGCGGGGCCGCTGATCGGTCCCGTACTGGCGGCCCAGTTCGGTTTTTTGCCCGGTTACCTGTGGATTCTGTTCGGGGTAGTTCTGGGCGGGGCGGTGCACGATTTTGTCATCCTGGTGGCCAGTACGCGTCGCGGGGGGCATTCGCTCGCGGAAATTGCGCGCGCCGAGCTCGGGCCAATCCTCGGCACCGTAACGGCCATCGCCATTCTGTTCATCATCGTGATCGCCCTCGCTGGCCTTGGCAACGTGGTCGTCGGTGCCCTCGCCGAGAGCCCCTGGGGGGTGTTCACGGTGGTGGCCTCGATCCCGATCGCGGTGTTGATGGGTCTTCACATCCACGTGATCCGCCACGGTTCGACGCGAGGCATTCGAGAGGCGAGCGTGGTGGGCGTCGTGTTGCTGCTGCTTGCGCTGGTGCTCGGCGAGTCCGTGGCGCACTCGGAATATGCCACGTGGTTTCGCCATTCGCGCACGGCCATCACCCTCGCGATCGCTGCATATGGCTTCGTTGCGAGTGTCCTGCCCGTCTGGGTGCTGCTTTGCCCGCGCGACTATCTCTCGAGCTACCTCAAGATCGGCACGATCCTGCTGCTCGTGATCGGGATCGTCGTGGTGGGGCCGAAGATCGAGATGCCTCAGGTCACCGAGTACATTCACGGCGGCGGCCCGATCATCAAAGGTCCGCTCTTTCCCTTCGTTTTCGTGACGATCGCGTGCGGCGCCATCAGCGGTTTTCATGCCCTCGTGGCCAGTGGCACGACGCCCAAGATGGTGGAACGCGAGTCACACACCCGCGCCATCGGATACGGTGCGATGTTGATGGAGGGCCTGGTCGGGATCACGGCGCTCATCGCCGCCTGTGTGATGCCACCGGAGGATTACGTGGCGATCAACACGGATCCCAAGATTGCCCTCGTCGCCTCGGCAGCGACGAACAATGCCGGCCTTTCGCATTCGCTGGAAGAACTCGCCAGTGCCGAGTCCGCGCTCACCCCCCACGATCGCCAGATCCTCGGTCTAAACCCGGGGCAACCCCTCGTTTCCCTGGCCGAGCAAACGCTGCCTGCCTCCAAGTTGCTCGCGCTGTCGAGCAGCGTCCTCGGACGGCTAAACTACACGGTAGACCTCGGCTCGGCCCAGGCGACCGAGCTGAGCGACGCGGATTTCGCCCGCCTGGGCATCACCGTGAAGGCGCTGCCGGCTCTCTCGAAGAGCGCGGGCGAGGTGGTCGCGGCTCGCACCGGGGGAGGCGTCTCCCTGGCGGTGGGCATGGCGCGCGTTTTCAGCGGCCTGCCGGGGATGAGCACGCTGCTCGCGTACTGGTACCATTTTGCGATCATGTTCGAGGCGCTCTTCATCCTCACCACGATCGATACGGGCACGCGCATCGGCCGCTTCTTGATGCAGGAGTTTCTCGGTCGCCTACATCCCGAGCTCGGGCGTTCCTCGAGCCGCCTCGGGGGCGCGGTCGCCTCTGGCTTGATCGTCGCCGGCTGGGGCTATTTCATCCTCACCGGCAGTATTTCAACGATCTGGCCTATGTTCGGCGTGGCAAACCAACTGCTCGCGTGCACGGCGTTGTGTGTCGGGACGAGCATCGTGCTGCGCGAGGCACCCAAGCAGAAGTACGCGCTCGTCACGTTCTTGCCGCTCGCGTTCCTGTGCACGACGACCATGGCGGGCGGTATCGAGAGCGTGCGGCGCATCTACATTCCGATGATCTCCGTGGCCGCCACGCGCACGACAGGCTGGGTCAATGCCATCGTCACCAGCTGCCTCATCGTCGGTGTCACGCTGGTGATCGTCGGCAGCGCCCGGCGCTGGTGGGCTCAATTGCGCCCCCCCAGCCTGGACGTCGGCGCCTCGCCCGCGGAGTGAGTCGGCCCGGGGCCCCCGTACCCCGAAACGACTCTTTCGGCGGTATGGAAGTGCAATTTGCGGTTCGGATCGGGGCCGAAAGTCATCTACGGGACCTGTGTCATCGTCCGGAAACAAAACGGACGTTGATCAGATACGTAAGAGGCCTGAATTGGGGATTCAGAAATTGCTCCGAAAACCGGGCCCCGCATTCCGGCTGTCCGTTCCAGTGGAGCACCTCAACTCAGGAGTTTTGCGGTCATGAAAAGGCTGTGGGTCGCTCTAGCGGCATTCATCGTCGGTTGTTTTATGGTGGTCGCCACACCGGAGTTTGCGTCAGCTGATTCCGGTACCGCGACTCCTGCGGTCGCTACCAGTGCGGAGCTGGAGAAGCGCATCGCGGACCTCGAAGCCTACGTCAACAACGGCGCTCGGGCAGATGACGCGACCTCGAAGGTGGCGGGTTCGGGCCCGGGGCACAACGCGTTCATGATGATCTGTGCGGCCCTGGTGCTGTTCATGACGTTGCCCGGTCTTGCGCTCTTCTACGGCGGCCTGGTGCGCTCGAAGAACGTGCTGTCCGTCATGGCCCAGTGCATGGGCATCGCCGGCATCGTGACGGTGTTCTGGTGGGCCTTCGGCTACAGCCTGGCTTTTGACGTGGGCTCGCCGTTGATAGGCGGGCTCAAGTACATGTTCCTGAGCGGAGTCGGCGGGGCCCCGAACAGCGCGTACTCGGTGTGGGTGTCGCAGAACACGTTCTCGATGTACCAGCTCATGTTCGCCATCATCACGCCCGCTCTGATCGTCGGTGCCATCGCCGAGCGCGTGCAGTTTCGCGCGCTGCTCCTGTTCGTGGCGGGCTGGATGCTCATCGTGTACTTCCCCCTCGCACACATGGTGTGGGGCGCGGACGGCCTGATGAACGGCGTGTGGAACGCCAACGCCTCGATCAAGGCCATCGACTTTGCCGGCGGCACCGTGGTGCACATGTCGTCGGGTTGGTCGGCGCTCGTCCTCGCGCTCATCATCGGCAAGCGGAAGGGCTTCGGTACGGAGCATTTCGCCCCGCACAGTCTGGTGCTGACCATGGTCGGCACGGGCATGCTGTGGGTCGGTTGGTACGGCTTCAACGCCGGTAGCGCCGTCGCGGCGGACGCGGTTGCCTCGCAGGCGTTCATGACCACCACCCTCGCGGCTGCCGTCGCGGGTCTGAGCTGGGCCGCTGTCGAGTGGATCGTCCGCGACAAGCCCACCGTTCTCGGTTTCTGTTCGGGTATCGTCGGCGGGCTGGTCGTGATCACCCCCGCAGCCGGCTTCGTCACTGCCAACGGTGCGATGCTGATCGGCGTGCTCGCCGGTGTGGTGCCGTTCTACGCCTGCACCACGCTCAAGAATGCTCTCGGTTACGACGACGCGCTCGACACCTTCGGCGTGCACGCGGTCGGTGGCACCCTCGGCGCATTCCTCACGGGCTTGCTCGCCACCCCCGAAGCCAACGCCAACCTCCTATTGAATCTGAAGGATGTCGTCGGCAACACGCTCTGGATCGAGCAGCTCAAGGCCATGGGCGTCACCCTGACCTTGTCCGTCCTCGCCACGACGGTGCTCGGCTATGCGCTCAAGTACACCGTAGGTCTGCGTCCGACGGCCGAGCACGAAGAGGCCGGTCTCGACGTCAGCGATCACGGCGAGCGCGGCTACCACCTGACCGAGGTCTGAAGCCAGCGAGTGCGGCCGAGGGGGCATCGCTCCCTCATCCGCCCTCCGTTCTCGCGGCACGACGCCCCGTCCCTGTCAAAGGGGTCGGGGCGTTTGTCCATTCGGGTCCCAGACCTCGGGCTCGACGCTCCGGACTTCGAACTCCGGGTTCCCTCCGTTCCGACCTGAAGTCTGGAGCCTGGAGCTCCTGGAGCCCGGAGCCGGATGCCGGCCGGTTGCCATGGCGCCAGCATGCGTTATACGGAGGACATGTCGATGCTGCGAAACGATTGGCCAGCGTACGGTTGGGTGGGCCGGATCTGGGTGGCGTGTCTCGGGGTTCTGTTGTTCGGGGCGCTCGGTCTCGGGGCGACCGGCTGCGGGTACAACGAGGTCATCCAGAAGGACGAAGCCGTCAAGGGTGCCTGGGCCGAGGTAGAGAACCAGTATCAGCGCCGCTCGGATCTCGTGCCGAATCTGGTGCGTGTGGTGCAAGGGGCGGCCAATTTCGAGAAAGAGACGTTACAGGCTGTCGTGGAGGCTCGCTCCAAGGTCGGCTCGATGCGCGTCGACGCATCCACCATCGATGACCCCAAGAAGCTCAGCGAGTTTGAGCAGGCCCAGAATGGTCTATCGTCGTCCCTGTCCCGGTTGTTGGTCGTGGCCGAGCAATATCCGACGCTGAAGGCGACCGACGCCTTCCGGGATCTGCAAGTTCAGCTGGAGGGCACGGAGAACCGCATCGCGGTCGCACGCCGCCGCTTCATCGAGTCGGTGGCTGCCTACAACCAAACGGTGCTCCAGTTTCCAAGCAGCATCGGCGCGCGCATGCGTGGCAAGACGGAGCGCACCACCTTCGCGGCCACGACTCCCGGCGCGGACAAGGCGCCCGAGGTCAAATTCTGAACTCTGCCGTTACCTGGGCTGGGTCGAAGCGATGGGGACTTCGCCACGTCGCGCTGTGGCGACGGGTTGGGATTCTGCTCGCGCTCGTGCTTGGCGGGGCGGTCGCGTTGGTGGCAAGGCCGGCGTTCGCGCTGGACGTGCCACCGCTAGTAGGTCGCATCAATGATCGGGCAGGGCTGCTGTCACCCGCGGTGCAGCAGGAACTCGACTCGCGCCTGGCTGCGTACGAGTCCAAGACGGGGCATCAGATCGCCCTGCTCACGATCCCCTCGCTCGAGGGCGACTTCGTGGAGGACTTCGCGATCCGGGTCGCCGAAGCCTGGAAGCTCGGCGCCAAAGCGCGAGACGACGGCGTGCTGGTGCTCATCTCGGTCCAGGATCGCAAGATGCGCATCGAGGTCGGGTACGGGTTGGAGGGGGACCTCCCGGACGCGCTCTCGGGACGGATCATTCGCGAGGTCCTGATTCCCGCTTTCCGGAATGGGGATTTCGCTCAGGGCATCACGCGCGCACTCGGAGCCATCATGGCGGCGACGGGCGGGGAAGGTGAGGCGCTCGCGCAACCGCGTCGGTCGGTGTCCCGTAGTCGTGGCGGTGGTGGCCTGGTTCCGTACCTGCTCGTGGCGCTGGTGCTGTTCCTATTTCTGGGCGGCGGCGGTGGCCGGCGTGGGCGTCGCTTTGGGGGCGGGCCGATGATTTTCGGTGCTGGCCTGGGCGGCGGGGGTTTTCGAGGTGGCGGCTTCGGCGGCGGCGGTGGTGGCGGCGGCGGTTTTAGTGGGG
>Ga0134121_10003648_pt1 | contig 12753 bp, 7 predicted proteins | sample KB301_FD_96463 | JGI IMG/M metagenome (GOLD analysis project Ga0134121, IMG submission 96463) | Terrestrial soil microbial communities without Nitrogen fertilizer from Kellogg Biological Station, Michigan, USA - KB3-0-1 | ecosystem: Environmental > Terrestrial > Soil > Unclassified ...
TGAAGGCGAGAGCCGGGTCAAACGCGAAATTGGAGGGCATGGCTCCAAAGACCAACACGATACCGGGCACCTGAAGAAGCCGCAGGGAACGGCCTAACTTTTTATGGCTGACATAGTCTATCTATGTTATGAAGGGGTGTGAAGCATAGGTTGTCTATGCCAGAGACCGGCGGGACGGGTTAGCCGAACGAGCCGGCGTCGGTACCCAGGCCATGTCAGGTGGCCGGCGCGCCCTTCCTGTGTCAGGGCAAGCTGAAGGGCGGCCCCCGCATCTGTCGATGATGGGCTGGTCCGGTGGATTTCGCTAGTTAAGGAGAAACGATGAATCGGGATGAGCTTTTGCCGGGGACCCTGCACCTGTTGATATTGCGGACTCTGGCGCGGAATGGGGAGATGCACGGATACCAGATTGCAAAGTCCATTCAGCAGATTTCGCGGGATGTGTTGCAGGTGGAAGAGGGATCGCTGTATCCGGCGTTGCAGCGGATGCTGATCAAGGGATGGGTAAAGGCGGAGTGGGGCGCGACGGCGGAAAATCGGCGAGCGCGCTATTACAAGCTGACTCCAGTGGGGAAGAAGCAGATGGAGGTGGAGACCGAGCAGTTCGAGCGGGTGATCGGGGCGATCGCGCGGGTGATACAGACCGCGTAAGGAGAGATGGGCAGGTTTTTGAAAGCTGAAGAGTTGAGGTTACAGGGAGAACGATAACGCAGAGGCGCTGAGATTTCTGAGGTTCGCGGAGAAGGCAACGGGATGAGCGTGATCGGCGAAATCTGGCGGCGGGTGGAAATGCTGGCGCGGCGGGAGAAGTTTGGCCGCGAGTTGAACGAGGAGATGCGGCTGCATCGGGAGATGAAGGAACGGGAGCTGCTCGCTAGCGGAACCGAGAACGGCGACGCGCGCTATGCGGCGTCGCGCTCGTTCGGGAATGCGACATCGCTGAGCGAACGCGGGCGCGAGGCGTGGGGCTGGAGATGGCTGGAGGATTTTGCGCAGGATTTGCGATTTGGCACACGGATGCTGCGGAAGAATCCGGGATTTACGTTGACGGCGGTGCTGACCCTGGCGCTGGGGGTGGGAGCGAACACGGCGATCTTCAGCATTGTGAATGCGTGGTTGTTCCGGCCCTTGCCACTGAAGAATCCGCACGAACTGGTGAGCGTGTGGAGGACGCGCGCGGAGGCGCCGCACCAGCCGGCGTATTTCAATCTCTACCACGACTACCTGGTGTGGGCGTCGCGCAGCAAAAGATTTGAGTCGTTAGCAGCTACGTTCGAGCAAAGATATGCGCTGTCCGGCGCGGGAGAGCCGGAGCAAATCCACGGCGCGGTGGCCAGCTGGAACCTGTTTCAAACCGTGGGCGGAATTGCAGTAGCGGGGCGATTGTTTGTGGCGGACGACGCGCGGGGCGAGCCGGCCTGTGTGATCAGTCACGGATTGTGGGAGAGGAAGTTTCAATCCTCGCAAAACATCCTGGGACGAACGATTCAGCTGAATCGAAAACTGTACCGGGTTCTCGGAGTTTTGCCTTCCGGCTTTTCCTTGCGCGTGCTCGACCGTGCGTTTGAGACCCAAGTGTGGACGGTGATCACGCCGGCGGACAAGGACTACGACGCCAGTTCGCCGGCACCGGTCGCGGTAGTCGGGCGCCTAGAGAGCGATACGACGGCAGCGCAGGCGGAGGCGGAGCTCTTTGCGATGCAGATGCAGCTGAATCACGATTTTTCGGACGAGCCGAAAGAGTCTGGAGTCCTTGTCGTCAATTTGCAGCAAGACAACACGCGGACCGTTCGAAGTTCCCTGCTCTTGTTGTTTGGCGCTGTCGGCGTGCTGCTGATCATTGCTTGCGTGAATACGGGGAGCCTGATTCTCGGGCGGAACGCGCACCGCATGAGGGAGTTTGCCGTTCGCGTGGCGCTTGGTTGCGGTACACGACGCCTGCTGCAGCAACTCAGCGCGGAGGTCTTGACTGTTTTTGCGTGCGGCGGGGTTGCGGGGCTGGCGATTGCGTTTGGACTGCTGCGCGGCTTCACGGCGTGGAGTCCCTTCGGAGTCTTGCCGCCGAGATGAGTTTTGCTGGACGTAACGGTGCTGATCGGAACGGCGATCACGGTTCTTGTGGCAGCGTTGTTTTTTGGTTCTTTGCCGGCCCTGCGGGCACTACGAGGGCGTGAGGGCGCGCTTCGGGTATCGGAAGGGCGGGCACAATCGGGTCGAGATCATGTGCGAGGGCGAAGCCTGTTTGTGGCGATGGAAATCGCGCTGTCGGTAGTCCTGCTGGTCGGCGCAGGGCTCCTGCTTTCGACCTTCGTGAAGATCCAGTCCGAGCCGGTCGGATTTCACTTGCAGGATGTGCTGGTGGGCGACTTGGCGTTGCCGCATGCCACGTATGGGACCAATCAGGAGCAAACGCGATTTTGCGAGAAGCTGCTGGCGAAGTTGACCGACGTCGCGGGAGTTCGCGCCGCGGGCGCGGCAGTGACCTGGCCGTTCAACGTCGATGGCCTGACCCCACTGGAGACGGACAAGCAACAAGGCCAGCCAATGGAGCAATTGCCGCGCGCAGCCACTTTTGAGGTGAGCCCGGGATATTTCGCCGCGATGGGAATTCCGTTGCTGCGCGGGCGGGAGCTGGACGGCCACGACCGGCCGAGTTCGCTTCCTGTGGCGATCGTCAGTGAGGAAATGGCGCGGAAATATTTTGTGGGCGAAGATCCGATCGGCAAACGAGTGCGGCTTGGTTACATCGATCAACACACCCCGCAGGAGCCGTGGTTGACGATCGTGGGCGTGGTGGGGAGCACGCGATCGATTCGCTACAACCAGATCCAGTGGGATACCTATCCGGCGGTGTACACCTCGCTGTACCAGCGGCCCGATGGACCGCGTAGTGAGATCGATGCGCGTACGCAAACCGTTTTTCTGTTTCTGCAGGCGGGGCAGGCGGTGAATGCCGGCGCGATCGCAGCGGCCGTGCATGGGATCGATGCGGAGTTGCCAATCGGGAGCCTGCGAACGACGGAGGAAATTGTGAGCGGGCTGCGCTCGCAGCCGCGGGTGCGTGCGGTGCTGCTGGCGGGGTTCGGAGGACTGACGCTGCTGCTGGCAGCGATCGGCGTGGGCGGGGTGACCGGTCAGATGGTGCAACAGCGATGGCGGGATATCGGCATTCGAATTGCGCTGGGAGCGATGAAATCGGACGTGAGAAGAATGGTGCTGGTTCACGCTCTCAAGCTGGCATGTTGGGGGATCGCGGCGGGTTTGCTGGTGAGCGCGGGCGTGTCGCGGCTGCTGCGGAGTTTTCTGTTTGGGATTTCGACGATTGACCCGGCGACGTTCGGCGGCGTGATCGTGGTGATGATTGGAGTTGCGATGCTTGCCGCGTTGTTGCCAGCAAGACGCGCGGCGAAGCTCGACCCGATGGTGGTGTTGCGGCAGGAATGAAGAATGGGAAGTAAAGAAGTAAGGAAGTAATGAGGTAAAGAGGAAAGACGATGAGCAAGATTGGGGAGATTTGGCGGCGATTGCAGATGTTTGCGCGACGGGAGGAGTTTGCGCGCGACTTGGAGGAGGAGATGCGCTTGCATCGGGTGATGAAGGAGCGCGAGTTGATCGCTGGCGGAGCGGATTCGGAAGAGGCGCGGTATGCGGCGGCGCGGGCGTTTGGTAATGGGACGAGCTTGCAGGAAGGTGGGCGCGAGGCTTGGGGTTGGCGGTGGCTGGAAGACGTTGCGCAAGATTTGCGGTACGGGGCGCGGACGTTGCGGAAGAATTTGGGGTTCGCGGCCACGGCGATTTTGACGCTGGCGCTGGGGATTGGCGCGAATACGGCGATTTTCAGCGTCGTGAATACCGTGCTACTGCAGCCGCTTCCGTACCGCGATCCAGGCCGGCTGGTGTGGGCGGATGAATTCATGCCGCGGATGAACGATAACGTGGTGCCCAATCCGGAATACACAAACTGGAAACTAAACAATCGTACCTTTGCGACGATGGCGGCGTTGGGCGGGCAAGGGCCGATCAATTTGACGGAAATGGGAAAACCGGAGCAGATCGACCAAGCGCAGGTGACACCAAACCTGCTGGATACGCTGGGCGTGCAGCCGGCGCTGGGGCGAGCGTTTTCCGAGGCGGAAGGGCAACCGGGAGGAAGGCTGGCGGCGATTCTTTCGGACCGACTGTGGAGAAGAAAATTCGGCGCGGATCCCAACATTATTGGAAGAGGCATTTCGCTGAATCAGGACAGCCATACGATCGTGGGGGTGCTGCCGGCGGGATTCCACTTTCCGCGGCGCGGCTTCCAGCCAGACATACTGACCGCTTTTCAACTGCCGCCAAAAGTGGACTGGGCAACGCAGCGTATGTCGCTGACGCAGGTGATTGGGCGATTGAAGCCCGGCGTCTCACTGGATCAAGCCAACGCGGATTTGGCGACACTGAGTCAGCAGACCAATTCAGCGATACCCACAATGTTTGTGCATATGAGGGATGGGCTGCAGGTGCAAGCGATTCCGCTGCACCAAAAGCTGGTGGGAGATGTCCGGCCAACGCTGCTAATGCTGCTGGTAGCAGTCGGCGTGGTGCTGCTGATCGCGTGCGTGAATATCGCGAATCTGCAACTGGCGCGAACGGCCAACCGCCAAAAGGAGCTAGCGGTGCGATCGGCAATCGGGGCCCGTCGGGCGCGGTTGCTGCGACAACTGCTGACCGAAGGAGCGCTGATTGCATTTCTCGGTGGCCTGCTGGGACTAGCCGGGGCCGCAGGCGGTGTGCGCCTGCTGCAATTCTACGCACCGCAGAATTTCCTGCAGGCGGAGCACATCACGATGGATCGATGGGTGCTGTTGTTCACGCTGGGGATCACCTGCGCGACAGTGGCGTTGTTCGGGGCAATCCCGTCGTGGCGAGCATCGAATCCGGACGTGGATGCAAGACTGAAGGATGGGCGCGACACCGCGACGCGCGGAACCGGCCAGCGCTCGCTGCGGAATGCCCTGGCAACGTGCGAGCTGGCGCTGGCGGTGGTTTTAGTGGCGGCATCGGGATTGTTGATCCGCAGCTTCGTGCTGCTTTCCAACGTCGATCCCGGATTTGACGCGAATCATGTGCTGACTGTGGCGACCATGCTGCCGCCGAACAAATACCGGGACGCGGCGCAACGGAATACTTTTTACGACCAGGTATTACGGAAAATGCGTGCAATGCCCGGCGTGGGCTCGGCCGGCTTGACGACTTCATTGCCGCTGACCAATTTCACGCAAATGCGCACGTTTGGGCTGGAGGGGCAGCCGGACAAGCCCCTGGGGCAGACACCGCCCGTGACAGTGGAGGACGTCAGCCCGGGTTACTTCGAGACGCTGCGCATGCCACTGCTGGCAGGCCGCGTGTTCGATGAACGCGACGTGAAATCCGATACGCACGTAGTGATCGCAAATCAGGCATTCGTGCAGAAATATTTCGGGAATAAGGATGCGGTCGGAAAACGAATGCGCTTTGGCGCCGGGCACGGAGAGCCGCAGCCTTGGGACACCATTGTGGGAGTCGTGGGGAACGTGCGGCACGCAAGGTTGGACCGCGAAGCCGATCCGGAAGTTTTCACGCCATTCGGGAGAGGAGGCATGCCGGAAACCTTCGCGGGCTTCGCCCTGCGAACGCAGGGCGATCCGCGGAGCCTGGTGGCCGCAGTGAGAGATGCGGTGCTGGAGGTCGATCCGGAGCAGCCGATCTTCGATGCGCGAGCGATGGAAGATCGGATCGCGGAGGCGGCTTCGGGCACGCGATTTAATGCGACGCTGCTGGGGTTTTTTGGATTTGTGGCGCTGGCGCTGGCGGCGGTGGGAGTTTACGGCGTGATTGCGTATTCGGTGGCGGAGCGGACTCACGAGATCGGGATTCGCGTGGCGCTCGGAGCAAGCCGCGAGGACGTGGCGGGGATGGTGATGGGGCAAGGGATGCTGATGACTGTAGTTGGGTTGGTAGTGGGACTTGCGGGGGCAGTGTTCGCTACGCGGTTCTTGTCGAGCTTGCTTTATGGGATTCAGCCGCGGGACCCGCTGGTGTTGGGGGCGGCGGCGTTGGTGCTGGGCGTGGTCGCGATGATGGCTTGTTGGGTGCCGGCGCGAAGGGCGATGCGCGTGGACCCGATGGTGGCGCTGAGGCACGAATGAAAGAAGCGAAGCAATGAAGTGACGAAGTAAAGATGCAAGGCGAGAAGCGGAACGGCGATGGGAAAACTGGGTGAGATTTGGCGGCGATTGAAGATGCTGGCGCGGCGCGACGCGGCGGCGCGGGAGTTAGACGAGGAGATGCGCTTGCATCGGGAGATGAAGGAGCGCGAGTTGATCGCCGGCGGTGAGCGTGAGGCTGAGGCGCGTTATGCAGCGGCGCGCGCGTTTGGGAATGGGATGTCGCTGAGCGAGCGAGGGCGCCAGGCCTGGGGTTGGAGGTGGCTCGAGGACCTGGCGCAGGATGGCTTGTTCGCGATGCGCGGATTGCGTAGGAGTCCGGGATATGCGGCGACAGCGGTGCTTACGTTGATTTTGGGAATTGGGGCCACTACCGCGATTTTCAGCGTTGTGAACACCGTGCTGCTGTGGCCGTTGCCGTATGGCGATCCAGCGCGGCTGGTGCGCATCGAGGAGAATCACGACGGCGCGACGAACTTTTCTTTTGCGAATTACCTGGATTTGCGCGCGGCGCCGTTGCGATCGGTCCAGCAGCCGGAGGCCTACCGGCCGTGGACGTTCAATGTCAGCGGTGGAGCGGAGCCGGCGCAGACCGAGGGCGCGATGATTTCGGCCGGATTGTTTGACGCGCTGGGCGTAAGACCGGGGTTGGGCCGCGGATTTACCGCGGATGAGCAGTGCGAGAGCGCCGACAATGTCACGGTGTTGAGCTACGGATTATGGCAGCGGCAGTTTGGCGGCGATTCCGGCGTGATTGGCAGAACGATTCGGGTGAGCGATGTGCCGCACGTGGTCGTGGGAGTGATGCCGGCGGGATTCGAATTTCCGCAGGATACAAAAATCTGGACTCCGCTGGCGATCGGCGGCGAACTGTCGAAAAACCGGCGCTCGCATCTGCTGCACGTCGTTGCGCGGCTGACACCTGGTGCGACTACCGCGCAGGCCGAGGCGGAGCTGCATGCGTTCGTGGCCGGCGTAATGCGGCAGAATCCGGGAGTGGACACCGGGTTTCAGGTGGCGGTCGGAAATTTGCGCGAGCGCATCACCGCTCCGGTGCGGCCGGCGCTGTTGGTGCTGTTGGGCGCAGTGGGGTTGGTGCTGCTGGCAGCGTGCGCGAATGTGGCGAACCTGGTGCTGATGCGCAACACCACTCGCGTGCGGGAATTTGCGGTGCGCGCGGCACTGGGCGCGGCGCACGGACGCCTGCTGCGGCAATGTCTGGCGGAAAGCGCGGTGCTGGGCGTGGTCGGGGCGGCGGGGGGAGTGCTACTGGCGATCTGCTGCGTGAAGCTAATCGTAGCGTTTGGCCCGGGCAATGTGCCGCGATTGGATGAGGTGCGCGTCGATGGAATCGTGCTGGCGTTTGCTGCGGCGCTTTCCTTGCTGACGGCGATGGTATTCGGCGCGGTGCCGGCGGTCGAAGCGTCACACACGGATCCGAACAGCGCACTAAAGGAAGGCGCGCGAGGAACGTCGAGCGCGCGCGGCGTGAAATTACGTGGGGCGCTGGTGGTGACGGAGATCGCGCTGGCGCTGATGCTGTTGGCCGGCAGCGGATTGCTGATCAACAGTTTTGTGCGGCTCTCGAAGGTATGGCCGGGATTCGAGGAGAAGAATCTGCTGACGGCGAATTTGTTTTTGTCCCCGAGCCGGTACCCCGATGAGCGCGTCGCGCCATTTTTGGATCAGGTTCTGGAGCGGGTGCGCGCGATTCCGGGAGTGGAATTGGCGGCGGTGGTGAACACCCTGCCCGTGGCGCGCGGGGCGGCGACCGATTTCGTAATTGTGGGTCAGCCGGCTCCACCCTCGGGAGATGAGCCGAACGCGGACATTCGCGTGGTGGCGGGAGATTATTTTCCGACGATGCGCATTCCGCTGCTGCGGGGCCGCTGGTTTGAGGCGCGCGACACGGAGAGCAGCACGAAAGTGATGGTGATCAATCGAACGATGGCGGAGCGCTATTGGCCCGGCGAAAATCCCATCGGCAAGCGCGTGACGATGATGGATTGGGGGCCGCCGCTGACCGGCGAGGTTGTGGGCGTGGCGGGCGACGTGAAGGCCGACTCGTTGGATGCGCCGGCGGGCAACACGATTTATTGGCCGGAGCGGCAATTTCCCTCGATCTTTGACAATGTTGTGGTGCGCGTTGAACGCGATCGTGACGCAAGACAATTGGCGAGCGCGTTGAAGGCGGCGGTGCACTCGGTCGATCCTGATTTGCCGGTGGCGAGTATCGCGACGATGGAGGAGCGGCTGGCGAGGTCGGTAAGGCCGCGGCGAGTGCAGACGGTTTTGCTCGGCGTGTTTGCGGCGCTGGCGTTGTCGATGGCGATTGTGGGGATTTACGGCGTGATGGCGTACTCGGTCAGCGGGCGCAGCCGGGAGATCGGAATTCGCATGGCGCTGGGCGCGGACGCGGGGATGGTGCGGAATCTCGTATTGCGCGAGGGACTGCGATGGGCGGCGCTGGGAACAGGTATCGGGCTGGCCGGAGCGCTGGCGCTGGCAGGAGTACTGGCGAATTTGCTTTATGGTGTGGCGCCGCGGGATCCCGCTACATTTGGCGGTGTGACTTTGCTGCTGACGGTGGTGGCGATGCTGGCTTGCTATTTGCCGGCACGGCGGGCTGCGAAAATGGATGCGATGAGAACCTTGCGCGCGGAGTAGAGGGTTCGGGTGAACGTGTAAACGAACGGATCATTCAGCGACTACTAAAACAGACAGGGGCGGACTTGAGTCCGCCCCTTTTTCTTGTGTATGCCGTGAAGCTTACGCGGAGGCTTTTGCGGCGGCGCCTTTGAAGAAGGCGAGGAGATCTTCATTAATCCGGTCCTTCAGAGTGGAGGGCATGCCGTGCGGCGCGCCCGGGTAGACCTTGAGGGTGGCGCCCTTGATCATTTTGCAGGATTGCATGGCGGCTGCGCCGATGGGGACGATCTGGTCGTCATCACCGTGCATCACCAGCGTAGGAACGTCGAATTTTTTGAGATCCGCGGTGAAATCGGTTTCGGAGAAGGCTTTGATGCAGTCGTAGGCGGCTTTATGACTGCAGACCATGGATTGCAGCCAGAAGGAATCGCGCACACCTTGGCTGACCTTGTTTCCGGGGCGATTTGCGCCGTAGAACGGGGCGCTGAGATCTTTGAAGAATTGCGAGCGGTCGGCTTGTACGCCGGTGCGGATGTCGTCGAAGACTTTCATCGGGAGGCCGCCGGGGTTGGTCTCGGTTTTCAACATGAGCGGAGGAACGGCGCTGATGAGGACGGCTTTGGCGACGCGCTTTGACCCGTGGCGGCCGATGTAACGCGCGACTTCGCCGCCACCGGTGGAGTGGCCGACATGGATGGCCTCGTGGAGATCGAGTTTTTCGGTGAGCTGCGCTAGATCGTCGGCGTAGGCGTTCATTTCATTGCCATCCCAAGGTTGGCTGGAACGGCCGTGGCCGCGCCGGTCGTGAGCGATGCAGCGGAAGCCGCGGTCGGCGAGGAAGAGCATTTGATCTTCCCAGGCGTCGGAGCTGAGCGGCCAGCCGTGGCTGAAGACAACGGGTTGGCCTTTGCCCCAATCCTTGTAATAAATCTGGGTGCCGTCTTTGGTTTCGATGAATGGCATGGGAGGTCTCCTTCAGGTGGCTGGGGCGATCATTATGCGACTGCCGGAATGGAGTTGAAAGTTAAAGTTGTGGAGAAAATTGGAAAAACTGTCGACTTAGCGAGAACTCAGATGGACTGGTCGCGTGGGGTGGTTCTTTCCAAGTCGACAGAGGTGGCGACCGCTAAGGTCTTTTCCTCTGCCCATCGTTAGTTGGGAGATCGATGGACCAATTGTCGACGACATCCAATAGAAACATTCCTCGCAGATCTCCATTCTCATCACGCAAAATCAAATAGCCATCGACTATTTCGTGGCTCGCCGCATCGACAGATTCAACACTAGTCTCCGGCGCTTTGAAGACAACGCTGTAGGTTCTTTTAGCCACGAAAGCAGCGTGTCTTAGGGGTGGGTTTTCACGTATTGGGTGATTTGAGCGTTGTCGGTTTTGATCTGCTGGAGCAGCGCGAGCATGGCGTTCACGTAGTCGCTAGAGTGTCCTTGTATCTGGGTCTCAAATTCCGGGCGGCTCATATACATCAGGAAGCGCCGAAATACGTCTCCTTTTACCGCGTTCGCGACCGTGTGATCGGTTATCGGAGTCAGCGTCATGATGGCATTCACCAATGCCGGATGGTGGCCTGAGGCGCTCTCGTAGGAAGTGATGCGCTTGGCCAGTTTTGTGAAGCTCGCGCGAGTTTCACCGATTCCGCTCCCGTTGGTTCCAACGGCGAAGTAATCCGTCGCTTTACCGGGGACCAGCGCGCCGTTCTTCATCACCATTCCCGAAGCCGCACCGTAAGAAGTCAGAAGAGTGACTTCCGCGAGATCGATTTCCCATGGATGGCTGCTCGGCGCAAGATTGACCATGATGTGGCGATCCATCTCGGCGGTATAGATGGCCAGGAAATCCGTGGCCGCCGCCTGGCCGGCGGGCGACAGGGCTGAATAGCCGCCAGGATCACAATTGGTAAGCACTTTCAGGATTGCGGTGTAAAACGGGGCCGAGTCCGAAGTCGTTGCCGGCTTCAAATAATTTCCCATCTCCGTGAGGTAGTCGCGATCGGAAGGATCGAGGAGCGCCCGGCCCGAGGCCACGGCATAACTCCGGCCAGATTTCACAACCGGCTTCTGGTAGCCAACGTTGTAGAAATAGTTCGAGCCGTCGATCTGCACGAGCGTGCCGGAACCGCTTGCGAGCAGCGCCATGTCCGCGCTGGCGTCCACCGCGATGTTCGCGTTTGCGCCTGGCTTCAGGTTGGACGAAGTAATGAACGGGCGAATGCCATTGCGTATTGTTTGCGGCGAGAAGGATTTGCCGGAGATGTTCGCGATCACTGTGTGGAAGCCAGTTTCGCCGGTCTTGAACATGCCGAAGACTTGTGATTTGACCTTCGAATCGAACTGATTCACGTCCGAGACTGTGTCGTCAGCGCTGGCAATCGTTACGGCGGCTCGGTCGTCGGCGTCAGTCTTGTCGAAAATTCCGGTGCCGCCGGCTTTCATGGCCTGGAGATAGGTCTGTCCGGTCAGACTGGAAACATCGACGGTGCGATCCGCGCCGCGCGGCAGCAGGATCGCGCCGGTCGGCGAACCGGCGCTGACCGCATGAACCGTTTCCAGAAACAGAAATGCAAGCAGGGCATAAGTCAAAACGAGACCCAAATGGGGTGAGCAGGGTCGTTGTGCTTTTCGGCGGATTGCTTCAGTCATAGCCTGCCTCCTGAGGCCTTTCCGAATCGCAATAGTTAACTTCTAGGGGTTAACTGCCCGACACAGTAGCACAGGTCACCCCATCGGGCTGTGTGCGTTTGGCTCAGGTGTGGAAATGCCAGAGTGGGAGGGGCTTCGAGGTCCTAGTTGGGACTTGAGGTCGCTTTAGCGGCGGATTTTGCGGCGCGATCGAGGAGCAGTGTGCGCTCTCGGGCGTTTTGCGTTAGCGCGGCGGCGCGTGTGAATTCGGCTGTAGCTTCGGTGTAGCGGTGCAGCCTATCGAGGAGGTCGCCGCGGACGGTGGGCAGCAGGTGGTAGGACTTCAGGGCGGGCGCATTGGCGATGGCGTCGATGATTTCCAGGCCGGCGGCGGGACCGAAGGCCATGGAGACGGCTACCGCGCGATTCAGTTCGACAACGGGGGAGGGATTGAGCTGGGCGAGTGCGTCATAGAGAGCGGCGATGCGCGGCCAATCGGTCTGCTCGGCGGCGCGGGCGCGAGCGTGACACGCGGCGATGGCGGCCTGAAGCGCGTAAGGACCAAGCGAGCCGCCGAGGGCTTCCGCGTGTTCGAGCTCGGCGAGGCCGTGACGGATGAGGACGTGATCCCAGCGGGTGCGGTCCTGATCGAGGAGAAGGATTGGTTCGCCCCTGGGGCTGACGCGCGCTCGTACGCGCGAGGCTTGAATTTCCATCAGGGCGACCAGGCCGTGGACTTCGGGTTCGTTCGGGACCAATCCGGCGAGAATACGGCCGAGGCGAAGAGCGTCATCGCAGAGCGCGGGGCGCATCCAATCTTCGCCGGCCGTGGCAGCGTAGCCCTCGTTGAAAATCAAGTAGATAACTTCGAGGACGGAGGAGAGGCGCGCGGCGCGATCGGGGCCGCTAGGGACTTCGAACGGCACGCGGGCTTCGGTGAGCGTGCGCTTGGCGCGGACGATGCGCTGCGCGATGGTTGGCTCGGGCGCAAGATATGCGCGCGCGATTTCGGTGGTGGTCAGGCCGCCGAGAAGCCGAAGCGTGAGAGCGACGCGAGCGTCAGTCGATAGCACCGGATGGCAGGAGGCGAAGACGAGGCGGAGGAGATCGTCTTCGATGTGGTCGGGCTCGGGAATGTCGAAATCAGCCATGGCGGAATCTTGTTGCGATTTGAGTTCGCGGCTCAGCTCTTCGTGTTTGCGTTCGAGGAGCTTGTTACGGCGGAAGTGATCGATGGCGCGATGCTTGGCGGTGGCCATCAGCCAGGCGCCGGGATTGTCCGGCA
>Ga0134121_10003649_pt1 | contig 12753 bp, 12 predicted proteins | sample KB301_FD_96463 | JGI IMG/M metagenome (GOLD analysis project Ga0134121, IMG submission 96463) | Terrestrial soil microbial communities without Nitrogen fertilizer from Kellogg Biological Station, Michigan, USA - KB3-0-1 | ecosystem: Environmental > Terrestrial > Soil > Unclassified ...
ATTTTTGCGATGGGGAATCCGGTGGCCTTTGAAGCCAGGGCCGAGGATCGCGACACGCGCGGGTTCATTTCTATAATGCGAACTTCGCCGTTGTCGGGATTGACCGCGAACTGAATATTCGAACCACCAGTTTCGACGCCGACCTTGCGAATGATCTTGATGGCCATGTCGCGCAGCGTCTGATATTCGCGATCGGTCAGCGTTTGCGCCGGTGCCACGGTGATCGAGTCGCCGGTGTGCACGCCCATCGGATCGAAATTCTCGATCGAACAAATGATGACGACGTTATCGGCGAGGTCGCGCATGACTTCCAGTTCAAATTCTTTCCATCCGAGAATCGATTCTTCAATCAGCACTTCGCCGATGGGTGAAGCAGCCAACCCGCCGCGAACAATCTCTTCAAACTCTTCCGGGTTGAAGGCCACGCCGCCGCCCGTGCCTCCGAGAGTGAACGACGGACGAATGATCGCGGGATAAGCGGTGTCTTCGACGATCGCTTCAGCTTCGGCCCAGGATTTCGCGAAACCGCCGCGCGGCATCAACAGGCCCGCTTCGTCCATCGCTTGTTTGAAGAGCAGACGATCTTCGGCAACTTTGATCGCTTCGCGCTTGGCGCCGATCATTTCGACGCCGTGTTCTTCGAGCACGCCCGCATCGTCCAAAGCGATGGCGAGATTCAGCGCAGTCTGCCCGCCGACTGTGGGCAACAGCGCATCGGGCTTCTCATTTCTAATGATGGCGGTAACGGATTCGACGGTGAGCGGTTCGATGTAAGTGCGATCGGCCATCTCCGGATCGGTCATGATCGTCGCCGGATTCGAGTTGACGAGGACGACTTCGTAGCCCTCCTGACGCAGAGCTTTGCAGGCCTGCGTGCCTGAATAATCAAATTCACAGGCCTGGCCGATGACGATCGGACCCGAGCCGATGATCAGAATTTTGCGAAGGTCAGTGCGTTTGGGCATTGTTTGTAACGCAAGCTGTTAGCTTGCGTTCTCGAAAGACAAATCGCAAATTAACAATTTGCGTTACAGCGCTTGCATTAAGTCAAAACATTTTACATAAGTATCCGTCAGAGACGAACTCACGAACACGAATGTCGCGTCGAATACTTCCCATTGCCATCTTGCTTTTCAGCGTTCAAGTGTTATTTGCCCAAACGCCCCAGACTGCCGAGGACTACAACAACCGCGGTCTCGAGCGCCAGGGAAAAGGCGACCTCGATGGCGCGATTGATGATTACACTCATGCCCTGGCGATGAAGGCGAAACCGAGTACGATCGCCACCGCCTACAACAATCGCGCAAATGCGCGCACGGGAAAAGGAGACTACGCCGGCGCCGTTGCCGATTACACGAAGGCGATTGAATTAGATCCGAAGAATGAGGAGAACTTTTACAACCGCGGTGTGGTTCTGCAAACCAAGGGTGACTACGACGCGGCGATTGCAGACTTTTCAAAAGCCATTGAGCTGGATCCGCGCCTTGCGCCCGCCTACAACAATCGAGGTAACGCGCGCAAAGGAAAGGGGGACATCGAGGGCGCCATTGCCGATTACACCAGGGCGGTTGAGGTAAAGCCGCAGTATGCAGAAGCGTTTTACAACCGCGGAGCTGCGCTGCAAGAGAAGCAAGATTTTGCCGCAGCGATTAAGGACTATAGTGCCGCGATTGAATTAGCGCCGAAGTTTTTCGAGGCCTACGCGAATCGCGGCCAAGCCAAACAAAGCAAACAGGATTTCGACGGCGCGATTGCTGATTACGATATTGCGATCCAATTGAAGGGCGACGACGCGAGCACGTACTTTGCGCGCGCGAGCGCACGTGAGTCCAGGAAAGATCTCGACGGGGCCTTGAGCGATTATTCGAAGGTGTTGGAATTTGATCCGAATTCGGCGCAGGCTTATGCGAACCGGGCGGCCATTCAGGCACTGCAAGGCAAGACGGCCCAGGCTGAGACGGATTTTGGGAAAGCTTTCAAGTTAGATCCCGGCCTACGCGCCCAGTACAAAGAATTCATTGAGAAGCGACACCTCAAGGTCAAACTGTGAACTTATTTCGGTAATGCTGTGATGCTCGGCGCGAACTAGTGAGCGAGACTGTCAACAAGCGATTATTAATGGCCGCTCTTATGCTGGCGACCAGCGCCATAGGCACGTTCGCTCAAAAGCCGGTGAACGACGCAGGTCTTCTTGATAGTGTGACACCCGCGCCAAATCTGTATCATGATGACGCCGACGCGAAGAAAGAAATTGAAGCAGCGCTGAAGTCTACAGTTCCAACAAGGAAGCGCGTCCTGCTCATCTTCGGTGCGAACTGGTGCTATGACTGTCACGTGCTGGACCAGGCCCTGCATCAGGGTGAAGCAGGGAAGATCGTGGCTGAAAGCTTTTGGCTCGTGCATGTGGATATCGGCGAGGGCGAAAAGAACCCCGACCTGGTGAAGCTTTACAAGATTCCGCTCGAAAAGGGCGTGCCGGCACTCGCGGTTCTGGAAAGCGATGGGCATCTGCTTTACAGCAGCGGCCAGGGTGAATTCGAAGCGGCGCGCAGAATGATGAAGAAGGATCTGGTTCAGTTTCTGCGGCATTGGCAGACTAAGAACCAGCCGCAACGTCAGAACAGGAGACGACCATGAAGAAACTCTTGTCCGTACTTGTTATTACTTCGATTGTTTCGGTTGCGACGAGCGTAAGCGCGTTTGCCGGGACAGCTCGCAAAGATCCGGTTTCGCAAACCGCGTCCGTTAAGAGGACGGATTTCAACGCCGCACCCAAACCGAAAGATCCGGTGCCGCAGGCCGAGAAAATCAAGATGAAGGTTGCGAAGATGGGTACCGGCGAGAAGGCCAAGGCGAAGGTCAAACTGCACAGTGGCGAGAAGTTGAAAGGTTACATCAGCAGCGCCGGCGAAAATGATTTCGTGCTCACGGACAAGAAATCAGGGAAGACAACGACGATCGCTTATGCGGATGTTGATGAGGTCGGGAAACCGGGTCTGTCGCAGGGAACCAAGATCGCACTCATCGTCGTCGTCGCGGTCGTGGCGACGGCGGCCATCCTGGCAGCTGTCGTTGTCCACGGGCTCAACAATCTCAATATTGATGGGATTACGGCTCGTTGATCTGCGCACCAGGGTAGCCGCGCCTGAACGTAACAGCGTGGCGGTCAAAGCAACGCTGTCTTGAGTAACGCGGAGCTTTTTGGTAGCTTCCTCTCGGCTTCCCCGCGCATCCGAATACTGGAGAATCAATCATGAAAATCCGCCTGGCGCTATTATTTACCTTTCTATCTCTTATTGCTTCGATCACAGCGATTTCATTCGCGCAGCGCACTCGCGACAACGACCAGCCGATTCGCGGCGACTTCAAAATCACGTTCAAGCAGAGCTTCGGCGGCCAGGAGATGCAGAGCACGACCATGATCAAGGGTCAGCGCGAACGCAGCGAAACCAGCATGAACGTGCCCGGCATGCCCGCCGGCATGAACATGGGCCAGGTAAACATCACGCAGTGCGATATGAAGCGGACGATTCAAGTTAACGATCGCGCGCGCAAGTACATAATTTCGCCGATGGATACGGACAGCGGTGATCCGACTTCCTCGATGCCGAGCGGACAAACGGGTGGCCCTGTTCGTCGCGGTGGGGTCGTTACGGTAACCGTCAACACTGTCGATACCGGTGAACGCCGAGAGATGTTCGGCTTCACCGCGCGACATCTGAAGCAGTCGATGATGACCGAATCGTCACCCGACGCCTGCTATCAGCAGCACATGAAGATCGACCGTGATGGCTGGTACATCAATCTCGAATACGGTTTGAACTGCGGCACTGATCGTCCACCCCAGGTTGGAAGAATGGCGGCGCCGCAAGGCTGTCGCGATCGGTATCAATCCAGGCGCACCGGGCCGGCAAACCTCGGTTATCCGCTGATCGAAACAACGACGATTTACGGACCGGATGGAAGTGTTCAGAACACCATGACGAAGGAAGTCGTGGAGCTTTCGCGCCAGCCCTTGGACGCAGCGCTATTCGACGTGCCGGCGGGATACACACAGGCGCAGACTCAACAAGAGATGTATGCGGCGCCTTCGGTGTCTGAGATGATGGCCGCGGCGCGTCAGCAGGAAAGCCAGAACAACTCAAGCGGGCAGTCAACGTCGGGAATGCCATCGAACACGGCCAGTCCAATGGCCCGACCGAAAATCGGCGTCGTTGAATTCAATAACAAAGCTAAGGCGTCGGTCTCGACGGATTCGTTGCGTCAGCAGCTGCTGGCCACTCTTAACGGTTGGCAGGGTATAGGAATCGAGGCCATCGCACTGAACGCCAGCTCGCCCAGCGAAGCAGCCATCGAGGCAAAAGCCAAAGGGTGCACGTATATCCTTTACACCGACATTTCGACTTTGAAAGCGCCTTCAACCGGCAAGAAAATTGGCGGACTGCTGGGCCGCGCCACCGGCATGGGGGGTGGAGGCGACACGGGCAAAGCGGAAGCAAAGTTTGATTTTCGATTAGTGCCGGTGGGCAGTACGTCGGCAAAGCTTCAGTCGTCGGCCTCTGGAAAGGAAGACACGATCGATGCGACGGTCAACGCGGCCCTTCAGGATGAAGCTCGCGCCGTTGCTGGAGCGGTTGGGAACTAATCGTTCGATTTGAACCGGCGTGGCCTGTGCTGCGCCGGCGTTTCTGTAAGACAAGACATGGCATCTTCTGATTCTGCTGCTAGCGCCTCAGAGCTTACGCCTTCGCCGAGTCGTGAAGCACTCGACGAGCGAATCGCGGCCCTGGAAAGCGAGAATCTTAAGCTTCGCGGTCTCGCCGAACATCACTCAGCCTCTGTCTCTCACCTGACACACGAACTGCGGACGCCGCTCACGTCGATCCTGGGCTTTGCCGAAATAATGTTGAGCCAGGAAAAATTGACTGATGCGCAGAGGAATTTCTGCGAACGGATTGAGAACTCTGCCAAACAGTTGCAGCGCACCCTCAATCAACTCTCAGAACTCTCGCGCGCGATCGCCTCATCTGATTCTAATCAGTCCTGAGCGCCCAAATTCAATGGTGCAGCTTCCGTGATATGATTTCGCGCGGCGTTAATTTGCGAATCATGGATTCATCTCCGTTTGCCGAATCACGAGCTATCGTAACCATTCGCGAGGTGAGCACGATCGCAGAATACGATGCGTGCATTGAGCTTCAGCGGGCAGCATTTGGTCTGCCGGATCTGGAAATCTCGCCGCGACGGCATCTGATCGTATCGCACATGGCCGGCGGTTGGACTCTGGGCGCCTTTGCTGAAGGCAAGCTCATTGGGTTCGTTCATCATTTGGCGGCGGTGAAGGGAAGCGAGATCTTTGGCTATTCGCACATGATGGCAGTCGATCCGGCGTACCAAAATCATGGCGTGGGCGCGCAATTGAAATGGGCGCAGCGCGAGCGTGCCCTGGCGGAAGGGCGCTCCTTTATTAAATGGACCTTTGAGCCGATGCGCGCGCGCAACGCGCATTTCAATCTCAATCGGCTCGGCGCCGTGATTCGCGAATACGCAGTCAATTTTTACGGCACCGATTACCACACGAGCCCTACTGAGAAAGCCGCCGGTGTCGAAGGGTTCGACAGCGATCGTTTGTTTGCGGATTGGGAATTGAATTCGCCCCGCGTCGAAGCTCTGGCGCAGCGCGCGAAATATTCGCCGGGGGAATCCGTGCGGTCGATTGAGATCCCCGCGGACTTTTCTTCCCTGCTGAAATCAGATCCTGCCGCCGCGAAAACTGAAGTGTTGCGCGCGCGCGCAGAATTTCTCGATGCCCTCAAGAATGGTTTAGTGTGTCGCGCATTTGAGCGCGATGATCGACGGCCGCGATATCTCTTTTATTCTTCCTGAAGCACCTTGCCTGCACGATCTGTTGAAAAGAAGATCGAGAAGCTGCGTGACGAGATTCGTCGTCACGATGACCTCTACTATTTGCAAGAGAGTCCGGAGATCTCCGATCGCGAGTACGACTCTTTGATGGAGCAGCTGCGCGAGTTGGAAACGAAGCATCCGGAATTAATCAGTTCTGACAGTCCCACCCAGCGCGTCGCCGGACGGCCCGCCGAAGGTTTTCCCGAATTCCTTCATCGCGTGCCGATGCTTTCGCTTGACAACAGTTACAGCATCGATGAACTGCGCGCGTTTGACGAGCGTTGCCGCAAACTCGCGGGTAATAAATCTCCTGAGTATGTCGCTGAACTGAAGATTGATGGCCTCTCACTTTCAGTTCATTACCAGGACGGCGTTTTCGTCCGCGGCGTCACCCGCGGCGACGGTGTGCGGGGAGAAGATGTCAGTCCAAATGTGCGGACGATTCGCAGCGTCCCTTTGAAGTTGCGCGGCAAGGCCGGCGCTATCGCCACTGAGATCGAAGTGCGCGGCGAGTGTTATTTCGGACGTCGCATCTTCGAGCGCGTTAACGCGGAACGTGAGGAAGCGGGTGAGGCGCGCTTCGCTAATCCGCGTAATGCCGCGTCGGGGACCATTCGCCAACTCGATCCCGCAATCACCGCGCGCCGGCGGTTGGAGATGTTCGCTTACGACGTATTTGCCGGCCAGCGCAAAGCGTTTGGGACGCATTGGGAGGCGCTGAACTGGGCCGAAAAGGCCGGCTTTCGCGTTAATGAAAATCGGCGGCTCTGTAAATCGATCGACGAAGTAATCGAATTTTGTAATCGCATGGAAGCGAAGCGCGACGATCTTGATTATGAAATCGATGGCGTCGTGGTGAAGGTGAATTCAATCGCCATGCAGGAAGAGTTCGGGGCAACCGGCAAAGCCCCGCGGTGGGCCGTCGCTTACAAGTACGCGGCGCGACAGGCGACGACCAGAGTCAATGACATCGCGGTCCAAGTCGGACGCACCGGCGCGTTGACTCCGGTGGCCATGCTTGAGCCGGTGCAGCTCGGTGGGGTGACGGTTTCGCGCTCGACGCTGCACAACGAAGATGAGATTGAGCGTCTGGGGTTGAAAATCGGTGACCATGTTCTCGTTGAGCGCGGCGGCGACGTCATTCCCAAAGTCGTCAAAGTCATTGAATCCAAACGCACGGGTAAGGAAAAGAGGTTCCGCATGCCGGCGGTGTGTCCCGTGTGCGGCGGCAATGTCTCGCGCCCTGAAGGTGAAGCCGTTTCGCGTTGCGTCGCCGCGGATTGTCCGGCGCAGCTCATCGGTCGGCTGTTGCACTTCGCTTCGCGCCGAGCCATGCGTATTGAAGGGCTGGGCGAAGCGCTGGCCGAGCAGTTGCTCGAACGAAAATTAGTGAAGGACGTGGCTGATCTCTATAGCTTGACCCTTGATGATCTTGCATCGCTCGAAAGGATGGCTGAGAAATCAGCTTCCAACGTTCTGGCGCAGATCGAAGCGAGTAAATCGCGCGACCTTTCCAATCTCGTTTACGGCCTGGGCATTCGTCACGTTGGTGAACGCACTGCCGCAATCCTGGCGCGCGAATTCGGCTCACTCAAAAAACTGACTGAAGCTACGGTCGAGCAATTGGACGACGTTCCTGAGATCGGGCTGACAATGGCACAGAGCATTCACGACTGGTTCGCCGATGTTGGGAACAAAGAGCTTTGTGAGCGACTGCACGCGACGGGCATGCGGACGGAACTCGAGCGGACCACGAAATCGAGTTCTGACGAGAGATTTGGCGGAAAACAATTTGTCTTGACCGGAACCCTGCCGAGCATGACGAGAGATGAGGCCAAGAGTTTAATCGAATCGCACGCCGGCCGCGTGATGTCGTCGGTGAGCAAGAAAACTGATTTCGTTTTGGCCGGAGCGGAACCAGGGTCGAAGCTTGATAAGGCAAATCAGTTGGGAGTCCCGGTAATCGATGAGGCTGAATTCAAAAAGATGCTAGGATAGCGCCAATGGAATCGACTCAAGACCAAAAGCAGGACCAAAAGATCGAGCTGGCATACACACTTTTCTGCGACGATGTGCGGCTGGAAGTGGGTAATAAGCTTTCGTACATGGGAATCTTTCAGAACATCATCGTGCCGCAACTTCCTGTGTGGCTGCCAAAGTTAGCTGTCGTAAATCACTGGCGGGGTGCGGGCGCGCATTTGTCGGAGGTCCGCATCCTCATGCCTGATCGACAACAGGCGCTGGTTGTCTCACAGCCGGCTCGCTTTGAGATCTCACACGGCTCGGCTGACAACATCAGCTTCTTTGTAAATGTGACGTTTCCGGTTGCGGGCGAGTACATCGTGCAGACGCTGATTGATTCGAACCTTTTTGATGAGCGGACGCTGACGGTTTCGGACCAACAGCTAATGGCCCCGGAAGAGGAATCCGAGGCCGTTAACTAAGATCGAATTAAGACGGCGTTCAGGCGATGCCGTAGGACTTGATTTTGTAATTGAGGGTGGTGGTGCCCAGGCCGAGCAGTTTAGCGGCGCGCGTCTGATTCCCGCCGGTCAATTCTAAAGCACGAGTAATCAACCTGACTTCAAAACGGCGAACTTCGTCAAAGAAGGTCACTCCGGCTTTAAGATTCAGATTTTCCACAGTCGCCGACGTTTCAGCCAGAGCATTTTCATGATCCAGCGACTCCGCTTGATCCAAAAGCTCGGTCGCGAGTTCTCTTATTTTTTCTAAACGTTCAGCGCCCACGGCTTTTCGTGAAGGCAGTCCTCGCAATTGCGGTTTAGGTATTGACTCCAACAGTACGGAATTTGCGGTACTCATCGTTTGATTTCCCCTTGGCTCTATGATTGGTCAAAACTGTATGACGCTCCAACGGACGTTGGAATTAACATCGCGTGTACATTGTTGAGACGCTCCGAGAAGAAAAAGGGTTCCAAGTATTTTGTTAAGAATTGTGAACTTTGCCCGGCCCGCGATTTGATGCGGTGCTTTCAGAGGCGGTTTGCCACGGCAGAATTTCAATCTGATGGATGCGGTTCATTTTAATGGACACGATGAGAGGATTTCACCTGACTGTCACAAATAGGTGACAGCGATCACAAGTTCGGCGCCGATCGATTTCGCGTGGCGTCGATGAGGAGTCGGCGGATTTCCTGTTCATTGCGCGGATGATTGGCCAGGGTCAATGAACGATTCCCCAGCACTACATAGGCTTGCCACGCCTCGATCAGCTTCTCAGCTTTTATCGCTCTGAGGTGTTTGAGAGTTGTCGCGAGATCGCCCCGCTTGAAGGTGCCGGTGAGCGCGGACCGGGGATCCTGTCTTACGAGATTCGCCAAAGTGCTTTCAACCAAAGGCAGCAGCACATGACGAGCACGAATCGGGCTCATGCCGCAACGAGTCAGCATCTCCAGCGCAATGTCCAAAAGGGCCGTCAGGTTAGGTGAAGCCATCAGCGCGGCTGCATGGTAAAGCGCTTTCATTTCCGGCCTAATCTGAAAGCTCCGTCCGCCGAGCTCGCGGACCAGCCGGCGACCGGCCACTACCGCCTGTGAGTCTCCTTCGAGAGAGAAGTAAGCGCGCGTTAACCAATCTGCACCGGTTCCTGGATCGCTGATCGAAATCAGGGGATGGATCGAACCTACTACGAAGCCCTCTCGTTTCAGAGGAGCCAGAACGTTTGCGCCGAGTGCGCCGCTCGTGTGCATAGCGACGCGACGTTGCGCCCTGCGGCGATCGGGTTTTGACCGAGTGCGGAAGGCCGCCACTAGTTGTTGGGTAACGATCTCGATGGCGTCATCAGAGGTCGCGATTACGATTAGATCGGCTTGAGTTAATTCGCCAAGGTTCTCTGCACGACCCAAGTTCTTGATGGAAGCGTGTTTGGTCTTTCGGCCGATCAGTTTTGCTGCGCGTCGAGCGTGCGCGGAATGTAGCGACGCTACGAAGGGCACTCGATGCCCGGCCCTGCTCAGAGCTAATCCCAGCGCAGTACCCAGCCGGCCGCTGCCGATGATGGCGACTGACAGCTTGGACTCGGGCCCTCTCTTTCGATTTGACGAGCCAGTTCTGCTTTTGGGCATGATCAATTTGAACGGGTTCGGACTCTAGCATGCGACTTCGGCCTTCGCAATTTATAGGTTTTTGTCACCGGCTGCCGTATAATGCGCTTCGATGCTGGGACGATTGGACGAATTGCGCATGAGAATCCAATCTTTGCGCAACCTTCTGTAGAGACGGCAGCATCATAGCGGGTGCATTTAGTGTTGCAGTGCCGGTGCCTCGGGTGCTGTCCTCTTAGAAATTGAAATGGTCGCCTAAGCGACCCACCGAGAGAAGAAGCCCGATGTTTCTCTCCCGGCCTCGTCAAGTTGGAGGTTCTAAATGAATATTCACCTCTCTCGTGCCGTCGTAGCTACCGGCTTGGGAGTTAGTCTGTGGTTTGGCAGTATCGCCGCGGTCGCCGCGCCGCAGCAGTCCAAGGATCAAACTCAAACACCCGCAACCCAGTCGCAGACCAGCCAGGCGCAAACCGCCCAGCCGAATCCAAAGTCGAGTACGCCGCCACCACAACAGACGGCTTCCAACGGAAAGCTGTCGACCAATGATGACCCGAACATGATCGGCAAACGCAACATCAATGGCGGTGTGTGGGGTAAGCTCGCTTCCGGCACTGAAAAGGAAGTGAAGATGGGCCGGATGCTGGCGGCGCAGGTCGATAAAGAGGCAAAGTTCATCGACGATCCGATCATCACGGAATACGTGAATCGCGTGGGACAGAACATCGTGCTGCACTCAGACGCGAAAGTCCCGTTTACCATCAAGGTCATCGATTCAGACGAAGTCAACGCGTTCGCTCTGCCGGGCGGATTCTTCTACGTTAATAAAGGACTGATTCTCGCGGCCGACAATGAAGCCGAACTCGCGGGTGTGATGGCGCACGAGATCGCCCACGTCGCGGCGCGTCACGCGATGGAGAACCAGCGCAAGATGGAACTGATGGATTACGGAATGCTCGCCGGAATTTTGTTGGGCGGCCCCATCCTCAGTAATGTGCTGTACAACGGCGCCGGCTTCTTTGAAGGCATGGCGTTTTTGAAATTCAGCCGTGGCGCGGAAGAGGAAGCGGATAAGCTCGGCGTCCAGTACATGTGGGCCGCGGGCTACGATCCGAGCGCGATGGCCACGATGTTTGAAAAGCTCGAGGCGAAGAACAAAAAGAAGCCGGGCACGATCTCGAAAATGTTTGCGGATCACCCGGCACCTGCTGATCGCCGGCAAGCAGCACTTAACTTAGCCGCACGTTTTCCCGAGCGCGAAGAATATGTGATTAGCTCGTCCGAGTTTCAGCGCGTTAAGAATCGTCTGCTGCGTCTTTCGAATGCGCGCGTAACCAATACGGGAGCAATCGCCGCCAGCGATGACGACACGCCGGGACGCCCGACACTAAAGCGTCGTTCGCCGACTCCGGATGACTCGACGACGACAAATCCGGATGGCACCACGACGCCGAAGACGGATTCGACCAAGCCGGCAGCGCCGACTCTGAGACGCAATCCGGACGCGCAACCGACACCAACTCCGCAGCCGTAACTACCGAGGCTTCGGTCATATAGTAAAAGGGCTCTTCAGCCGGCACGCTGAAGAGCCTTTTCGCTTTTCGAATCGGCGGCGCGAAATTCAGTTCTTATGAAATTGTGCGGTTGCCGCTGCTGATGTGGTTGCGGCCGTGGGAGCGGATTGCTTCCGTCGTGCGCCTGAGGAAAAGCCTGAGGAAAAGAAAGCCCGAAAGTATCCCCACATCGAATAAATCGACGAAATCACGACGACCCAAAGCATCGCGCGCCCAGCGGTGTAGAGCAGAATCTGCCAGTCACTCCAGGTTGTGGGCTGCGGCCCAATCAAGTGCGACCAGGCCGCGCGTAACTCTGGCACAGTCCAAAATTGAATGGCCGGAAATGGCTGGCCGAAATTCGAAACGTGCGGTGATTGTCCCGGTGAGATCGAGAGGATCAATAACCCGACCGTCACAACCTGGGCGACCATCTTGAATTTGCCCATCGCCGATGCCGAGATAACTACGCCGTCGGTAGCCGCAATCGAACGTAAACCTGTCACTGCGAACTCGCGACCTACAATCACTACGACGGCCCAGGCGGGCGCGAGTTGATGCTCGACCAAAGAAATCAACGCCGCCGAAATCAAGAGCTTGTCCGCGATCGGATCCAGGAGCTTCCCGACTTTCGAAACCTGTTTCCACCGGCGCGCGATCATCCCATCAAACAAATCAGTGAGCGCGGCGATTACGAACAAACCTAAGCCCACGATATACCGCGGCTTGCCCAACACGTTTTCAGATACGTTCGTAAGAATCACTACGACAAGTAGCGGAACGATGAAGATCCTGAGAAGTGTTAAGGCGTTGGGCAGGTTCATCTAATTCTATTTATTCGCGAACACTCGGAGTCTAGGTTTCGCGTTCGTTGACTGTCAAGACGCACACCTTGCTCGCCCTCGTTGCCTCGGCTAAGATACTCGGTTCTGCGTCCCGCCAGATTCTCCGCTGTGTGGCCGCAGAACAGTTTTCAAGCGTTATGGCAATTGATCGCATCACGGTTCGCGGCGCTCGCCAGCACAACCTCAAGAACATCGACGTTGAGATTCCTCGCGAGAAACTTACGGTAATTACCGGTCTTTCCGGCTCCGGCAAATCCTCCCTGGCGTTCGACACGATCTATGCGGAGGGCCAGCGTCGCTACGTCGAATCGTTGTCGGCATACGCTCGCCAATTCCTGGATCAGCTTGAAAAACCGGACGTTGATTCAGTGGAAGGACTGTCGCCCG
>Ga0134121_10003651_pt1 | contig 12752 bp, 8 predicted proteins | sample KB301_FD_96463 | JGI IMG/M metagenome (GOLD analysis project Ga0134121, IMG submission 96463) | Terrestrial soil microbial communities without Nitrogen fertilizer from Kellogg Biological Station, Michigan, USA - KB3-0-1 | ecosystem: Environmental > Terrestrial > Soil > Unclassified ...
GATCCATTTCTTGTCGCCTTCGGCGGGCTTGTCGGGCTCGTCGAGGGTGACGAGGATGCCGTTTTCCCTCGCGTTGGTGATCGCCTTGAGGCCACCCAGGCTGTCGAAGGGGCCGAACACGGGCTCGTGGATCGGTCCCGGGGTGATCCGGCGCGCCCCGTTGGTCTTGCCGTAACCCTCGCCGACGCGGTGGCAGGTGACGCAGGTGATCCCTTCCTTGGCCGCCCCGCTGCGGTCCCACCAGGCGATCTCGCGCCGCTCGGCCAGGGCGGTGCCGACGCTGGCGTGGCAACGGACACAGAAGTAGTTGACCGTTCCGCGCGAGATGTCGTTGATCCGCTGTTCGAACATGTTGAACATCGGGGAGACGGCGGCATAGGCGTGGGACGAGATGCTCCACTGCTTGTACTGGTTGGGGTGGCACTCGCCGCAGACCCGGGCGGACGGATACTGCGCGTCGGCCACGGCCTTCGCATGCGGATCCTTCTCCGGCAGCGGTTTAGGCAGCTCCTGTCCCCACGCGGCACCCAACTCCGCCAGCAGGAGGACGATGAATACAAGTCCGGATTTGCGCATAAGGCTACTCCTCGTCTGCTGCCAGTGGTTTGTAGTCACGAGCTATGCATTCCAGGCGGCGAATCGAACCAAGTCGTTACCTCCCAAGTCGCTGCTCAACACGCCGCCCGTCTCCCCGCCGGCCTTCTTCGGCGAGGCGCGCCGCCAGTGTCTCGCCTCCGTCAGAACGTCTTCAGGAACTCGATCAGCGCCCACTTGTCGGCATCGCTGAGACCCGGCTCCTCCTTGAAGCGGTCGGTGCCAAAGTAATGACCGCGGTTGACCACGAAGTCCGGACACTTGCTCAGCTCGAGCAGCGGGCCGACCAGGTTCTTGAACACCGCGCGCGCCTGGTCGTCGGTGGCGTTGACGGGCAAGGCCTGGAGGTCGTGCTTGACCTTCACCAGCAGCTCCAGGAGCTTCTGGTCGTGATCCAGCCTTTGCAGCGTGCTCTGATTGTCGGGCAGGACGTTGAGGTTCGTCAGCAGGTTGACCGGCGTCCCCTTGGGGATCGGGCCGATCTCGAGACCCCCGGTCCCCACCACCGCCGGCGCCAGGGCCTTGACCAGCGGCGCCAGCTTCGGCGCGAAGGGCGGCAGATAGCCAACCGGCACCCGGAGATAGCTCGACGCGGTCGTGCGGTCGATGAGGCCGGGCACCTTGTCGCCGAGCACCGGGTCCTTGTCACGCTTCTCCGGCCACAGCATCTTCTCGATGCCGTCCTGGAAGGCGGCCATACGCCCCGCGACCGAAGGATCGCCGTTGAACAGTCCCACCGTGTTGTTCAGCAGATAGGGAGCGGTCGACCACAGGCTGAGCAGCGAGGCCGGCCGGGTGTAGCCGCGGCCGCCGGCAGGCATGGTGTATTGCCGCGGCTCGCCGGTGAACGGGTTGTGGACCGTGATCGTGCCCACCGAGGGCAGGCTCTTGTACGACGACGAAGAGTAGTTGTCCCAGATGTTGCCGGCGATCGCATTGGTGGCGAGCGGGCTGCAGGCGTTGGTCTCCAGGAGCGTCACCGGGACGCGCGCCTCGGTCGACAGGTAGTTGTCCTTGAGGAAATCGTCCTTGAGGACGATCTCCCGCATCTGCTTCTTGAATTCCTCAGTCTTGGTCGAGGCCCAGTACTTGTTCCAGCAGTCGAGATAGCCGGGACCCGCGCAGCCGCTCGGGTCGAGCCCCGCCACCGACGGGGGGAGCTTGGACGAGTGGCAGCGCGCGCAGGTCTCCGCGAAGACCACCTTGCCGCGAGCGACCTTCGCCGGGTCCTTGGGCAGGTAGGTGTCGTTGCCAGGAGCGTTCGCGAGCAGATGCGGCGCCGTGGTGGCCAGGAAGAAATCGGCGACGTCGGCGGTCTGCGCCTCGGTGGCCTGCCAGAAGCTCGAATTCGCGCGCCCCACCTTGACCTCGATCGGCGAGATGGGCTTGCCGCCCGTCAGCGGGTTGAAGTGCCGCAGCCACTCCTCGCTGAACAGCCCGATGTTGATGTAAACGCGGTTGAGCGCACCCAGGGCGCCGACCGAGTCGGCGCCGTCTTTGAGCACGCGCGTCGTCAGCACGGTGCCCGGCGGCTGGAAGAGCTCGGAGAGCGGCCCGGTGGGGAAATACTCGTTGAATTGTTTGTTGTCCCGCTCGCCCCCCGTCAACGTCTCCTTGCCCCAGCGCTTGCCCTGCGTCAGCCGGGCGCCAAGGCTGTAGATGGCGTTCATCGTCCGCGGGTTGTTGATGTAGTCGGTGGAGACCAGGGAGGTGTCGAGGGCGCCCGGGCGCGAGGTATGGAAGAGCTGGTAGGGGAAGCTGCTCTCATCCGCGTCCCAACTGAAGATGCGGTCGATCCAGAAGTACTGGGCGCCGAAGTTGTTCGACAGGTCCGCCCACTGCGGGTTTTCCGGGTCGGCGGGCGGATGGACCGGGTTAGGCCCGATGTGGCAGAAGCCGCAGGACATGCCGACCCGATAGGGCCGCACCAGACCCTTGCGCAGGTAGTAGCTGGGGTCAGAGTAGTAGCGCTTCGGATCCCAGGCCTTGGCCGCCGCTTCGTCGAAGGCCGGATTCGGGAACAGCCGCAGACCCACGATCCCGGTACCCCAACCGTAATACGAGCCGGCCGGCAGGTTCTTGCCCCGCGCTCCAAGCTTGATGCCCGGGTACTTGGTACCGTTTTCGAAGGGGTCCGGAGGACAGTCGGCCCGGCGCTTGTCGAGCCACAGTCCCTGGCGGTCCGGGTCCGGACCCTTGGCCTCCTCGAAACAGGGCTCGTTGACCAGGCCGAGATACTTCCACCGGTTGTGGCGGCCGTACTGCGGGAGCTTCGAGCCCTTCGGGTAGGGGTAGGAGGAGACCGTTTTCAGGAGATCGAAGGTCCCCACGCTTTTTTCCGTGAGGACGTCCCACAGGTGGTCGTTTCCTCCGGTCCACACGACCCAGTTGTTGCGTCCGATGACTTGCGCCGGCGTCAGGGGCAGGGCGCCGTCCATGTCGTGGTAGTAGTCCTCGTCCGCGGCGGGGAACGACGCGGCATCGCGGCCGGCCAGGCGGGCCTCGTCGACGACGGGCTTCCCGTCAGGCGGTTTAATTCCCCCATTGCCCGAGCAACTGAGAACGGCGATGAGGCAGAAGAGGGGCAACAGGCTCAACCAATTTGGACGGCACATTCGCGACGCTCCTTCCTTGGCGCGGTCGAAGCCGCGGCCCTTCGCATTACTTCTAATTGGTGGGTGTATTATAACCGTTAGCGCTTCCCGCCGCAAGCTGTGCAAGGAGTACGAAAGTGAACGCCTATTGCCACTCTTCGATATATGTTTCGATATATCTGGGGAAATATGACGATTGAGTTAAGGGGAGAAACCATGAAGAGACGACGGATCGGCGCTCTCGCTTCTCTGTTCCTGGGCCTCCTTTGGACCGGGTGCACGCAGGCGCCGGTCCCACCGAGCTGGAAATACAGTAATTTCAAGGAGGTCGGCTTCGATCCGTTCCCCGGCATGGACTTTCAGGGGCGCGAGGTGAAGCTGAGCGAGGACGACATCAAGGGGCGCGTGGTCTGGAACCTTTGGTCGGGCGACAACGCCTCGTTCTGGGATTGGCTTTCGAACCACGGCTTCGGCACCGCCGACCTGCTCAAGGTCGTCGACTCCCCCCGCGATCAGCGCTTCCAGACCTACGGCATCTTCAACCAGCCGGGCTTCAAGCGTCCGGCGCAACCTGATCAATACGGTCTCTACATCGACGAGCCGCGCGAGGCGAAGTACGATCTCGACAGCAAGATCGACACCTATACCTACGGACGTTCCACCGGCATCATGGGTCTCCGCCTCTTTCCGAACCCGAAGTTCGACGCCGCGGCGAAGGCGAACTGGAAGCCGGATCTCTATAGAACGGATTCCAAATATTTCACGGACCCCAAGCTCGTACGCCCCTACGTCGTCGGTATGGCCTGCTCGTTCTGCCACGCCGGCCCCGATCCCACGAACCCCCCCGCCAACCCGAACGAGCCGGAGTATGGCAACCTGAACGACTACGTTGGCCAGCACTACTTCAAGGTCGGGGAGGTCTTCGGCCATACCCTGGGCGAGGACAACTTCATCTGGCAATTGCTCCATAGCAATCCGCCGGGCACGCTCGACACCTCGTTCATCGCCACCGACTACCTCAACAATCCCGGCACGATGAACGGTATTTTCAACGTCGTCGGCCGCTTGCAGGTGGCGGTGCCGGAGCACGTCACCGGCGGCGCACTGTCGCTGCTCAAAGTTCACGATCCGCAGCTCACGCCGCGCGTCCTCAAGGAGGGCGCGGACTCGGTCGGTTTCGACGCCGCTTTGAGCCGCGTTTATTTGAACATCGGCGAATATTGGGAGGAGTGGCTTCATCACTTCAACCCGCTGGTCGGCGTCAAGCGGCAATCGCCCATCCGGGTGAAAGACGCGCAGAAGCTTTCGCCGCACTGGAATTGGAGCGAGCAGCACGCTCCGGCCCTCGCCAAATACTTCATCGACGTCGCCCATCCGTTGAAGCTCGCCGACGCGCCGGGCGGCAAGAAGTATCTGACCGCCGACGAGAAGGTGCTCAACCGGGGCAAGCTCGTCTTCGCCCAGACCTGTGCGCACTGCCATTCGAGCAAACAGCCGCCGGCACCGATCCATCCCAACTCGCCGGAAGGGAGGAAATGGTTCGAGCAGGAGGTGATGAAGCCCGATTTCCTCGACAACAACTTCCTGAGCGCCGACATCCGCGTGCCGGTCACCGAGGTCAAGACCAACGCCACCCGGGCCGTCGCTTCGAACGCGCTGCGCGATCACGTCTGGGACAATTTCTCGTCGGAGACCTACAAGACGTTGCCCAAGGTCGGCTCGATCCAGGTGTGGAACCCCTTCACCGGGAAAGACACGCCGTGGGAGGTCCCGGACGGCGGCCGCGGCTACTACCGCCCGCCCTCGCTCGTCTCCGTCTGGTGTTGCGCTCCTTTCCTGCACAACAACGCGCTCGGCAAGCACGTGCACGCGGTCGACGTCGATTCGAGAATGGAAGCGTTCAACGACGCGGTCGAAAAGATGTTCTGGACCGAGAAACGCCTCGGCAAGGATTCGATCTGGCGAACCACCGCGGAGAGCTCGATCCAGATTCCGAAATCGTACGTGCCCTGGCTCGCCGATCTGGCCGACGCCGACGGCTTCATTCACATCGGACCCATCCCCAAGGGGACCCCGGTCAATCTCCTGGCCAACACCAACCTCGAGCTCAAGGGATGGAGCCAGAAAAGGAACCTCGTCCACCTGCTCGCCCACACCTTGAGCGCCCTCAAGGAAATCAAGAAAACGGGCCTGACCGGCAAGGAGGCCACCCAGCGCCTCCTCGCGCTCGTCCCCGACTTCTACAAGCTGAGCTCCTGCCCCGACTTCGTCGAGGACAGAGGACACTACTTCGCGACACCTTTGCCCGATGCCGACAAACGCGCGCTGATCGAATTCATGAAGACCTTTTGACAGGATCTGAGATGCCGAACGATCCGCAGAAGCCCGACTTTGAATACATCGTCATCGGTTCGGGAGCCGGCGGCGGCCCCGTGGCCTGCAACCTGGCCAAGGCCGGCTACAAGGTCGGCCTCATCGAGGCGGGGCAGGAGCCCGATACGACGTCCTATCCGGTCCCGGTCTTCCATACCTTCGCGAGCGAAGACCCGGAGCTGTCGTGGGAGTTCTTCGTCGATCATTACAGTCAGAACAAGGATCGCGACAAGAAGTACCGCGCCGACAAAGGCGGCATCTTCTATCCGCGCGCCGGGACTCTCGGCGGCTGTACGGCGCACAACGCCATGGTCACCATCTACGGTCACGGCAGCGACTGGGACCACATCGCACAGCTCACCGGCGATCCGTCCTGGGCGTCGGACAAGATGCGCGCCTACTTCGAGCGCCTCGAGCGCTGTGGCTACCTCCCCAAACCCGGCGCCGGCCAGCCGAATCCGACACGCCACGGCTGGGAAGGATGGCTCAATACCACCGGCCCCGAGATCTCGCTCGTCTTCGGCGACAGGGCGATGAGCCACACTGTCCTCGACGCGGTCTTCGGGGCGTGGAGGGAAGGGATCGGCGGGCGGCTGCTGCCCCAATTGCCGCAGGACCCGAACGACTGGCGGACGCCGCAGTTCGAAGGGATTTGTTTCGTGCCTGCGGCGACCCTCGGCGGCCGGCGGAGGAGCACGCGCGAGCTGATCGACGACACCCGGGCCGTGCTGCCCCAGCAGCTCGTCGTCAAGATGAGCAACCTGGCGACCAAGATCCTCTTTGACGCGGACAAGCGCGCCATCGGTGTCGAGTGCTGGGAAGGGCAGCACCTTTACAGCGCCGATCCGCGGGCGGTCCAGGACCCGCAACCCGGGGACGATTACGAGGTCAAGAAGTACTACTGCTCGCGGGAGGTCATCCTTGCCGGCGGCGCGTTCAACTCGCCCCAGCTCCTCATGCTCTCCGGCATTGGGCCGCGGGACCATCTCCAGCAGCACGGCATTCCCTGCCTCGTCGACCGGGCGGGGGTCGGAACGAACCTCCAGGACCGCTATGAGGTCGGCGTCGTCACCGAGATGAAAGAGGACTGGAAGATGCTCGAAGGAGCGACCTTCGCGCCGCCGCTGCCGAACCAGGCGCCTGATCCCGGTTACCTCGACTGGCAGAACGGCAAGGGGGTCTACACGACCGGCGGCGCCGTTCTCGGCATCATCAAGAAGTCGGCGCCGGAGTCCCCCGATCCCGATCTCTTCATCTTCGCCCTACCCGGCAAATTCTATGGCTACTTCCCCGGCTACTCGCAGGAAGTGGAGCGGACGAAGAACTTCCTCACCTGGGCGATCCTCAAGGCGCACACCCACAACACCGCCGGCTACGTGCGCCTGCGTTCGGCCTCCCCGCTCGACCGGCCGGAGATCAACTTCAAATATTTTGACGAGGGGAACGACGAGCAGAAGCGCGATGCCGAGGCGGTGGCGCAGGCGGTCGAGTTCGTGCGGCGGATCTCGAAACACAATACGGCCCTCAAGCGGGAGACGGTCCCCGGGCCGGCCGTGGCCTCGCACGCCCAGATCCTCGAATTCGTCAAGAACAACGCCTGGGGGCACCACGCGTCGTGCACCAACCCGATGGGCCGGGCGGATGATCCGAACGCCGTCGTCGACAGCAACTTCCGAGTTATCGGGACGCAGAACCTGCGCATCGTGGATGCCTCGATCTTCCCGCGCATCCCCGGTTTCTTCATCGCCACACCCATTTACATGATCGCCGAGAAGGCGAGCGACGTGATTCTCGCCGACGCGTTTGATCCGGCCACGAATTGTTGAAGTCCTACGCCATCACCTTGCGGAACGCCGCGAGGAACGCTTCCATCTGCGGCCGGGTGCCGATCGTCACTCGTAGACATTCGGGCATGGCCGGGAAGCGGCGGCCCACTTCCACGCCGTGGCTTTTCAAGGCTGCGATCACCGGAACCACGTCCTTTTTCAGGTCGATCATCATGAAATTGGTCTCGGAGGGAAGGGGCTTGTAGCCCATGCCGGCGGCGGAGGTGCGCAGCCAATCGCGGGTCTGATGATTGAGCCTTCGGCTCCGCTCGAGGTGCGCCGAGTCCTTGAGGCTCGCCTGGGCCGCCACCACCACCAGGATGTTGAGGCTGTCGAAGGCCTGCTGCTCCCGCAGTCGCGCGAGCGTGTCGGGTTGGGCCACGGCGTAGCCAAGGCGCAGGCCGGCCATGCCGTGGATCTTCGAGAAGGTGCGGGCGACGATCAGGTTTGGGTGGTCGCGGATGAGCGGGATCACCGTCTCATAGTCGGCGCTTTCCGCGTAGTGGAAATAGGCCTCGTCCACCAGCACGGTCGCGCCGGCCGGAGCCTGGGTGATGAGGTCGCGGATCTGCCCCTTCGGCGTGATGGTCGCCGTGGGATTGTTCGGGTTACAGACGTAGATGAGGCCGCCGCCGGCCGCGGCCTTGAGCATTCCCGGCACGTCGTGGCGATAGTCGGTGGTGAGGGGCACCTTGAGCACCGGCGCGCCGTTCCTGCCTGCATAATGGCCGAGCGCTTCGAACGTTGGCTCGGCGATCACCGCCGGTTTGCCCGGGCCGCTGAAGGCCACGGCGGCGATCTTGAGGATCTCGCTGGAACCGGCTCCCGGCAGAATGTGATCGTCGCTCACGCCGTGCAGCTGCGCGAGATCCGCGGTCAGGGCCTCCACGTGCTCGTCCGGATAGCGCCACGCCAGCCCGAAGGCGTCACGCATCGCGTCGAAGGCGGCGGGGGAGGGACCGTAGGGATTCTCGTTGGAGCTCAGGCGAACCACCGTTCCGGCGGCTGATTTCGCCCGGGTTGCGGCGGTCGCCGGGGCCGCCGCCGCAAGCGAGGCGGGGAGCCGCAGGGCCATTGCCGCCGCGCCGGTGCCGAGGATCTGAACGAAACCGCGCCGGGAAAGGGACTTCGCCGTCAGGGTCATGGCGTGCCTCCGTGAGGAAAAAGAATTCTCCGCAATTATAGGCCCTATTCATAGGCCCCCTTCATCGCATCCGAATCGATCCGTCGGGCTGGCGCTCCATCACCGGCGCGTAGAGGCCCAGCTCCTTGCGCCACCACCAGTTGCCGGTCTGACGTTTTTCGGCTGGCGTGGTGAAGCCGTACTGCCAGAGGACGGCCCGCACCTGCGGCGGCGGCGAGCCGGCGAAGGGATCGCGGCGGAAGAGAGCCAGCACGTCCCGGCTGCCTTCCAGAAGCCGGACTTCGGTGGTCTCGACCCAGGAATTCTGGCTCAACGAGCCCAGAGAGGCGAACCAGAGGTTCCACTCGAAACGCGGCTGATAGGGCGCGTAGACGCCGGGAGCCTCGGCCAGATCCTGCGGTTTGTAGCGGAAGGGATAGGCGGTCCAGGTCGCGCCGTCCCGGCTGCCCTGAAACTCGATCTCGTAGCGCTCGCGGGTCATGACGGCGAAAAGGCCATATTGATTGGCGATGCGAAACGGCTCCAGCGCCCGGGCCGGCGCCGCCAGGATGGGGTTGCGCCCCGCGATCCACGGCACGGCCGTGGCGTAGAAGATCCAGACCGCCGCCACCGCCGCGACCGCCATCCGCCAGCGCGGCAGGGGCCGGATGGTACCTGCCTCAGGAACCCGCAGTCGGAATCTGGAGAAAACCTTATCGTCGAGCAGCAGAAAACCCAGGGCGAACACCAGGTAGTTGAGAAATGCGTAGTTTGCCGTGGCGATGATCCCGACCTGGAGCAGCGTGCAGATCGTGAAGCAGGCGAGGCGGAGAGGACGCGGCAGCCAGGCGAGCCACACCAGGAAGAGCTCGACGATCAGCGTCGCCAGGGCTGTGCCGGCGTGAAAGCCTTGGGGAAGGCGTTGCTGAACGTACCAGCCGATCCACGAAGGCAGCGGCCCATTCTCGTAATAGTGATTCATCGCGGTCAGGTCCCGCCACTGGGGATCTCCGCTGGCGACTTTGACCACGCCGGATTCGAAATAGATTCGAAACCATTCCCAGCGCAACAGAAAAAGACTTGCCCGCGACGGCGGCTGGTCCGCTCCCAGGCCCGGCCGGAAACCACGCGGCGCGAAGAAGAGGCAGAGGAACGCAGCCTCCAGGAGCATGCCGTCCGATTGATAGGACGAGAAGTCCTGAGCCGCGCCGATGAAGGAAAGAAAGAGGACGAGGCAGACGGCGATCATCCCCCGCGGCCAGAGGTTCAGCGTCAGCAGCGCCGAAGCGATCAACCCGCCCAACACCAGCGCCATCAGCGCACCGTTGCCAGAGCCGTTCCAGAGCAGAGTCGGTGCGTACCAGAAACGCATCAATCCAGGCACGGCATGACGCACCAACTCGAGATAGACCCCGGCGGGCAGCAGGCCGTTCAGCCCGATGAGCCCCTTGATTTGAAAGGCAAGGGAATAGAAGGCCGAGAAGAAGATCAACCCCAAGGCCCGCAGGAAGATCCACCGCGGCCAGAGGACTCCACGTTCGCCGGTAGGGCCGGGACCGAAGAAACGGGTTAGGAAGTTGATGGAAGAGGGATCGTCCACCGCTAGCCAGATATCGATCGCGCAAAAATCTGCTGCCGCTTTACCCGCCCAAATCCCAGCCGATCATAGAACGCATGGGCGCGCTCGCGGACGACGTTGCTCCGTACCCGCAGCTCACGGTAGCCATGTTCGATCGCCCAGGCCTCCATTGCCGCGACTAGGGCCGCGCCCGTTCCCCGGCTGCGCCGGGTCTCGTCGACGACCAGCACGCCGATCTCGGCGAAAGGATCGGAGTCCACACGGTGAGCGCCGAAAACGTGGCCATAGCCAATCACCGTGCCGTCCTCGTCCACGGCCACCATCACCGCGGAGCCTGGCTGGGCGAGGACGTCGCGCAGGCGGGTCGCGATCTCTGCCGGAGTGTTGGGATAGCCGAGCTGCGTCGCCAGGCCGGCGATCACGGCGGCGTCTTCGAAGTGGGCGCGGCGGATGGTCATGCCGTAAAACGCTCCCGACTCAATAACGCTCAGCCGGCAAAAGGATAGGGATGGCCGAGCGGCCATTCCTGCGGAAAATGCGAAAGTCGGAGTCGACGGTCCATAGGACACTTTTTTCGTTCAGCTCTGAGAGCCGAACCATGCAGGCATCGGCCAGAGCCATTGGAACGTCTGCATAGCGCATCAACAATTTTTTGACAGAAGGGGCCTCTTCTTGAAGAGACAACTCGACACGTAGGAGACTTTCCTGCACAAAGCCCATGACGGCCTGAGAGCCGCCAGGGATGTGCTGGAGGAGAAAACAGGCCTCGCTCAGGACAGACTCGCAGGTGTAGAGCGGGTAATCAATCTTTTCGGCCTCGGTCTTGGCCCACGAATGGAAATGGTCCCGGCGATCGATCAAGGCCACCAAGGGGCCAGTGTCGATCAGGACTTTTGTAGTCACCGACCGTAGTCTTTCAAGTAGTCCTTGTTATAGGAGAGATCGCCTGGGCCTTCCACACACCCGATCAGATCCCCGGCCCGTTCAAGGAAGGAGAGTTTCTTGCGACTAGGATCGTGGAAAAGGTAGCCCTCGAGAGCCTCACGGATGAGGGCGGATTTGGTGACGCCCTTTCGTTCGGCTAGCGAGGTCAACTCCAAATCGACGTCGTTCGGCAACTTCAGGGAGATGTTTTTCATGAGATGGTCTCGTGGTAATACCTAAGGCGGAAAGAGTAATACGGTTGTCGCAGGAGGTCAACACGTATCTGCTCTCCGTACTCGTGGAGAAGTCCTTGAAGAGGGAATGGAGCTCTTGACGCAGCGTCTCTGTTTGTTTCATGCTCATAGACGCATACATTGATAAGAGGGCTGGCGCTCTCTGCCGGCTTCTCTTTCCGTCAGGAGGAGATTCCCATGACAACGAGATCTTCGCGATGGTCCATGGGGCCAGGGCTTGCCTTGGCGGCGCTTGGGGTGCTGCTTTCGGCTCCTGCCCAGGCCTTCTGCCCCAACAACGGTGTCCGCTGCGGTTTTGGCCTCGTCGGCACCACCCACAAGGACATGACTCAGCAGGCGGTCAAGGAGCTGGACCAGGAGTTCTTCTCGACCTCCAAGCTCACGAAGTCGATGAAGAAGGCCAGCGACGAAATCTGGAAGGCCAACGCCGATGTGGACGAGGATCAGAATCACTCGGCCAAGCATTTCGACGGCGAGAACTTCAACGGCGGCAAGGCCCGGGTGGTCGAGCTCGAGCAGGCCGTGGTCTCCGCTCTCCAGGCCGAGGCCGCCTCCGGGGCACGCCAGAGCCTGGGACAGGCGCTTCACACCATCCAGGATTTCTATGCGCACTCGGATTACATCGAGTCCGGCGGTAGCGGCGCCAACTCCGCCATCTGGGATCCCGCTTCCCCTCTCGCTTTCGTCGGCCTGACGACCCCGACCTGCGCCGCCTGCACGATCACCGTCCTGCCCGACGGCACGGTGATCGAGGATTGCAGCCACAACCTGCTGACCAATGCCTTGACCAGCGGTTACTACGGCCACGAGGACGCGGTGCCGGCGGTCGGCTCCAAGTGCCGGCACGGTGGGCCGTTTGACTCCGGCGCGGGCCCCGCGGGCGGCATCAACAAGGACACCCTCTTCGAGACCTTCTCGCCGCACAACAATTTCCACGGCGCCGCGGCCTCTTCGGCACGCGAGGCCACCAAGGCTTTCATCCGCGACATCAAGGGAAAAGTCACCCTGCGGCAGCTCAAGCTCCTGCTGGGCGTCGGCCCCACGCTGGCCATGTCCATCGATACCACGGGCAGCATGGGCGGCATCATCGCCCAAGTGCAGTCCCAGGCGGTGCAGATCGTCGACAGCCGCATCGACACGGATCAGGAGCCTCTCAAGTACGTCCTGGCGCCCTTCAACGATCCTTCCGTGGGGCCGCTGACAGTCACCGAGGATCCCGACGCCTTCAAGGCCGCCATCAACTCGCTGTTCGCCAACGGCGGCGACGATTGCCCCGAGCTCTCCATGACCGGTGCCCTTCAGGCCCTGGGGGCCGTGGACGACGGCGCCGACCTCTTCACCTTCACCGACGCCGACGCCAAGGACGCTGATCTCGCGGGCAACGTCAGCAGCCTCGGCGAGTCAAAGGACGCCAAGATCTATCCGCTGCTCTTCGGGAGTTGCGGCGGCTTCGGCTTCCTGTCGGCGCGCGCTGCCGGCAAGGCC
>Ga0134121_10003652_pt1 | contig 12750 bp, 14 predicted proteins | sample KB301_FD_96463 | JGI IMG/M metagenome (GOLD analysis project Ga0134121, IMG submission 96463) | Terrestrial soil microbial communities without Nitrogen fertilizer from Kellogg Biological Station, Michigan, USA - KB3-0-1 | ecosystem: Environmental > Terrestrial > Soil > Unclassified ...
GCTCATGGTTGATCCTCCAAAGATCAGGTTTTCCTACCCAGGGAGGAACTCGTTGACTACCTCTACCGATGTGCCATTTGGGCTGAAACAATACACACCCAGCGTCCCTGCCGCTTGAAAAGCAGGCCCAAGTTGTACGGCGGTGTGCTCCAGTGCGGATCAATTTCGGCAGCCCGCAAAAACAACTGGATTGCTTCGTCTAGCTTTCCTTCATCTTGCAGGTGAAGAGCCTTGCCATTGGCTAGCTCTGCGCGGTATCGGTTAAACATAGGTGGACACCACAGCATGGGAAGATTCGGCATCTTGAAACGGCATCATTCGCTTTGCGTTGCCAACTGTTCACGAAGTTCTCCAAGTACCTTATCCGCAGGTCTTCCATTGTCCCCCGCCTCCATTTCTGCCAACGCCAAACGCACCGCAAGAATGGTGGCCACTTGCTCGTGCTCCAACCCGACGTCTTGAGAATGATGCTCTCTCATAGTCCGCACCTTTCTAGTTTTGGGATATTGTATCCCTTCTTCCCTTTGTGTTTAGCACTGAATCTCGTTGCGGCGAATGTGTATTTGCAATACACTCTGGCACACTGCTAACACTAACCACCCAGGACCGCGCACCATGAAAATCATCGATTTCCACAACCACTTCTATCCTCCCGAATATCTCGACGCCATCCGCAAAGGCCCCAGCAACGTCAAGGTCACCATCGACAAAGCGGGCAACCCCTGTCTGCATTACCCGGGCGATTACAACATTGCAGTGCCCGGCCACCGCGACATTGACCATCGCGAGGAGACGTTGAAAAAGATTGGCGTCGATATGCAGGTCATCACTTTCACCACACCGGGCACCCATATCGAGGAGCCGGCCCGCGCCGCGCAGTTCGCGCGACTGGTCAATGATGTTTATGCCAAAATCATCGCTGAACGCGGCTCCAGGTTCACGGCTCTGGCCACGCTGCCGCTCAATGATCCCGCCGCCAGTGTGGCCGAGTTCGAGCGAGCCACAGCACAGCTTGGCTTGCGCGGGGCCATGTTGTTCAGCAATGTCAACGGCGTCGCACTTGCCGATGAGCGTTATTTTCCGCTGTATGAGCGAGCCTCGGACAAGAAAGCGGTGCTGTACATTCACCCTGTTCACCCGCTGGGCGTCGAGGCCATGACCGATTACTGGCTGATGCCGCTGGTCGGTTTCTTGATGGACACGACGCTGGCGGCCGCCAAACTGGTGTTCGCCGGCGTGCCGCGGCGCTTTCCCGGCATTCGCTGGGTGCTTTGTCATCTGGGCGGCACGATCCCGTACCTCGCCGAGCGGCTCGACCGCGGTTTCGAGGCATTCAAGGAGTGCCGCCGCAACATCGACAGGCCGCCGACAGAGTATTTGAAACAGTTTTACTACGACACCGTCAACTTCGATCCGGCGGCGTTGAAATTGGCAATTAACTTTGCGGGTATCGATCGAATCCTGGCGGGGAGCGATTATCCGCATCAGATTGGGAGCTTGCCGATGATGCTGGCGAGCATTGATGCGCTGGGGTTAAATGACGTTGATAAGGCGAAGGTGCTAGGGGGGAATGCTGCGAAACTCTTGGGAATCTAACTCCAGTGACTTAGAATCCACGGCATGCCGAGGTCCAAGGTTGGGGTCTTGTGCAGCGGGATGTCCAACGAGCCTAGTTTGCGGAATTCCTCAGTGTCGCCTACCAGCAGGCAAGCACAACCCGCTGCATTGGCCGCTTGAGCATCGCGAACGTCATCACCGACATACACGGTTTGATCGAGTCGTAGCGCATGCCTGCGGCTGGCTTCAAAAAACATCCCCGGCAATGGCTTGCGGCAAGAACAGCCATCGTTAATGTAGTGTGGGCAATACAAAACCTCACGCACGACAATGCCGCGTTTGGCTAGCTCGGCAATCATCCAGGCATGAATCTCATCGACGCTCTCGCATTTCATGATGCCGCGGGCTATCCCAGCCTGGTTGCTGATGACGATAAATTCGAATCCTTGCCCGGCCAATTTTTGAAAAACCTCAACGTGTTCCGGGATAAAAGCGAAGTCTTCCAGGCGAGTCACATAGCCGCCGCGAGGAGGGCGTTGATTGATAACACCGTCGCGATCCAGAAGAATGATGCGTTTGGGCCGTAGATACTCTTCGGTCAATTGCAATCGCTCCGGATCAGAAATGCTGTGATACACGTCTCCCTGTTCCCAGGCCCCGAGTTGGTTGGACTTCGCCAGATTTTGCAGCACCGCGGAAAAGCTGCCCGGGGATTTTTGGAGAATGGCCAATACGGGATCGCGCTGGACCATCATGTAGCCGATTTCAACGTAATGCAATCCGGTGGCCTGCCGCGTCGGATCATACAAATCAACGCAGTCATTGGGACCAAGGCGAATGTTGCCTGGCTCTTTTTTTGCCACTGTAAGGGTAATCACATTAGTTGTAGATTCATGCAGCCGACAAAGGGGCGCCATACGCAATGGTGCGAAATTGTCGGCATACAACAACAGAAAACGCGGCTGTAAAAGTTGGCGGGCTTCCCAGAGGCGTTGACCGGTTTCCCATTCCGCTGCGCCTTCGCAGTACTTGATTGCAATGCCAAAGCGCTGCCCGTCTCCAAAATGGTCGCGGATGTGCTGGCCCAAATAGCCGGTGAGCAAAACCACCTCGGAGAAACTGGCATGCCGCAGCTGGTCGATCAGATATTCCAAAAACGGACGGCCATGGATGGGAACCATCGGCTTGGGAAGGTGCTCCGTGATGGGGCCTAATCGCGTTCCTCGGCCGCCACAGAAGATCACCGCTTGCGTGGGCGAATTCACGATTGATCCCTCAACGTCGTCAGCGTCTTGCGGATGCCTTCTTCAAGCGACACAAGCGGACGCCAGCCTGTTTGCTTTTGCATGCGTTCGGTGCTGGCCCAGAAACCGCCTTCACCGTTTTCCTTGCCGCTGGGGAACAAGGTCGGGTCGTGCGGATAGACTTCGGGACGGTGCAAGAGGCGCGCGATCAGGTTGACAATATCGGCGACGCGCGTGGCCCGGCCGGAGCCGAGATTGTAAATCCCTGCTGGCGCTTCGGAGGTCGCCAGCTTGGCCAGTCCGGAAGCGACGTCATCGACGTGGATGAAATCCTGTAATGCTCGAGGAGTTTGAATCTCTGGCGGAACTCCACGCATAAAACTCTGGATTACTGAGGGAATCAGCGAGGTTTTTCTCTGCCCCGGCCCGTAGACGAAAAACGGCCTGGCCCACAGGAACGTCGTGCTGCTCTGAGAAAACAGGCTTTCGCCCACAATTCTCTGGGCAGTTTTGAACGCTGGAAACACGCTTGGGGCCATGCCGATGCGATCTTCCGTGACGCATCCAGTCAGCTTGCTGTACTCGAAGCAGGTTCCCGTGATGACGAGGCGTGGGCAGCGCATTTCAACAAGACACTGGAAAAGCTCGAGTCCTGCGTGGAAATTCTTGGCGCAATTAGCCAGGGAATAATCGGGCAAATTGGACCAGGCCAGGTGCAGACACGTCTCGGGCTGGAACGCCTGGAGTTGTTTTGTCCACAAAGCCGGTTCAAACAGATCGCCTTGCAACATCCGCGCAGGCAAATCTGCGTTGGCTGGATTACGGCTCAACACAAGCAATTCATGCTCGCGCAGCGCCATGCAAAGCGGCCGGCCCAGAAAACCTGTCCCACCGGTGATGAAGATGCGCATGGGTCAGACCTTGGGACGCTGAAAATCCGGGTGGGACCGATCCTTGTCCGAAATCAGCCTGGGTTCCGCCGGCCACGTGAAACCAAAGGCCGGATCGTTGTAACGAATGCCACGCTCCGCGGCCGGCGTATAAGGATATGAGCAATAATACTGGATTAGACAATGATCCACGAGGGTCAAAAACGCATTGGCGCAGCCGGCCGGCACGTGCAGACTCAGGCGATTGACGTCGTCCAGGTCAAAGGCCCGCCACTGCATGAACGTCGGTGAATCAGGCCGCACGTCCACAACGATGTCATGAATTTTGCCTCGCAGGCAGGAGAGCGTCTTGGCTTCGGCATGGGGCGGCAGTTGATAATGGAAACCGCGCAACGTGAACGCGTGCGGGTTCTCCGAGATGTTCGCCTGGACTGCAATGCTGGGCAACCCGTGTTTGCGAAATCCCTCGGCACAAAAATGGCGACGGAAAACGCCGCGGTCATCCTGGAAAGGTGACGGCTCGATGAGAAAAACACCGGCGATTTCCTGGGGCTGAAATTTCATGGCGAAAGGTATTTCAGGAACGGACCAATGATTTTATTTTCTTGCAGAAAACGAAGCTGGTCCAGGCGATTACATTTCCTTCCACGAAAGTGCTTTTCAGCAAAGCCCACGGTTTGAAAGAAATCGATCAACTCCTGTCCCCCGCGTTGTAAGTCCCACTGCGGCCGGTAAAACTCTTGCAACTCCGATAAAATCCGTTGAAAACTCACGCGATACGTTCTGACATCTTTGTTGTGTTCGCCGGTGAAAACAAGCGTGCTTCCCGGCACCAATCGCTGGGCCGTCTCGGCCAGCTGGCGCACGGTGAAATTGCCGTCGCGAATGCCCACGTTGTAGGATTGACCATTCACCAGGCTCGCGGGCGCTTCTAAACCCGCGAGAAACGCTGCGCAAACGTCGCGCACGTGGACGACCGGCCGCCACGGGGTGCCGTCGCTTTTGATTTCGATGCGGCCTGTCGTATAAGCACAAGCAACGAGATTATTGTAAACCACGTCGCACCGCAAGCGTGGGCTGACGCCAAAAACCGTGGAGGGACGGAAGCAAACCACGGTGAAGTCGACGTCGGCCAGTTTCTTGATTTCACACTCGGCTTCCCATTTGGTTCGACCGTAGGCGGTGAGCGGCCGCTTGTCGCCGCTGTCCTCGTCCAGTTCTGAATCGGTGGCGGCGACGCCGTACATGCTTTGGCTAGAAGCGAACACAAAACGGCGCACGCCTTTGCTTTTGGCCAAGCGGGCCAGACGGACGGTGGCGTCGCGGTTGATCTCGTCGGTCAGGCTCGTATTGAATTCGCCCAAGGCGTCATTGGACAGCGCGGCCAGGTGAATCACGGCTTCCACGCCGTCGAACACTTTGGCATCCACATCACGAATGTCGGCATGGTGGCGAACATACGTCGTATTGGCCGAATCCAAAAGGCAATCTGCGTAAAACCCGGCGTCCAGACCGATCACACGATAGCCGCGCTCCAAGAGCATCGGCGCCAGGACGGAACCGATGTAACCCTGGTCGCCAGTAACTAGAACATGGCCATGAATCAAAGCTTAGTACCCAAGCGTGTTTCTGACATCGGACATCGGACACCGGACATCGGACTTCCTTGCTATAATGTACCACATGCCAGGCAACTCCTTCGGCGAACTGTTCCGCGTCACCACCGCCGGCGTCAGCCACGGGCCCGGTTACCTATGTATTGTGGACGGCTGCCCGCCGGGGTTGCCGCTCAGCGTTGAGGATCTGCTGCCCGATTTGCGTCGCCGGCGGCCGGGACAATCGAAGATTGTCACGCAACGGCAAGAGGAAGACGTGCCCGAAATCTGGTCGGGCGTCTTCGATGGCAAAACCGACGGCACGAGTATCGGCATCGTGTTCCGCAACACCGATCAACGCAGCAGCGATTACCGCGACATAAAGGACAAATATCGCCCCGGACACGCCGACTATACCTTTGACGCCAAATACGGCTTCCGCGATTATCGCGGCGGCGGCCGCTCCAGCGCGCGTGAAACGCTTTGCCGTGTGGCGGCGGCGGCCATTGCCAAAAAACTATTGGCCGAGGTGGGCGCCCGCGTTCTCGGTTATGTCACGCAAGTTGGCAATGTCATTGCGGAGATTGCCGATCCCGCTGCGATCACGCTTGACCAGGTTGAAGCCAACATCGTTCGTTGTCCCGATCCCGTCAAGGCGACCGAGATGATCGCCTTGATCGAGCAAGTCCGCAAGGAACAAGATTCCATTGGCGGCGTCTGTGAATTGGTCGCCACGGGGGTGCCGCCGGGCTGGGGCGAGCCGGTGTTTGACAAGTTGAAAGCCGACCTGGCAAAGGGGCTGTTGTCACTGCCCGCGGTGACGGCGTTTGAGTATGGCGCCGGCTTCAGCGTGGCGACGGCGCGCGGCAGCGCCAACAATGATCCGTTTGTGAAAACGCCCGCCGGTCAGGTGGGGACAGAATCCAACCGCCACGGCGGCATGCTCGGCGGCATATCGAGCGGCATGCCGATTGTCTGCCGCGTGGCCATCAAACCGACGAGCAGTTTACCGCAACCGCAAAAAACGGTCACCCGCGCCGGTGAGCCGACTGAGATTGCGACGCGCGGCCGGCACGATCCCTGTCTATTGCCGCGTTTCGTGCCGATGGGCGAGGCGATGATGGCGTTGGTCCTGGTCGATCACTGGCTGCGCTGGAAAGCACAGTGTGCCGTTAACCGAGGATAATCCATGAGCACCGTTCCCATGCCGGTTCCCCGTCACGCCCTGGGCATGCCGCGCGGCAGCGTTCGCGCCATCCTGGCGCTGATGGTGGTGGCTTTGGTTTGCGCCCTGATGCTGATTCCGCCGCGCGAAGACAAGCCGATTGTGATCCCGTCTTATCTGCTTTATTTGCTGTTCCTGGTGGTCGGCCATTACTTTGCCGCCCGCGGCCACGCCCGCGGCGAAGGCAATGCCTGGGGCAGCCAACCGCTCAATTTGCCCCGCGGCTGCATTCGCCTGACGATTCTGGTCGCGCTGACTGCCACCTGCATTTACCGCTGGACCAGCGATCCCGAAGGCTTCAAGGCCCAGTGGCTGGCGTCCGTCAAGGCGCTCGAAGAAGCGCCGCTGTTGCCGGTGATCGTGCTGCTCGGTTTCTTTGCCGGGGCGCTGCTGCGCATGGTCATCGGCGACCAGCCGCCGCCCGCGTGGCAAGACATGGAAGCATGGGTCTCGCTGATCGCGGTGATCCTGATGGCGGCGTCGGCGATGATTCACCTGGTCATCAATTTGAGTTTGCCGGAGAACTTGGATCCGTGGCTGCTGGAGGGGATTCTCTCGGGGGTGGTGGCGTTTTATTTTGGGGAGAGGTCATAGCGAGCCGCTTGCGGCTTAGCTTAACGCCACGAAAAGGAGGCAGCCTGTGTCCCTACCACGATTTGCACTGGTCGCCTGCTTGACCATTACAATTGTTGGGTGTCCCGCGCCCGTCGCTAACAGTCCAAGCAAGCCAACCCAAACCGGGGTGAATGGCAAGGTTGATACCCCAATCGCGAAGACCCACGAAGCCGACAGCCTGGAGGCGTATCTGATGCCAGACGGCAGGCTCGTCCACACCTTGGAGATGAGCCAATTCTCGGTGGGTGGGGCAACAATCTGGCGAAGTTACATTAAGATCGAGTCTGACGGCAAATGGCTCGCTGGAGGGTCCTGGGAAGGCCGTGAATCGTATCAGGAGATGCAAAAGCAAAATGGGACGCTTAACCAGGAAGAACTCGCCATGTTAGGGAAGGCCTTGGCCAAATACTCCTTGCTGTCCTTGAAAACCGCCTCTGTCCCCGAAAAGAAGGTGTTAGATCCGTCGGGAAAGGGGCTTAGTTTCGGCGACTTCGCGTCTGGCGTGTTAATAACTGCTGCGACTCCCGAGGAATTGGCCTCCTGCGAGCGGTTTGCTGCCATCTCGAAAACCGTCCGCGATTTGACCGTTGACAAAGGTGCAAACTAATTCTTATCAATCATCAAGGCCGGCCGCGATCATTGAATCTGCATGCTCTTCACGATCTTCTCCAAATCCTGCAAAATCAAGTTCTGCTGGGCAGGCTGCACCCGCGCCGCGATGGTCGCCCCGCCCTTGGCTTGCCGCAGCACGAAGTAGTTCATCAGCGCCTTTTGGCCGCCGATCTCCACTTCCAGGGCAAACTGGTCCACGGCCTTGGCTCCGCCTTGTAGTTGCCGCACGGGGTCCACGCGCAGAATCTTGGCTTTTTGTTGTTCCAAATAAGTCCTGGATTCCTGCAGAAACTGTGCTGCAGTCGGCAGTTCCTTGAGCGGTTCCAGCGTAAGCAACAAACCGCTGCCGCTGTTTTCGTCCAAACCCAGTTGTTGGCCGCGGACACCGGCGACTCGCCAGCGGCGCGGATGCAGGAAGCGCAGCCCCAGCTCGGGGTTGTCATAGAGCAGCTGCGTGTTGTCCTCGTTTGGCTCCAGTTTGAGTGTCCGCAGGACGGCGTCGGACAGGTCTTTGCTTGCTTCGGGCCGCCGTGTCAGCACGAAAGTGCCTTCGATCTTGCCCACCGTTTTGCCGTCCTTGTCCAGCAGTTGCTGAGTGCCGCGGACGGTCACGTAGCTAATGTGATTCGATTCGGCATCGAACAGCAGATAGCCGTCGAGCGTGTGCCGGGTGGGCCCGTCTTCACCGACACCGCGGACGGCCCCCTTGAAGCTGACGCGGGCCTGGCGGCGGCCGTTGACCTTGGTCAGTTGATCGAGTTGGCAGGTGACAATCCCTTCTTCGATCTTGTCGAGGTCGGTCAGTTCCTGGATCGAGTAAGCCGCCGCTTGCCAGCGGTCGTTGAGCTTGACGGCCTGGGCGGGCAACAAGCCCACCAGTGCAGGGGTGAACACGTCGGTGCGGACCAGATCGAGTTCGTTCCACGTCATTGGCCCGTCCGGCGAGAAGGGGACTTCGACCTGGTTTTGGCGAAGGATGACCATGCGGCGGACTTCGGGCCGTAAGGTAGTCGATTGCCGCTGATCGCCGACCTTGCGCTCGAAGTCGAGCTTGCGATACATGCGTATCGTCGTTTTGACGTGCTGCTGGGGGTTTAGGGTCAGCACGCGCTCGTGGTAGTCGATAACGCTGGTGCCGCTGACGGCGAGCGTTTTGGGGGTGGTTTGGCCCTTTTCGAGCGGCAAGGTCAGGGAGCCGGTGACATCGACGCGGCAGCTGACGTTGTACTGTGCGCCAGGTGGCAAAGCTTCCACCAACCTGACTTGCTCCTGCCCAAATGCGAGGGCCGGTGCCCAGAAAATGAGCGTGGCTGTCACAAGGCCGATGTGGCCGCGTATATGAAGTACAGACATCGAACCTGCTCCTTGTGAGGGCTTAATAATAACTAACCGCGGAGAACGCGGAGATCGCAGAGAGAAAACAGGAGAATTGCTATTTGCAACAAGGAAAAGGCGGAATGGAACGCTTTTTGTCGTCTCCTCGATTCTTCTCTCAGCGTCCTCCACGTTCTCCGCGGTTTTTCATTTGGCACACTCGAGGTGTGCCATGCTTTCGCGGCCCGTTGAGCCTCTGCGACGTTGTCGGTAGCGCGACGGGCCGCGAAAGCATGCCACCCCTTACTCCCAGATAGTCTGCGCGATTTTACGCCTCCAGGAGCGCTGCAAAACAGCGCAAGCAGCTGACTTCCGTGCGTATTTCCCACGCCGGTAGGGGATCTGTTCGCTTTAGGGAAGCGGGTGAGTTTGCCGGTGCGCAGCGAGGTGCATCATTACAGAGCAACCGACCTTGCAAATTTGAACACGCCGAGTGTAAATTAGTACATAGAGGGGTTAGTGAACGCTACCTGTCTTATTAACTAAATGTCCAAGGAGGGATGACGATGTTTTGCATCCTAACATCAATTACCGCATATAGTTGTGAAACATGATCGCGAAGGTTTCCCTGCCGGCGGGGATGACTGTAAGCAGATCACGGCACATGGTTTGCTCTTGTCAACCCCAAAGATGCGGCAGTTTTTCTTCCTTAATGAATATCGGCTACATAGTGCCAAGGGAAGCTGCCGGGCGGCGAAGAATCAACAGCGGCGGCAAAGTCTGAGGAAAGCGCCCTCAATCTCGGAACTTCCTGAACCTCCGGCGTTAGTTCATGTGTCTAACAGGTAGAACTTGAAAGAAACCCGAGGCGGCCAACAAAAAATTGGCAGAGTATTGCGAGAAAAGCGGTTGTAACGGGCGTATGGTTGAATAGAGATCGACTCACGAAGGACAGACGGTGGTGGAAAAGGAGTGCCTGTGATGAAGACTTACAAACACCCAGCCCTAAAGCAGTTGGCGGAACAACAGGTGCGGTTCACGCCTCCGCCACGTCGGCTGGAACAACTGCGCCGGACCGAACGGCTGCTGGCCGAGATCGTGGCCGACAAGCAGTATCCGTACCAGTACGTCTGCTTCCGCATCACCGACTACCGCCCGGACGCGTACCCGGACCTGGTGATTTCCAGCGAAGAGTTGACGCACGACCTGGGGTTGTTGATCGCCCAGCTGGCCGATTCCTTGCCGGCCATCCCGATTGAGGATGTGCATGAGCCGGTGCTGACGCTGGAGCAGATGAGCGAGAAGCTGCATGTGAGCACCCGCACGCTCAATCGCTGGCGCAAGCAGGGTTTGATCGGTTTGCCGATTTTGTGCAATGGCCGCCGTCATGTTGGTTTCGTGGAGTCGATGGTCAGTCCTTACTTGGATTCACACAAGGAGCAGGTTGCACAAAGCAGCCGTTTTTCACAGATGTCGGAAACCGAAAAAGATGAGATTCTGCGTCGTGCCCGCCGGCTGGCACGCATCGCCAGCAGTAATTTGATGGAAGTGAGCCGGCGCGTCGCCCGCAAGCTTGGTCGGTCAGCCGAAGCAGTGCGCTATACGATCAAGGATTTCGACCGCCATCACCCGCAGCAAGCGCTGTTTCCAGGCGCCACCGGTCCGTTGGACCCCGACGCCAAACAGCTGATCTTTAACTCAGTCAGGAGGGGAATTACCCTGGACGCACTAGCACGACGCTTCCAGAGAAACCGTTCCTCCATATATCGAGTGCTCAACGAGGTACGCGCTAGCCGGCTTCTGGAGCAACCACTCGATTACATTTATCACCCGTCGTTCGATGACATCTCGCTGGAGGGCGAGATCATGGCCGACATGCCGGACGCGGAGGCCTACGAGGCCGCCCGCAGCAAAATGCACGCACCCAAGGACGCACTGCCCGAGCTGATGTCGCTGTACGAAATGCCGCTGCTCAGCCGGGAGCAGGAAGCGCACCTGTTCCGCAAAATGAACTTCCTCAAGCACAAGGCCGCCAAGTTGCGGCAAATGCTGGAGCCGTGCCGGGCACGCACGGAAAACCTGGAAGAGATCGAACAACTCCAGGAAGAAGCCCAGGCCATCAAGAGCATTCTCGTCAGTTGCAACATGCGGCTGGTGGTGTCGATTGCCAAACGGCATAGCGGCCAGACCAATAACTTCTTCGAGTTATTGTCCGACGGCAACGTATCGCTCCTGCGAGCGGTCGAAAAATTCGACTATAGCCGCGGCAACAAGTTCAGCACCTATGCCAGCTGGGCGATCATGAAGAACTTCGCCCGCAGCATCCCGGAGGAAATCCACCGCCGTGAGCGCTATGTCACCGGCCACGAAGAGCTGTTCGAGGCCGCCGAGGACAAACGCACGGTGGAGCAAGAAGTGCTGGCCTCCGCGGAGCAGGCGACCCACAAGGTCAATCGCTTGCTGGAATACCTCGATCCGCGCGAACGCGAGATCATCCGCCTGCGAGCCGGCCTGGACAGCGGCGCCGAAGGGATGACGCTGGAAAAGATCGGCGCCCAGATGGGCATCACCAAGGAGCGCGTTCGGCAGCTCAACGTGCGAGCGATGAAGAAGCTGCGGACGTTGGCGGAGGAGGAGAAGGTGGATTTGGTGTAGTCACGAATGGAAGAATGAATCAGCCCGCGGCGGGGATGCCGCGGGCTTTTTTGTTTGAATTGGGCGTCGCCGCGTGGCATTGGTGGCACGCGTGCTACCCAGCCGCACAAATTGAAAAAAAATCAATGACCATGTCTGCCCGCCGCTCTAAAGTTGTAAAAGCAGATCCACGTCGATCTGCTCGCTTTTGTATAGGAGAGAAGATGGAAAGGGTTAAACCAAGAATGAATGTGCGATGGCGGCGCAACGGGCAGGAATTCACCGTCCTGCATGCCAATCTCATCAAAGCTGACCGATGGGTTGTGCATTGCGCAGATGCCAATTGGAACGAACACTATTTGCCAGAGGCCGAGTTGGAGGAAATCTCCTGACGCCGACTGGACCACATGGACGTTGACTAACAAAGGGACGAAGAGACGCATTTAGTGTTCTGTGAGAAGGGTAATTAGGTGCGTCGTTGGGTCCCCTTTGGTGGCCTAAAATTGCTCGGAAAGCTCAAAGTTATTAGCCTTTATCACGCACCACAAATCGGGGAGCCAGAAATGGTTGATATTACTTTCCCATTGAACCACAACCTCTTAAGAAACTCGGACAGGATCGAGTTTGAGGCCATCGTAAATGGCAAGGCCATTCCGTGTCGCATCACAGTGGAAGAACTGATTCGGGAATACCATTGTCGCGCGAGCCCAAGCAACTTCGAAGAGCGTTTTCTCGAACTTCGTCCGCAGATCCAGGAACGGGCAAGACAGGATATTATTGCGCGTGGCATTGGCAACGCCTAAAGGCCGGCTGCGTCATACGGTTGTGAAGGTCGGCAATAAAACACGAGGTGGTCATGGCATCAGTCAACCCGAGAACTGTCGGGGAGTCGCTGTATTGGTCTTACGCCAATCTTGTGATGGCTTTCAAGTCGGCAAGCCAGGGCCTGTAAGGAATCTTGTGTCAGGAACGCAGATTAAGTATTTTCCTTAATCAACCTTCCTTACGGAGATTCACGCATGGACGCAATCCTTCAAGCCAAGGCCGAGCAATTGGCCGGCGAA
>Ga0134121_10003654_pt1 | contig 12748 bp, 17 predicted proteins | sample KB301_FD_96463 | JGI IMG/M metagenome (GOLD analysis project Ga0134121, IMG submission 96463) | Terrestrial soil microbial communities without Nitrogen fertilizer from Kellogg Biological Station, Michigan, USA - KB3-0-1 | ecosystem: Environmental > Terrestrial > Soil > Unclassified ...
CCGCCACACCGTCGAATTCTTTTGCCCGGCGGATGCCATTCCCGATTTCATCGTCGCCGACCTTACCGGCCTCGAAATCGGCCACTCGCTGCACATCTCCGCGGTCAAGCTGCCCGAGAACGTGCGCCCGGTGATCCGCGATCGCGACTTCACGGTGGCGACCGTGGTGTCCTCGTCGGGCTACCTCGAAGAGCAGTTGCTGGCGAAGCAGAAGGAAGCCGAAGCCGCGGCGGCCGCCGCCGCCGGCGCCCTTGCGGGCGTCGAGGGCGCGGAAGTCGTCGAGGGCGCCGAAGGCGCCGTACCGGCAGCGCCGGGCGCCGCCGCCCCGGCCGAAGCAGCCGCGGCGCCGCCTGCGCCCGAGCCCAAGGGTGGCGACAAAGGCAAGAAGTAACGCTTGCCGGGAGGCTCGCCATGTTGCTGTTCGCGGGGCTCGGCAATCCGGGACCGCGCCACGCAGGAAACCGGCACAATATCGGTTTCCTCGCCGCCGACGCCATTCACCGCCGCCACCGGCTCGCGCCGTGGCGGCGGCGTTTTCACGGCATGGCGGCGGAAGGCGAGATCGCGGGCGAGCGGGTTCTCGTCTTGAAGCCCGAGACCTTCATGAACGACTCCGGCACGGCGGTGCAGGCGGCGCAGCATTTCTACAAGCTCGCGCTCGAAGAGGTCGTCGTGCTCCACGACGAGATCGATCTCGCGCCGGCGAAAGTGCGCGTGAAGATCGGCGGCGGCAACGCCGGCCATAATGGGCTGCGCTCGATCACGGCGATGTGCGGAAACGATTACATGCGCGTGCGGCTGGGCATCGGGCATCCGGGCGACAAAGAGCTCGTCCACGCCTACGTGCTCACTGATTTTTTCCAAGAAGAGCGCGGTTGGGTCGCGGCGGTCTGCGAGGCGGTCGCCGACGCCGCCGAATTCCTGGTCAAGGGACGGCCGGAGGAATTCCAGAACCGCGTTCACCTTGCCCTGCAGGCGCGCGGCGTCCCGCAGGCCGCCGATCAGGCCGCCGATAACGGGCCCGCGGCCTGAACCGGCACGAAGGACAGCCATGGGATTCAAGTGCGGCATCGTCGGTATGCCGAACGTCGGCAAGTCGACGCTGTTCAACGCGTTGACGCAGACCGCCGCCGCGCAGGCGGCGAATTATCCGTTCTGCACGATCGAGCCCAATCTCGGCGAGGTGGCGGTACCGGATCCGCGATTGGAGACGCTCGCGAAAATCGCCCACTCCGCCGCGGTCATTCCGACCCGGCTCATCTTCGTCGACATCGCCGGCCTCGTGCGCGGCGCCTCGAAGGGCGAGGGCCTCGGCAACCAGTTCCTCGCCCACATCCGCGAGGTCGATGCCATCGCCCACGTGCTGCGCTGCTTCGAGGACAGCGAGGTCACCCACGTCGAGGGCAAGATCGACCCGCTCGCAGACAGCGCCACCGTCGAGACCGAATTGATGCTCGCCGATCTCGACAGCCTGGAGAAGCGCATCGACGCGCTGGAAAAGAAAGCGCGCGGCAACGACAAGGAATCGATCCTCGCCCTCGACCTCGTCCGCCGCTCGATCGCGCTGCTCGCGGAAGGCAAGCCCGCGCGCCTCGTCGCCCGCAAGCCCGAGGAAGAGCAGGCATTCGGCATGCTCGGCCTGATTACCGCCAAGCCCGTCCTCTATGTTTGCAACGTCGACGAGGCCGCGGCCACGACCGGCAACGTATTCTCGAAGAGGGTCGAGGCGAAGGCGAAGAGCGAAGATGCGGCCGCGGTGGTCATTTCCGCCAAGATCGAGGCGGAGATCGCGATGCTGCCCCCCGCCGAGCGCGCCGACTATCTCGCCGCCGTCGGCCTCGAGGAGCCCGGTCTCGACCGGCTGATCCGCGCCGGCTACGCCCTCCTCCATCTCGTCACCTATTTCACCGCCGGACCGAAGGAAGCGCGCGCCTGGACGATCACCCGCGGCACCCGCGCGCCGCAGGCGGCCGGCGTCATCCATACCGACTTCGAGAAGGGTTTCATCCGCGCCGAAACGATTACCTATGACGATTACGTCGCGATGAACGGCGAAGCCGGCGCACGCGAGGCGGGAAAATTGCGCCTCGAAGGCAAGGATTATGTCGTCGCCGACGGCGACGTGATGCATTTCCGCTTCGCCACCTGAAACCGCGCGCCACGCAGGCGCCGTCTTGCGCCGCGCCGGATGACAAATCCCGCTTTCCATGCTTGATCGCAGGGCCGCAATCTCCAACCTGTTTTGCCATGTCCCGCATTTATTTCGAAGACTTCGTCGCCGGCGCCGTCGCGATCTACGGCCCGCGCACGGTCACGCGCCAGGAAATCATCGCGTTTGCCTCCGAGTTCGATCCGCAGCCGATGCATCTCGACGAGGAGGCGGCGAAGAGGACGATGCTCGGGGGCCTGTCGGCCTCGGGCTGGCACAGCTGCGCGATCATGATGCGGCTCCTATGCGACGGCCTCGCCCTTCATTCGAGCTCGATGGGCGCGCCCGGCGTCGACGAAGTGAAATGGCTGAAGCCGGTGCGGCCCGGCGATTCACTGTCCGCCCGCGTCACCGTGCTCGACAAGCGCGCGCCGAAAACGAGGCCGCACATGGGCTTCGTGCAATTCCGCTGCGAAATGCTGAACCAGCACGGCGAGGTCGTGCTCGAAGCGAACTATCCCGGCATGTTCGCCAAGCGAAACCGGGAGGCGGCGGAATGAAGTTCTTCGACGATATCCGAATCGGCGACCTGCGCGAATTCGGCAAGCACACCTTCACCGTCGAGGAGATCAAGCGCTTCGCCGAGAGCTTCGACCCGCAGCCGTTTCACCTCGACGAGGAGGCCGCCAAGCGTTCGCATTTCGGCGCGCTGTGCGCCTCGGGCTGGCATACGACCGCGGCGTGCATGCGTCTCATCGTCGATTACCACAAGCGCCTCGCCGCCGAGATGATCGCGCGCGGCGAGCAGCCGGCGAAGATCGGCCCCTCGCCCGGCTTCACGAACCTGAAATGGCTGAAGCCGGTTTATGCCGGCGATACCGTCGCCTTTGCGAGCGAGGTGTTCGAAATGCGCCCGATGGCGTCGCGTCCGCAATGGGGCGTCGTGCGCATGCGCACGATCGGCACCAACCAGAAGGGCGAGCGCGTCTACGAGATCGAAAACACCGCATTCATCGAGCGGCGCGCGGCTTGAGCGCGGTCGCGGCTTTGGCGCGCAACGAGCATGACCCTGAACTTCAATGCCCCTCGAAACTGACGAGCGTGTGCACCACGACGCCCCGCGATTTGAGCCGTTCGGAACCGCCGAGATCGGGGAGATCGATGATGAAGGCCGCCGCCACCAGCTCGCCCCCCGAGCGGCGCACCAACTCGATCGCCGCTTCCGCGGTGCCGCCGGTCGCGATCAAATCGTCGATCAACAGCACGCGCTGGCCCGGCGCGATCGCGTCGGCGTGGATTTCAACCGCGTCGACGCCGTATTCAAGCTGATATTCCTGTCCGATGGTCTTGTGCGGCAGCTTGCCTTTCTTGCGCACCGGCACGAAGCCCTTGCCCAATTCGTGCGCAACCGCGCCGCCGAGGATGAAGCCGCGCGCCTCGATGCCGGCGACGAGATCGATCGCCATGTTCACGAAGGGCAGCATCAGCCCGTCCACCGCCGCGCGCAGCCCGCGCGGGTCGAGCAACAGCGTCGTGATGTCGCGGAACATGATCCCCGCCTTGGGATAGTCGGGGATCGCGCGGATCAGCCGCCGGAGATCGACGGCGGGTTTATGTTGGCGCGCGCTCACAGCACCCTCCCCGCCACCGCGTCGAGCTTTTGCGTCAGCGCCGGATCGCGGAATTCCGCCGGCGTAACGATGGCGAAATCGAGCGCACGGTCGGAGCCTGCCGGGCACGGCTCATGCTCGGCGGGAAAATCGCGCGCGAGCCGCGCCACGAGCCGCGCCGCATGGGAGGAATTTTCCTTCATCACCGCGAGAATCGACGGCACGTCGACCGGGCCGTGCTCCTCGTGCCAGGCGTCGTAATCGGTCACCATCGCCGCCGTAGCGTAGGTGATCTCCGCCTCGCGCGCGAGCTTCGCCTCCGGCATGTTGGTCATGCCGATCACGCTCCAGCCTTCGGCCTCGAAGGCGAGGCTTTCGGCCTTGGTCGAGAACTGCGGTCCCTCGATGCAGACGTAGGTACCGCCCTTTTTATGCGCGATGCCTTCGGCCGCCGCCGCGGCCGCGATGCGCTCGCCGAGCTTCGGTCCGACCGGATGCGCCATCGACACGTGCGCGACGCAGCCCGGCCCGAAGAAGCTCGCCGCGCGCCGAAAGGTGCGGTCGATGAACTGGTCGACGATCACGAACGTTCCCGGCGGCAGATCCTGGCGGAACGAGCCGCAGGCCGAAAGCGACACGAGATCGGTGACGCCCGCGCGCTTCAGGCTGTCGATGTTCGCCCGGTAATTGATGTCGCTCGGCGGCATCCGGTGGCCGCGCCCGTGGCGGGCGAGAAAGACGACGGGCTTGCCGCCGATCTCGCCCCGCCGCAGCCTGTCGGACGGCTCGCCCCACGGGCTGGCGATCGACAGCTCCTCGATCTTGTCCAGCCCTGGCAAATCGTAAAAGCCGGAGCCGCCGATAATTCCCAGCACCGCGCGCGTCATGCCCCGCCCCGCGAATCGCCCCGAATCGAACGCCGAAGCAAAGCATCGAAACCCGCGCCGCAACAATGCCGATCCCGGCCCACGCCGCGGGCGGCCGGGGAGCGCCGGCCGGTTGGCCGTTCGCCTGCCATGGTGTGAATCCTCCCGCCGGATTAGGATTGTTCACGACTCGTCACGGCAGCTGCCTTACTCAGGAGAACGATCATGGCCAAGGGCCAAATGCGAAGCGGGCGCGAGAAGAAGAAGCCGAAGCAGGAGAAGAAACCCCATCAACCCTCGGCCTATGCCCAGCAATACAAGGGCAAGCCCTCGACGACACCGGTCGCGAACATAAACGTGAACATAAAAAAGGAAAACTAAGGCCGCGGCCTCGCGCGAATATTGCTCGAACGTCGCCGGCGTATTCGACCCCGCCGTGTTGCCGCGGCGGGATGGCCGCAAGGCCGAGCGAACGCGCTGATTAGCCGTAGGCCACGCATTTTTCGCAAACGGTCCCGCGCACGTCCTTGCGCAAATGCGCCTCGCGCAGTTTGACGAAAGCGGGTGAATTCCAGGCATCCATGAACGACTGCTTGCCGAGATCGGCCATGGTCCAGTTCGACGTGGCGTCGAAGCTGTGCAAGCCGGGGCGGGTCCGTCCAAACGTCAATCCGCGGCGGGCCTCAATGCAGGTCGGCCCACACCTTCTTTTTGCTGAGATAGGCGAGCCCGCCGAACACGATCAGGAAGATCATCACCTGGAAGCCGATGCGCTTGCGCGCTTCGAGATGCGGCTCCGCCACCCACATCAGAAAGGCCGTGACGTCGCGCGAATATTGTTCGGTCGTTGTCGGCGTGCCGTCGGTGTATTCGACCTGGCCGTTCTGCAACGGCGGGCGCATTGCCGTGCGGTGGCCGGGGAAATAGTTGTTCCAGAACTGCGTTGGCGGCAGCGTCACGCCCGCCGGCGGATCGCCGTAACCGGTGAGATAGGCGTAAATGTAATCCGGCCCGCCTTCCTGATACTGCCGCACGGCGTCGAAGACGACCCACGGAAAGCCCGCTTCCGCGCCGCGCGCCTTGGCGATCTCGGAGAAATCCGGCGGCAGCGCGCCGTTGAAGCGCGCGCGGGCGGCCTGCTCGTTGGGATCGGGCGACGGAAAGAAGTCGGACAACCGGCCCGGACGATCGAACATTTCGCCCTTGTCGTTCGGCCCGTCGTTGATGCGGTATTCGCTCGCCACCTGCTTGGCCTGCGCCTCCGAGAATCCGGGGCCGCCCGGCTGCGCCAGGTTGCGAAAGGCAACGTGCTTCATGGCGTGGCAGGCGGAACAGACGTCGCGATAGACATGGAAGCCGCGCTGAATCTGCGCGCGGTCGAAGGTACCGAACGGCCCGGCGAAGCTCCAGGACTGGCGCGGCGCCAGCGCCTGTTCTTCGGCAACCGCCGAAGAAGCCGTTGCCAAGGCGCAGGCGAGGATCAAGGCGGTCTTGCGCATGATGTCCCCGCTCAACCCTTCCGCTCGGGCGCGCGCGCACCCATCGCCACCGCGGCGGCGCTCTTCTCGGGCAGCACCGGCTCGGAAATCGAAGCCGGCAGCGGCCGCGGCGTTTCGAGATAGCCGAGCGCCGGCAGGATCACCAGGAAGTACAGAAAATAATAAGCCGTGAGGACGCGCGCGACGATTACGTAGCCGCCCTCGGCCGGCTTCGAGCCGAGATAGTCGAGCCCGATGCAAACCGCCACGAACACCCAGAAGAATTGCCTATAGAGCGGCCGGAAGCGGGCCGAGCGCACCTTCGAGGTGTCGAGCCAGGGCAGGAAGAAGAGAACCAGGATCGAGCCGAACAGCGCCACAACGCCCAGAAGCTTGTTCGGGATCGCGCGCAGGATTGCGTAGAACGGCAGGAAATACCATTCCGGCACGATGTGCGGCGGCGTCTGCAGCGGGTTGGCCGGAATGTAGTTGTCGGGGGGAATGCCGAGGAAGTTCGGGATGTAGAACACGAACCAGGCGAGCAAGATCACGAAGCAGATGAGCGCAAAATTGTCCTTCGCGGTGGCATACGGCGTGAACGGCACAGTATCGCGGTCCGATTTCACGTCGATGCCGAGCGGGTTGCCCTGCCCGACGTGATGCAACGCCCACAGATGCAACACCACGACCCCCGCGATCATGAACGGCAGCAGATAATGCAGCGAGAAGAAGCGCTGCAGCGTCGGCTGGTCGACCGCATAGCCGCCCCACAGCCATTGGGTGATCGCCCGCCCGAAACCGGGAATCGCCGAGAATAGATTGGTGATGACCGTCGCCGCCCAGAAGCTCATCTGGCCCCACGGCAAGACGTAGCCCATGAACGCCGTCGCCATCATCAGCACGAAGATGATGACGCCGAGAATCCACAGAACTTCGCGCGGCTCCTTATAGGAGCCGTAATAGAGGCCGCGGAAGATATGGATGTAGGCGGCGAGGAAAAACAAAGAGGCGCCGTTGGCGTGAATGTAGCGCAACAGCCAGCCGTAATTCACGTCGCGCATGATGTGCTCGACGGAATCGAAGGCTCCGCTCGAGGTCGGCGTATAGTGCATCGCCAGCACGACGCCGGTGACGATCTGCACCGCCAACATGAAGCTCAGGATGCCGCCGAAGGTCCACCAGTAATTCAGATTGCGCGGCACCGGATAGACGACGAAGGAGTCGTGCATGAAGGAGAGCACCGGCAAGCGGCGCTCGAGCCACTTCAGGATCGGATTTTTCGGTTGAAAAGTGCCGTGCCCAGCCATGATGCGCCCCGCCTTCAGCCGATCCGGATCATGGTGTCGGAAGCGAATTCATAAGGCGGCACCTCCAGATTGGCCGGCGCCGGGCCTTTGCGAATGCGCCCAGAAGTATCGTATTGCGATCCGTGACAGGGACAGAACCAGCCGGCATAATCGCCTTCGTGGCCGAGCGGCACGCAGCCGAGATGCGTGCAGATGCCGATCACCACCAGCCACTGCTCCTTGTCTTTCTTCACCCGCGCTTCGTCCGGCTGCGGATCGGGAAGATCGGATAGCTTCACCGCGCGCGCCTCGTCGATTTCCTTCTTGGTGCGGTGAGAGATGAACACCGGCTTGCCGCGCCACTTGACGGTGAGGATCTGGCCCTCGACGATCGGCGAAAGGTCCACTTCGGTCGAGGAAAGCGCGAGCACCGAAGCGTCCGGATTCATCTGATTGATGAGCGGCCAGGCAGCTGCGGCGGCGCCGACAGCGCCGACCACGGAAGTCGCGATATACAGAAAATCCCGTCTTGTCGGTTGCTCGGCCGCCTTGGTCGTCGCCACGATTCAGTCCCTGCGTTAGGCCGCCCATCCAAGCGAGCGCCGCGATACGAAATCGATGCCCCCGCCCGACCCCGCTCGCGGCGCATGACCGGCGCCTGTTTCGACGGCTTCTAATTGCATCGTTGCCCGCTATTGTCCAGTGTTCGCGTATGCGGCAACGCGATTTCCGGCTTGCGCAATTCGTCGAAGGATCAGAGCTCCTTGCGAGATTTTCCACAGGCGGCTAGCCGGTCATGATCATCGCCCTGTTTGAGCCCGACATTCCGCAGAACACCGGCACGATTCTGCGGCTCGGCGCATGTCTCGGCATCGCCGTTCACATCGTCGGTCCCGCCGCCTTCCCCACGACCGAAAAAGCATTTCGCCGCGCCGGGCTCGATTACCTCGATCATGTGAGCGTCGTGAATCATGTTTCGTTCGCCAGCTTCGAAGACTGGCGCAAGCAGGAAGGCCGCCGCGTCGTGCTTCTCTCCACCAAGGCCGCGAGCGCGCATGTCGATTTTGCCTACCGCGAAAGCGACGTGCTGATGTGCGGGCGCGAATCCTCCGGCGTTCCGCAAAGCGTGCATCGGGCGGCCGACGCACGCGTGCGCATTCCGATGCGGCAAGATTTGCGTTCGTTGAACGTGGCGGTGAGCCTTGCCATGGTGCTGGGCGAGGCGCTGCGCCAGACCGAGGGGTTTCCCCGTGGTTGATCCCGTCGAACGCAAGGCCAGGACAAGCGCCTGGTTCAACGAACTGCGCGACCGCATTTGCGCGGCCCTGGAGGCGCTCGAAAACGAGGCGCCGAAGACGCTCTATTGGGGTGCGCCGGCCCGCTTCGAGCGCAAAGCTTGGGAGCGAAAGGATCACACCGGCGCGCCCGGCGGTGGCGGTCAGGCGGCGGTGTTGCATGGCCGCGTTTTCGAAAAAGCCGGGGTGCACGTATCGACCGTATACGGCGAGTTCGCGCCCGAGTTTCGCGCGCAGATTCCCGGCGCCGAGAACGATCCGCGTTTCTGGGCCTCCGGCGTCTCGGCGATCGTGCACCCGCGCAATCCGCACGTGCCGGCGGTTCACTTGAATACGCGCTACGTGATGACGGCCAAATCCTGGTTCGGCGGCGGCAGCGACTTGACGCCGGTTCTCGACAAGCGGCGCGAAGCCGACGACCGCGACGCCACCGCCTTTCACGCCGCGATGAAAACCGCGTGCGACCGGCACGCCGTCGCTTCCTACGAGAAATACAAGGCGTGGTGCGACGAGTATTTCTTCCTCAAGCATCGCAACGAGCCGCGCGGCATCGGCGGAATTTTCTTCGACTATCTGCAATCCGGCGATTGGGAAGCCGACTTCGCCTTCGTGCGCGAGGTCGGTCTCGCCTTCCTGGAAATTTACCCGGCGCTGGTGCGGCGGAATTTCGCCAGGCCATGGAGCAAGGAAGAGCGCGAGGAGCAGCTCGTGCGCCGCGGCCGCTACGTGGAGTTCAATCTGCTCTACGACCGCGGCACGACGTTCGGCCTGAAGACCGGCGGCAATGTGGACGCGATCCTCTCCTCGCTGCCGCCGGAGGTGAAGTGGCCGTAATCCCCTCGCGACGAAAAGTCAGCCTTTCCGCGCGCCGCGCGCGGCCTCGTCGGCGATCGAATCGAGCGCCGAACGCCCGGCCGGAAATCCGGCCGTGATCCACGCCGCTTCGGCGCGTGCAAGCGCTTCCCCGAGCGCCGGGCCCTTGGCGATTCCGCGATCGAGAAAATCCTTGGCCGCGAGCGGAAATTTCGGCGGCGTCCAGCGCGCGGAGAGCGTAATCAGCTCGCGCCAAGCCGGGTCGCCGGCTTTCGCCTGCGAACGTGCGAGCGCGAGCAGCGCCCGGTCGCGGAAATTCTCCGCCCCCAGCCCATAGAGGAGTACCCGCGCGGCCGCTTCGCCGCGGCCGGGCGATATTTGCCACCAGCGATCGCCCATCGCGTGCAACCGGCGAAATTCGGCATTGGCGAGCCGCAAGCGCTCGCGCAGCCGCTCGGCGTCCTCGACGACGAACACGGCGAGCGCCGCGAGCCGCCGGATCGGATCGGCGTCGAGGCCGAGCGCATGTTCCGCCTTCATCATGTTGGCGAAGCTCGCAAGCAGCGGAACGCCGCCCAATACGCTTCCGAGGAGGCCCGTTTCGCCCATGACCGCGAGCGCCGGGACGGCATGCTCCGCCACGAAAAGCTTGAGCATCTCGGCGCGCACGCGTTCGCGCGAAAGCGCGGCAAGCTCGCCGCGCGCGCGAATGCAGGCCGCAAGGCCCGCCGCATCCGGCGCGCCCCGGCCGTAAGCGGCGTGAAAGCGGAAGAAGCGCAATACCCGCAGATAATCCTCGCGGATGCGCGCCTCGGGATCGCCGATGAAACGCACGCGCCGCGCCTCGATGTCTTCGAGCCCGCCGACGAAATCGATCAGGCGGCCGTCGCGCGCGAGAAACAATGCGTTGATCGTGAAGTCGCGGCGTTCGGCGTCCTTTTTCCAGTCGCGTCCGAAGCGCACCTTGGCGTGGCGCCCGAAGGTTTCGATGTCCTCGCGCAGCGTCGTTACCTCGAACGGCTTGCCGCCGATCACCACCGTCACCGTTCCGTGCTCGATTCCGGTCGGCACCGGATTGAACCCGGCCTTGCCCGCGCGCCGCACAACCTCGTCGGGAACGGCGGTGGTGGCGATGTCGATCTCGACGACCGGGAGTCCGAGCAGCGCGTTGCGCACCGCGCCGCCGACCACGCGCGCTTCCTCGCCGTCGGCGTCGAGCAATTCCAGGAGCCGCGAGAGCGGCTCTTGGTCGAGCCATACCCGCGGATCCGCCGCCAGAGCGCGCGTTTCTCCTTCGCTCATTTGATCTGGCCGGGCACCAGATTGCCGTTGTTGATATGCGCCGGCGTGTAGGTGCCGCCCGGCGGCGCGCCGCCGAAATGCGCGAAGGCAATCAGGCTCGCGATGACCAACAGGCAGCCCGCGACGCCGAGCCCGGCGAGAACGTCGCGCCGCCAATGATCCTTTTCGCGCGCGTCGCGCTGGGTCGCGAACAGATAGACCGCGTAGGCGGCGAAAGGCGAGAGGAACAGCAGAATTTCGATTAGCGTCCTGCTCATGCGTAGAGCCGTTCGTAAAGCCGGCGGATGATGCCGGCGGTGACGCCCCAAATGTAGCGCCCGCCATAGGGCATCGCATAGTAGCTGCGCGTGACCCCTTGCCATTCGCGGCTGTGGCGGGCGTGATTATCCGGCGACATCAGAAAATCGAGCGGCACCTCGAAGGCGTCGGTCACCTCGCGCGGATTGAGTGCGAGCGAAAAACCGGGCTTCACCAGCGCCACCACTGGCACGATGCGAAAGCCCGTGCCGGAAAGATACGGGTCGAGATAACCCAGCGGCGAAACGAATTCGCGGCGAAGCCCGATTTCCTCCTCGCTCTCGCGCATCGCGGCGGCGGCGGGATCGGCGTCCCCTTCGTCGATGCGGCCGCCCGGGAAAGCGACCTGGCCCGAATGGCTGGCGAGGCCGCTCGATCGCTGGGTCAGAAGAAATGCCGGCACCTCGCGCGCGACGACCGGAACGAGCACCGCCGCGGCGCGAAACGGTTTGTCGGCGAGCACCGCCGCGATGTCGGAAGCCATGCGGTGATCGCCGTATTGCGAGGCGAGCTCGGCAAGCGAAACTGCCGCATCGAGTTTGTCGGGCGGCGTCGGCGCCAGCCGCTCCCTCGCGCGCAGGGCGAAATCGCGCACGGGAGCGGAGAGCGCATCCAGGGCCGGTGACGACAACATCATGCGTATCCTGCGACCGCCGCTTCCGGCGCCATGGCGAAAAATTCTCCCGCGGAGACGACCCCGAACATGCGCCGGCCGCCCTCCTCGCGCACTTCGCCGACAGCCACGAGATCGAAGAACAGAGCGCGGGTGACCTTGGCCCACAAATCGCGGCGCACGTGCAGATAGGGCCGCAAGCCGCCGGTGCCCGCCTCCGGCTCGAAGCGCAGGCGATGATCCGCGTCGCAGCGCACGACGTCGTCCACATTGCTGCGGAAGAGGAGGCTTTGCTGCGGCCCGCGGTTCTCGATTTCCATCTCGACCGCCAGAAATGGCGCATCGTCCACCCGGATACCGACCTTCTCGACCGGCGTGACCAGGAAGTAGCGCCCGTCCTCGCGCTTGAGCACCGAGGCGAAGAGGCGAACGAGGGCCGGCCGCCCGATCGGCGTGCCGAGGTAAAACCAGGTGCCGTCGGCGGCAATCCGCATATCGAGATCGCCGCAAAAGGGCGGGTTCCACTTCTCGACCGGCGGGGTTTTGCCCTTGCCCAGCGCCGCGGCAAGGGATTCCAGCGCCTTGGGACCGGGTTCAGCCATGACTTTCTCCGCTGGGGACGGCCTTACAATATTGTGATCGGCCGGCCCAAGCTCGATTCCGCAAAGCATAGCCTAGGCTTATGATTCCTAGGATCGCCTTGATTGCGGCCGAGTCGCGGGTTCTCCTGCATGGAATTTGCATCGTGATCGAGGTGTGCATCACCGAGGGGTCGCAAAAGACCCCGGATGGCCAAAAGCCGTCCCACCGGCGGAGGACCGAATGACGTCCGCGAAGAGCGAAACTCCCGAGACCCTCGACCAGATGATCGTGCGCGCGGCGGAAACGACCGCCGCCAGCATCCGCGCCGCGCGCGCCGCCATCGGCGCCGTCATCTTCGGCCAGGACGAGGTGATCGACCGCGCGCTCATCACCGTTCTCGCCGGCGGCCACGCGCTGCTCGTCGGCGTGCCGGGCCTTGCAAAGACCAAGCTCGTCG
>Ga0134121_10003655_pt1 | contig 12747 bp, 12 predicted proteins | sample KB301_FD_96463 | JGI IMG/M metagenome (GOLD analysis project Ga0134121, IMG submission 96463) | Terrestrial soil microbial communities without Nitrogen fertilizer from Kellogg Biological Station, Michigan, USA - KB3-0-1 | ecosystem: Environmental > Terrestrial > Soil > Unclassified ...
CCTTGCCGGTGTTTTTGCACGCGCTGTCGTGGGGCGGCAAACTGGCCGTGGCACTCCAGCGCTGGCAAAGCGGCCTGATCGACGGTTTGATCTTGCTCTGCCCCGGCCTGTTTCCAAGAGTTGGCGTTTCGCTGTTGACCCGACTCAGAATCCTGGCCGCCCGCATGAGATCGCCCACCCGGTTGTTTCCGATCCCGCTCAACGATCCTGAATTGTTTACTGAGTCGCCGCGCTGGCGGGAGTTTATTCGCAACGATCCCCTGGCATTGCGGCAGGCCACGGCTCGCTTCATGGTGGAAAGCGCCTTGCTTGACCGCTATTTGCGCAAGGCCCCCAAATACGTCACCGTGCCAACGCTGCTCTTGCTGGCGGGCCAGGATCGCGTCATTCGCAACGACAAAACGCACCACTACTTTCACAAATTCGCGACGACAGACAAAAACGTCATAACCTACGCCAAAGCGCATCACACGCTGGAATTCGAACCTAACCCCGACATTTTTCTTGGCGAAATAATCAGATGGCTGGATCGACAATGCAAGAAGGCGGCAACGGAGGCCCGTTCATGAATCGCTGGCGTCCCCTGGGCCAATTGGTGCAGTCGCGGCTGCGCGAGTTTTATCGCGAGCCGGAGGCGCTGTTTTGGGTCTACTGTTTCCCGCTGCTATTGGCGGTCATTCTCGGGCTGGCGTTTTCGGGCGGAGCGCCCGATCCGCCCACTGTGGACGTGGAAAACATCTCCGACCAAAAGGCCGTAAATGACATTGTCGAGCCACGTAAAGCGGCCAAGCTGACGGTCGAGGCCCGCTCGAAGGATGAGTGCGATACGCGATTGCGAACCGGCAAGTCAACATTGACCATCATCCCCGGCAGCAGCGGCATCACCTACCGCTACGATCAAAACCGGGCCGACAGCGTGCAAGCCCGGCACTGGGTGGACGACGTGCTGGTCAGAGCCAAGGCCGGGCAGGCCGTGCCGCTGGCGCCGGAAAGCTACGTCACCGAGCCGGGCAGCCGGTACATCGATTTTCTTTTCCCCGGCCTGATGGGCATGAACCTGATGGGCGGCGGCCTTTTCGGCATCGGTTTCGTCATCGTTGATATGCGCGTTCGCAAGCTTTTCAAAAGGCTTTTGGCCACGCCGATGCGGCCCACCGATTTTCTGCTGGCCTTGCTGCTGTCCCGGCTAGTTTTCCTGATTCCCGAAATGTCCATGTTGCTGCTGGTCGCCTGCTGGGGTTACGGCGTGCCGATCAACGGTGATCCGTTGGCGCTGGCGCTTGTAATTCTGGCGGGGGTGGCCGCGTTTGACTCCCTTGGCCTCTTGATCGCCTGCCGCACCGAAAAAACGGAAACGGCCTCGGGCCTCATCAGCTTGTGCATGATGCCGATGTATTTGTTGTCGGGCACCTTTTTTTCGTCCAAACGCTTTCCCGAGGCGGTGCAACCGCTTATTCAGGCGTTGCCGTTGACGCAAGTGAATGACGCCCTGCGTGAAGTGATGCTGGAGGGCGGCGGCATCACGGACGTGGCCTGGCGGATTGGGGTGTTGTTGGCGTGGACGGTGGTGTGCGGGGCGCTGGCGTTAAAGTGGTTCCGGTGGCGTTGAGGAACCCGCCCCCCGCCAATTTGCCTGCCATTCGCATTTATTTGCTGGTAAAATACCCCAAGGAGGATCGCACCCCATGGCTGTAAAGACGAAAACCAAACAAAAATCCCCCAGCGGCAGCCGCCAGCCGTCTTTTGTTGGCAAATACCTTGTAGTCGATCCCCGCGTGTGCCACGGTCAACTGACCTTCCACGGCACGCGCGTCCCCGTGGCCACCGTTTTGTCGTGTTTGGCCAAGGGCCACTCCTTGGCCTACCTGCGCAAAAGCTGGCCAGAGCTAGCTCCCGAGGCGATTGAGGAAGCAGTTCGCTTGGCGTCGGAACAACTCATTGAACACCATCGCGTCAAATAGTCATGAGCCAGCTCGTCCTGGATGATCAACTGGACGTGCAAGTCATCCTGCCCGCGCTGGAGCCGTGGATTACGGCCGTTCGTTTACAGAGTCTTCGCCCAGGCGAGCACGTCCTGGACGATCGCGTTCCAGAGATTTTGCGCACCATGAAGACGCCGACTTTCGTCACCATCGACCACGGCTTTTGGAATCGCCGGCTGTGCCATGCGGGTTATTGCATCCTCTTTTTTGACCTGCTAACGGAGGAACAGGAGAAGTTGCCAAAGCAATTGCGGCGGTTGTTTCGCCTTTCCGAGTTCCGTACTCGCGCGGTGCGGATGGGAAAGGTTGCCCGTATTGACGGCGAGGAGGGCACGTTTTGGGAAGGGGGCAAGAAAGAAATCCTTGTTTTCTCCGAAGGGGCGCGGCGTGAAAGGGAGTGAGTTACCGTGGATTCCAGTCTCTTCATGCAATTTCGGGGCGTGCCACGTTGCCCAACTCCTAACTAGGTGTGATGAAATGGCTTGAGCCGTAAGCAAATTGGTGAAAGGAGGTGGTTCAATGGGCTGGTGGAAAGACCATTGGGACAAAAAGAAGATTGAAGTGGGTGACGAACCCATTGATCTTATTCATGAAATGCTGCGCGCATTTGCGAACTCCTATGCCGAAGACATGGGCCGAAAGCCGGTCACACGAGAGTTCCTTTTTTGCTTGTTCAATGCAATGCAAACATCTGGCCGTGATATGTTTGGCGACCTGGAATCTCAGGAAGTAGTCTCGGTAAACCTGACGACCAAGAAGGCGACAAAGATCCAGGATTTCGAGATAGGCGATTATTTTACCGTGCCCTTGAAGCAGGAGTTTGCCTTTGGCCGGATCATTGGTCACGATGCAGCCGGCAGTGTGATTGAAATCTTTCGGCTGAAAACGAAGAAACGCCTGTCGTTTTCCCAATTGCAACACCAGGAGTTGTCCATACTTTTTCAAACCCACGTCAATGGTCTGTCGGCTTTTCGTGATCGGCGGTGGCCAATCGTGGGACACGCAAATCTCCCGAAAAACCATCCAATGCCCTCTTTTCGCCTCGGCCATCATGCCACGTTTTGGCAGATAGCATGCGGCGATAAGAACCGAGTGGCCACGACTGAAGAAGTCTTGCACCTGGAGCCGATATCACCTTGGACGCCAGAAACGGTGGAAGAACGCATAATCTCCGACGATCCAGTGATCTTTCCGGAAATGGAGGCAATGCAGTGTTCCGATTTTGGGGACGCGTACCTCAAAATCATGCGCCAGCCCAACAAGCTTCAAACACTGAACTGTTATAACACCGTGACGGACAGCGGATTGCAGTACGTGGCACGGTGCAATCAACTAAAGATACTCAGGTTAGTGTCACAGCCAATCACTGACACGGGCTTGAAGCACCTCGCGGGTCTCGTGTCTTTGGAGGAATTGAGTCTGCGACGAACCCGGGTCATGGATGCAGGACTGCGTCACCTTTATGGCTTGAAGCACCTCAGGAAACTGGTTCTCGCTGAAACCGCCGTGAGCGACCAAGCCGTCGCGAAGCTCAAAAAAGCATTGCCAGATGTCGTGGTTGAGCGGTGAAACGCTGTCTGCGTTGCACACTCTGAAAGGTCATGAATTGCAACCTCACAATCGCTCCATGCCCTTCAGATTGAATACCAATTGTTACTCCCAACAATCCATTGCCTTTATCCACCCGCAACAAGCTTGTCCACCATCTCCAGCGCTTGCTTGGCACTGTTGATCGATCCGTCCAGTTGGGCCTCACGCACCGCATCCAGCACAATCTTATACTGCGGCCCGGGCGTCAATCCATGTCGCGTCAAATCATGCCCCGTCAACAGCGGCGGCGGGTCCAATTCCTCCTGGCTCCACTCCTTCAGCAGATACTCGCAGTATTCGACATGGTCCGTCGAATGCGCGCTGGCCAGCGCGTCGGCCCGGTGCAAATCCAGAAGCTCGCCAATGCCCTCATGGGCCAGCAGGGGTTTCAAGGTGCTGGTGCGCATCGTTCGGGCGTCGGCTAAAATCTGGTGTTTCTCCACCAGCCATGTGATGCGCTCGCGTTCGGCGTTGGAAAGCTTGAGACGCAGGCAAATGTCGTCCGCGATCCGGCGGCCGACGTGCTCGTGAAAGTAAAAGGTGTAGCGCTCCGGCGAGCGGCTGGCGGTCCGCGGTTTGCCGACATCGTGAAGCAGGGCGGCAAATGCCAGGGGAAACGAAGGTTCCGGCCCAAGCAAATCCAGCACGCGCATGACATGGTCCCACAAATCGCCGGTCGGCGCCTGCGGCGGCCCCTGCGGCAGGCCTTTCATCAGCACGATCTCCGGCAGCACCGCGGCGGCCAGGCCCAGGTCGTGGAGCAAGTTCATTCCCATGACGCGGTGGGGATGGACCGCGATCTGCCGAATTTCTGCGGCAATGCGCTCGGCGCTGACCACGTTGATCTGGTTAGCCATCCTCTCGATGGCGGCCCGCGTGGCAGGCTCGATTTCCAGTTGGAAGCGGGCCGCGATCCGCACGGCTCGCAGCATGCGCAGCTTATCTTCCTCGAATCGCAGTGCGGCCTCGCCAATGGCCCGCAGCACGCGCGCAGCCAGGTCAGCCTGGCCATTGACGTAATCGACCAGTTCGCTCTTGAGCGGATCGAAGAACATGCCGTTAATGGTGAAATCGCGGCGTTGGGCGTCCTCGCGCGGCGAGGAAAAGATCACCTGGTCGGGATGGCGCCCGTCACTGTAGGAAACGTCGGAACGAAATGTCGCGACCTCGACGGTTAACGGCTCGGTATTGTCACGCGGGCCCAGCACTTCCACCACGCCGAAGGCGGCGCCCACCGCGATACTGCGGCGAAACAGCCGGCGCACCTCGTCGGGTTTGGCGCTGGTGGCAACGTCGTAATCTTTCGGCGTCAAACCCAGCAACTCATCGCGCACGCACCCGCCCGCCCAGAGTGCCTGAAAACCGGACTCTTGCAATCGCTGAACCACGTTAATGGCGAATTCACGTTCGGTCATGGTGCTAAGCCGCAGGCGGCTTGACCCAGATCAATAACACATTGCGGCCGTAACGGCGCTCTTCCCAGTCCGTGAGTTCCGGCAGTTGGTCCTGGCCCTTGATGCGTTCGGTTTGCACCACCACGACCGAGTCCTCGGCCGTTTTACGCTGGACATCGGCGATCAACGCCAACAAATCCTCGGGCCGCTGCTGAAAGTCCGCGAAAGGAGGACTGATGAAGACGTTGACCGGTTCGCGCGGCGGCTGCCACTGGCCGGCCCAGCGGTAGACATCGGTGCGAATCACTTGCGCTTGGTGGGCGACGCCGAAGGCCTTGAGGTGGTTGTCGATCTCTTGTGCGAGCCGAAAGTCGCGTTCCACGAAATAGACGAAACTGCCGCCACGGCTGATGGCTTCCAGGCCGTTGGCGCCGGTGCCGGCGAAGAGATCGAAAAAAGGCCGCTCGGGCACCGCGTTGCCGAGAATGCTGAACAGGGCCTCACGGACCATTTGCGGTGTCGGCCGCAGCTCGGGGCTGACGTGGCTATTGATCTTCCGCCCGCGCAGGGAACCGGCCACAATCCGAAGTTGCACACGCATAGCTGACCTTGCGAGGAATGACGAAAAGCCAATGTCCGCAAGGTCATTATAACGCGGCCGGTCAATCGGCGAGGGTAAACAGTTAGTAGGACGGCCTTCCCAGGCCGTCCCGCGTCAAGGACGGCCTGGGAAGGCCGTCCTACCAACTCAATCAACCTTGCTGCCGATGGCCCCAGTCAAGATCGCCAGCCGCAGCTGGGCCTTGTCGTAATCGCGGATGGCCATCAGGTAGGCCAGATTGGCGGCGTTCAAAGCGCGGATGGACAACAACACTTCGCTGGGCGAGCGGTCCTTGATGTTTGGCGCTTCTTTTAGCCGGAATTTGCTGCGTTCATAGGAATCACTGGCGTGCTTGAGCTGCTTGACGCCGATGTCCATTTGATCGCGGCCGCTCAGGACCGCCTCGCGCGATTCCTGCACGCCCATCGTCAGCTTGGCCCGCACGTCCTGGTAGGTGGCGTTGACCTGGCTGATACGTGCCTCCGTGACACGTTGGCGATCACGGCGGCTCGCCCATTCGGTGAGGTTCCAGCGCATTTGCATTCCCAGGTCGAAACGATTGTCCCAGGTCATTTGATCGCCTGGCCCGGTGCCGAAGCCGCCTTCGGCCACGCGCAGGTCAAAGACGGGCATGAGCTGGGACAGCCCCTGGGAGTTGGCACTGGCTTCATTCACCAGTTGCAAAAGGCCTTCCAGCTCGCGGATGGCGGGGCCGTTTTGCTCGGCCTGGGCCACCAGTTCTTCGCCGGAAACGTTGGCGTTGATCAGTGTGAATGCGGTCAGGCTGCGGTCCATGATCGCCAGCTCGGAGGCTGGATCGAGACCGAGAAGATAGATGAGTTTGGCTCCCGCCGCAACCGAGGCCTCTCGGAACTTGCGGACAAGTTGTTGTTGCCCATGGAACTCGGTTTGCACGCGGGCGACTTCCACTTCCGCGGCAGGAAGTTGCTTGGCGATCGACACGGCCTGTTTCAAAAGATCTTCCAGGTGGGCTTGCATTTGCAAGGCTACCGTTTCGGCGGCACGGGCGGCCAACAGATCGACATAAGCCGTGGATGCTTCCATTAGCGCTTCGTTGCTCAGCTTGGAAACCTCGGCCTTCTGTTGCCAAAGTTGGCGGCAAGCGTCTACTTTCCGGTAGACCGCTTCGCGCAGGTCCAGGCGGCCGGTTACTTCGGCGCCGGCGAACATCGAGCCGAAGCTGGCAACGATCGGCGTGCCGTCAGGATTGGCGGCGCCGCCTTCATGGCGATACCAACCGGCGCCGACCCAAAGATCGGGCAGCCAGGCCTTGGCGGCAACATCGCAATTGGCAAAAGCCTCCTGGAGTTTCTCGCGAGCCACCATGGTGTGCCAGTTTTGCGAGTCGGCCAAACGAAGCACGGAGTCGAGATTAATCGGCACCTGTTTGCTCTGCTCAATGGGAGCGAAACCAAGTTTGGCGGCCGGCGCAGGCGCGGGCGCGGGCCCAGTCTCCTGGATCAAAGGCGGTAGCACGGTGGGTCGTGTCGGGCTGATTGGCGGAATCACAGCGGGCCTGGTCGGGCTGATTGGCGGAATCACGTTGGGTTTGGTCGGACTGATCGGCGGCAACACGCGCGGCAGTTCCTCGGGCATCTGTGGCCGGACCGTGGGCGTTTCCTGTGGCGTGCTGAAGGGTTGGTGCTCGGCGCAGCCAAGAGCCAACGCCAGCAGTGCAGGGCAGAGGTAGCCAGCAAAGCGGCAGCACCTCGGCAATTTCGAGGAGCGGGTTAAAATGGGAAAGCGCATGCTGGGATTCCTCCAAATAGACAGTGCCCGCCCAGGCTCTAGGCGGCCTTGCAGACGTTATCGGCCCAGCAAAACAGCGAATTTGAAGAGCATTTGCAGGTTTGCAGTATTCTGAGGGTGACGCAGGAGAAAACGTCCGCAAGGGCAAATCGGGTAAGCGACGCAGGATTTCGCCAACCGGGGTGAGTTCAACTGCAGTTGGCCCTGGACGAGCCGGTTACAATTGCGTGGCAAGTCGACGCGGCACGCAACCGCACTTCGCGCCAGCCGCCCGACGTGTTATAACGCCGCGACGATGCGCAGCCGTGCTTTTCATCTCGATCCCCGGAACCCGAGAACAGGAGACCCATGATGACTTCTCGCTGGTTGTCCCTTGCGGTTTTACTTCTTGGCGGATTGTCGGTTCTGGCGCAACAGCCGATCGGCCAGCAGGCGCCGCCGCCCCCACCGCCACCGCCGCAACTCGACCCGGCTAACAACAAGCTCGATGCCCTGCTCGTCACCTGGGAAAGGGCCATGGCGGACCTTAATTCACTGCACGCGTCCGTGAAACGCACAGCCATCGACAAGGTTTTTCTTTCCAAAGAGATCTACGAGGGCGAGGCCAAGTACATGAAGCCGAACAAGGCCAGCCTATGGCTGGTCAGCGGCGATCCCAAGAAAAACGGGGATTATGAGAAATTGGTGTGCAACGGCCAGGTGGCCTACAAGTGGGAGCCGCTCAAGAAGGAGATTCACATCTATGAGCTGCCCAAAGCCAAGCCCGGCCAGGTAAGTGACGACAATTTTGTGTCGATGCTGTTCGGCATGAAGGCGCTGGAAGCCAAGCGCCGCTACGTCCTGGAGCTATTGCCGCCAGATGCTAATTACAACTACATCATGGTTTTGCCGCGCGACCCGCAGGACAAATCAGAGTTCACGCGGGCGCGGCTGGCGCTCAACATCAAAACCAACCTGCCCGCGCAGATTTGGTTTGAGCAACCCAATGGCAACGAAACAACCTGGGATTTCCCCAGGATGCTGCCGAATGCTCAAATCAATCCAGCTGAATTCAATCAACCGACGCCGGACGCGGGCTGGCAATTGAAGCGCGTCGCCGCCGCCGAGCAGCCGCGGGTCATTAGGCCGCAGGACGGCAAGTAAGTGACAGCGAATTACGACGCGACCAAGACGAAAGCACGAAAGGGTCGAATCCTTGTCGTGCTTTCGTCTTTTCGTGCTTTCGTGATTTGTCTGCAAAATCTCATTGCATCTTGCCCAAAGACCGGCGACAATCATCTCCAAAGCCCAGCTTGCCGGCTGTCAGGGCTTCTCATAGTTTTTTAATTACTCGCCAGTTGTTTGCATTCCCACATGGCTTGAATACCCACACCCAGTTTCCCGTGGAGGAGGTTGGCGCATGCGTTGGCATTTCAAAGTGACGATTGTCTTGGCGCTCGGCTTGGCGCTTTTTGGCTTGGCTGTGGCCCAGCAACCACTGCAAATCGGCAATATCCGCGGGCTTTTTGCCAAGGACGGCCGGTCCGACCCGGTCGGATTGTTGAAGAACCGCGACGTCAAGAACGAGCTGAAGCTGAGCGATGAACAAACGCAAAAGGTGGAAGAAGCCATTTGGAAAATACTGGCTGAATCGCTCGACGCCGAACAGGTCAAGCGCTTGCTGCAAATCGATTTCCAGCAGCGCGATTACAAGGTGTTTGCCGACCCCAAGATTCAGGCACAATTGAAATTTGACGATGAGCAAAAGGTCAACTTCAAGAAAATCGTGGGCGACACCGACGAGATCGTGGAGAAGCTGATAAAGGAGTTGGAAGAGAACAACCCCGGCACAATCCCCGCCTCGATCGTGGACAAAATCAATGCCGCTCGCAAGGAAGGCAAGCAGAATTGCCTCGAATCCTTAACGGACGAGCAACGCAGGCAATGGCGGGAAATGCTGGGCGAGCCATTCTTGTTCAGCGCTCCGAAAATCGACATCACTCCGTTTTTGCCCAAGAAAATTGACCCCACGGCCAAGAAGGCCAAGGCCAAAAAGGGTGGTTAACTGTCTTGGCATTTTTCACTGAAACAAGCTTGACCGCAAACGAGATTTACCTTCCCCCAAACTCAAAGACACACGCCCGGTTCCCGTAAAGGAGGTTGGCGCATGCGTTGGCAATTCAAAGCGATGATCATTGGTGCATTCAGCATGGGACTTTATAGCCTGGCAGTTGCCCAGCAACCGCTTCAGATCGGCAACATCCGCGGCCTGTTCAGCAAGGATGGCCGCTCCGACCCGATCGGGTTGTTGAAAAACCGCGATGTCAGATTGGAACTGAAGTTGACCGATGAGCAGATGCTAAAGGTCGAGGCGGCCATTTGGAAAATGCTGGCCGAGACACTCGATGCCGAACAAGTCAAGCGGCTTTACCAAATCGATCTGCAGCAACGCGACTACAAAGTTTTCATCGATCCAAAGGTCCAGGCCGACTTGCAATTTGACGATGGCTTGAAGCAAACCATCAAAGCCATTGTGATTAAAGCCGAGGAGGAGGTAGAAACCCGCATGAAGGAACTGGAAGAAGGCGCCGCAGCCAATCCCCAGGCCGTGGTGGATACCATTAACGCGAAACGCAGGGAAGCAAAGCAACAGTGCCTCGAGTGTCTGTCCACAGAGCAAGCACGATTGTGGCGCGAGATGCTCGGCGACCCGTTCCTGTTTACCGGCGTAAAGATCGACATCAATCAACCGCCACCCGCCAAGAAGAAAGCAAAGAAAGGCGGATGAACTTAACCCGCTAATGCCGACAACCAAAGCGCGAGCGAGATGTGCTGATCGATCTTGCTCGCGCTTTGTGCTTTTAGCCGTTGCCTTCTGCTTCACCCCACACCTGTGCTATTTCCACCAATGCCCTGACCGCCGTTGCCATTTCCTCCATGCACGTCCACTCCAGCGGCGAATGCAGGTTGTGCTCGCCCGTGGACAGATTCGGCGTCGGCAATCCCATTTCGGTCAACCGCGAGCCGTCAGTACCGCCACGGACGATGGTGCGTTTCGGCTTCAATCCGGCGCGGCGCATGGCTTCCTCGGCAAATTGGACCGCCCGCGGCTCCTTGGCCAAGCCCTCGGCCATGTTGCGATATTGCGGCGTTACTTCTACATCGATGCGTGACCGGGGATGCTCGGCTTGCAAACCAGCAACGACGTGCCGCAGGATCTCGGCGTGATCCTTGAGCCGGGCCGTCTCGAAATCACGCAGAAGAATGCGGATGATCACCTCGGCGACGCCACCGTCAATGCGATAGGGATGCAAAAAGCCTTCGCGGTCGGCGGTCATTTCGGGAGACAATGTCGAGTGCGGCAGACGGTCGAGCAAAGCGCCGGCAATGCGGAGGGCGTTGACCATACGGCCCTTGGCAATGGACGGATGGATATTGATGCCGGTGACCTTGACCACAGCCAGATCAGCCGAAAAGGTCTCGCCGTCGATCTCTCCCACACCGCCGCCATCAAGGGTATATCCAACTAGCGCCCCGAGTCGCCCTAGATCAATGTGATCGACGCCGTGGCCGATCTCTTCATCGCACGTGAAGCAAAGGCGGATCGGCCCATGCGGGATCTCAGGATGCGCCGTAAGGTAGCTGGCGGTTTCCATGATGACGGCCAGGCCGGCCTTGTCGTCGGCGCCCAACAGGGTAGTGCCGTCGGTGGTCACCAAGGTGCAGCCTCGTACGCTCGCCAATTCGGAATTGTCCAGAATGATCTTGGTGGTGTCGCCCGGCAGGACGATGTCGCCACCCCGGTAATTGCGATGAATGATAGGCTTGACGTTATGGCCGCTGGTCTCCGGGGACGTGTCGAAATGAGCGATCCAGGCAATCGTAGGGGCGAGTGGCCGCCCGGTGGCGGGAATTGTGGCCATGACAATTCCATGCGGATCCTGTGTGGCGTCCCCCAGGCCCATGGCGTGCAGTTCTTCGACGACGAGACGGCCCAGTTCAAGCTGGCCCGCCGAACTGGGATAGGTGGCAGCCTTCTCATCGGCCTGCGTGTCGATGCGAACATAGCGGCAGAAGCGTTCCAGGAGCGTTTCCATGTTCCTTCCTAACTTGTGGTCGCACGTTATGCCGAGGTGGTCACGCCCACCTTCGGACATAGCTCCGCCAGCGCGCATTTGCTGCACGCCGGTTTGCGTGCAAAACAGACCTGACGGCCGTGAAAGATTAGCCGGTGGCTAAACATCGTCCAATCCTTCTTTGGCACCAGCTTCATCAAGCCGAATTCCACTTTCACTGCATCTTCTTCTTTGGTCAGCTTCAAACGCCGGCTGAGGCGGCCGACGTGCGTGTCTACCGTAATGCCGGGCACGCCAAAAGCATTGCCGAGGATGACGTTGGCGGTCTTGCGACCGATGCCGCTAAGCGGAATCAACTGGTCCAACGTCCCCGGCACGTCCCCGCCGTGTTTTTCAACGAGTGCCTGGCAGCACGCCTTGATGCTGCGGGCCTTGTTGCGAAAAAAACCGGTTGATTGGATCGCCTTTTCCAGTTCCCCCTGGTCCGCATTGGCGAAGGCCGCGGCATTAGGGTAGCGTTTGAAAAGAGCCGGTGTCACCATATTAACGCGCGTATCCGTGCACTGGGCGGACAGGATGGTGGCCACCAGCAATTGCAAGGGATTGTTGTAATGAAGCGCACAATGGGCGTCGGGATAAAGTTTGGCCAAGGCCTTGAGGATCTTGCTCGTGCGTTGCTGGAGGGGAGTCATCGCAAGGTTTCTCTACCCCGGCCCGGGTCTAGGCGCGACCTGGTAATAGCAGGCGGCGCTGCGCTTCATCGCATTGTATGGTGACCAGCACGCATCCGCTTGCTCAAAAATGAACTATGTTTGTTCTTGTTGGCGCACACCAAGGAGATGTCCTATGGCTGCTAACGTTTTGCAACCCGCCCCCGCCCGATCGCTCCACCAACTGCTCGAGGAATTGCGCAAGCTGCCGCTATTTCCGACTACGGTCCAGCAAGCATTGGCCGTGACGCAAAAGGAAAGCGCCAGCTTCAAGGAATTGTGCGAGATTCTTGAAACCGACGTAATGGTGGCCGTCAGTATTCTCAAATTGGCGAACAGCCCGCTTTACAGCTGGGGCCAATCCATCGACACTCTCGATCAAGCCGTGGTGCGCTTGGGGATGCGTGAATGCCACAATTTGATTGTGGCGGTTTCGATGCGGAGCGTGTTCCACCAGGCTGATCCGGGAACCAAGGGATTGTGCTCGGTGCTCTGGAACCATAGTTTTCTGACCGCTTGCCTGTGCCGGCGGCTCAACCGCGAACTGCGTTTTGACTTCCACGGCGAAGAGTTCACTGCCGGCCTACTGCATGATTTGGGCCGGATTCTCCTGGCCATCACGATGCCCGGCGAATTCCAGGCTGC
>Ga0134121_10003656_pt1 | contig 12746 bp, 13 predicted proteins | sample KB301_FD_96463 | JGI IMG/M metagenome (GOLD analysis project Ga0134121, IMG submission 96463) | Terrestrial soil microbial communities without Nitrogen fertilizer from Kellogg Biological Station, Michigan, USA - KB3-0-1 | ecosystem: Environmental > Terrestrial > Soil > Unclassified ...
TAGCTCAAAACCAAAGGAGCATGTGCATGTTTGCTCGCCATGTAGTCGTCAGGCTCAAACCGAAGTCCGCCCAGGAATTTACCCGCCTGGTTGAGACGCAAGTAATTCCCATGCTGCGCAAGCAGAAAGGTTTTCTGGATGAAATCACCTTTATCTCGCCGGATCTCACTCAAGCCGTGGGCAACAGCTTCTGGCAGACGCAGGCCGATGCGGAGTCCTACAGCCGCAAAGGTTATTCCGAGGTCCTAAAAGTTCTGGCGAGAGTCCTGGACGGAACGCCGACCGTGGGCACCGCCATTGTTTCGAATTCGACATTTCACAAGATTGCGGCTGCTCATGCAGCGTGAGCGCCGGCCGATGGTGGAAGGCGCGCGCAGGCCTCCTTTCCGCGATTCACCGGTTCCGATCATCTACTTTGGAGGCGAGCCTGTTCCTCCGACCAAACCACAAGCGATGCCGAAACTAAGAGAGCGCGGAATCTATGCGCTGGCTGACGGCCGAGAGTTCGTCGCGCATGCAGTTTTCCGCGGTGGCTATGTTTTCTATACGCTCGAGGACTGGGATTCCTTCGGGGCTTACTCTTACGAGTCTGATCCGCAAGGGCGCCTGCGCTGGAACGGTCAAGGGGAGCAGTGGCGCACCGAAGATTTGATTGATACGAGCCGCACGGCTCGATCTCGTTCCCGGGATGTTGTTTGAGTCCGCTAGCGGGCGATCGACTATAGCCCGGCATGTTCACTGCTGGGATCAATAACTACAATTAGGATTTCTGTCGCCGGCTCAAGCCGGCCACCGCTCTTGGTTCTGATTCCTTCTCAAAATCCGATCGACTGTCGTCTCAAGTAATTTGAGTTGGGAAAGTAAGACCGGATATCATCTTTCGGCATCTGAGAATAAGAGGGACAGTGATGAACAGACGTTTCTTTATTTCATCTTCAATCGCGGTGGGTGGGTTTGCGCTTCTGTCGCGGCTGCCCTTGGTTTCGCAGACAACTCAAGGTCGCAACTTCAATAATCCCAATTCAAGCATTCAAGACAAATCAGAATCTAAAGGACTCAAAAAAGTGAATAAGACTGATGCGGAGTGGAAGAGCCAGCTTACGCCTGAGCAGTACGACGTTCTGCGGCACGAGGGAACTGAATATGCTTTCTCGAGCCCGCTAAATGACATCCACGACAAAGGCACCTTCATATGTGCCGGATGCGAGTTGCCGGTATTCAGTTCCGCGCAGAAGTTTGATTCGGGGACTGGCTGGCCGAGTTTCTGGGCGCCGATCAAGAAAGAGAACGTCACCGAAGAAACGGATAAGACTCTTGGGATGACGCGCACTAAGGTCTCATGCGCACGATGCGACGGGCATCTGGGCCACGTCTTCGATGATGGCCCAAAACCTACGGGATTACGTTACTGCATGAATGGCGTGGCGATGAAGTTTGTGAAGCAGGCGTGAGTTGGAGTGGGCCGGGTTCTCGTTTTACATCAATGGTAATCCCAGGGTTGAAAGTCTGGGCTATTTTCAATCGGTCCGCTGACGCGAACGATCGGATAATTACGCCGCAGGCGTTTGATAGCTTAGCCCGGCGTAACACGCCGGGAAACTAAAACGTTAATTTTGATTCAACCCTGAAGGGGTTGAATAAATCTGTCGACATTATTTTGCCCTTCAGGATGAATGCCGGTAGGTCATTTGATCTTGGGATAGCGCGCTTCGCGCTCTACCCGAGGCTAAGATATTTCACGCCTTCGGCGTCGACCGCGGCAGGGGATGCTTGACCCTTGGCATCCTATGCCAGCTAAGTCATCTCGGGGCATCTGTGTCACCTTTCTTTTAGTCTTCGCGCATTCGCGTGAACTAACCAAGCGCCACCAGCGTATCTCACGCAGAGTGCAACGTCGCAGGTATCGGAAGGCAAACCACCGCGCGCGGCCCTGCGCCCTGCACGTCCAATCCGAAATTCGGTTAGCCGATCATGTGTCTCGGTGAGAGGCGCGCACGAAGACCTAACCAGGAGAATAATAATGAAGCTCAGCCGAATGTTGACCACTACGTCGCTCATTCTGATTGCCTTAGCCGTAGGTCACCTGGCGCAGGACATTGCTTATGGGTATGAGCCGGGAAACATTAATAACCTCCTGATTGTGCCCATCGCCGTCGTCTGGCTGTACGGAACGCTGATGCTCGCTGAGCGGCGAGCGGGGTACATCATCAATCTCCTCTTCAGCCTCTTCTCGTTGGTCGTGCCGCTCGTGCACTCGCAGGGGAAAGGCTTCGGCCTGGCCAGTCGCATGGCGCACACCACCGGACACTTCTTCTTTGTCTATTCGCTGTTCCTGATCGGCGTGCTCGGAATCTTCTCCGTCATCCTCTCAGTGCAGGGACTGTGGAGTCTGCCATGGCGCCGGCGCGCGTAGTGCAGACGCGATGCTACGAAAACAAATCTCATGGCTCTGGTCCTGATCTCCTCGATGACATAAATCATTGACGACTAACGGAAAGCCGACTAGGATTGCCGTGTCGTAAAGGTTTCAGTAGATTTCAGTCTTGGCATCATCCCCCCCTAACGGCTTGCCCTTCAGAAAAAAGAATACGTATGAAAACTCCAAGAGGTCGAACCCTTGCCTCGTTCTCCATCCTTAGTATTGCCACTCTGACGATCTTCGTCGCGTATTCCGCGAGCCGGCTAACGCCGGCCGCAGGAGCCGCGTCAACTTTCATCGTCTTTAACACGAACGATGGCGGCGCGGGCTCGTTACGACAGGCCATTATCACTGCCAATGCCAACGCTGGCGTGGATACGATCAAATTCAATCTTCCACCCGGAGCCTCCACGATCAGTCCCGGCTCAGGACTGCCGGCGATCACCGATCCCGTCATCATCGACGGCTACTCGCAAATCGGCACCAGCCCGAACAACCAGGCGGACAGTGATAGTGCGGCTCTGGCAGTCGAGATCGATGGCACCAACGTCCCCCCGAGTGATTCTTGCCTGACAATCAGCGCGGGCGGCAGCACGGTGCAGGGTCTGGTGATCAACCGCTGCCGGTTCGGCATCCGGATCGACACCGTCGGCGGCAATACCATTCAGGGCAATTTCTTTGGTACCGATCCGACCGGCACGATCAGACGGGCGAATTCGATTAGCGTTAACATTATCGGTTCGCCGAACAATACTATTGGAGGAACCACACCGGCCGCGCGCAATTTGATCTCAGGCAACAGTTCGGGCCAGGGCGTTGCTATTCAGAACCCCGCTTCGACCGGGAATGTTGTCGCCGGCAATTTTATCGGCACGAATGCGGCAGGCACTGCGGCCCTGAACAATAGCAGCGGCGTAATTATCATCAGCGATGCTTCCGGGAATACTATTGGCGGGACTGCGGCCGGAGCCCGTAATCTCATCTCCGGTAACTCCACGGGCATTTCTATTTCAGGCGCGAGCACGACCGGCAATGTGGTCGCCGGTAACTACATCGGGACAAATCCGGCCGGAACGGCGGTGGTAGGCAACAGCACGGGGATAACTCTCGCTGCTCCCGGCAACACCGTTGGCGGGACTACGGTCGCAGCGCGCAACATCATTTCCGGCAACGCCAACATCGGCGTCTCGCTCACCACGGGAGCAGCAACGAACCTGGTGCAGGGCAACTACATCGGCCTCAACTCGGCAGGTGATGGGGCGTTATTAAACGGGCGGGGAGTCGTTATTCAGAATGGCGCCACGGATAACCTGGTCGGTGGTACCGCCGCCGGCGCGAGGAATATCATCTCGGGAAATAGCGCCGGCGTAGTTCTGGCCACTCTTTCGGGCACCAACAATCGCATCGAAAACAACTTTATCGGCACTAATACGGTGGGCACCGCGGGAATTCCGAACGGTGTTGGAGTAGACATCCAAATCGGTTCCGGTAACGTAGTCGGCGGTACCGCGGCCGGCGCGGGCAATGTAATCGCGTTCAATAGCAACGGCGTCGTTGTGGAGCCGCCGTTCGGTGGCGCGGCGGTCTCTGGAGATCCTATTTTAGGCAACTCGATCTTCTCCAACAACCGGGGAATTGATCTGAACAACGATGGAGTAACACCTAACGACGTCGGCGATGGTGACACGGGCAGTAATAACTTACAGAATTATCCAATCCTGACCGCAGTGACCAGCGGTGGCGGAAGTACTACGATCGCCGGCAATCTTAACAGCACGCCCAGCACGTCTTTCAGAATCGAATTCTTTGCCAACACGGCGCTCGACAATTCGCGTTTTGGCCAAGGCCAGACCTTCATCGGTTCGACCACTGTGGCGACCGACGGCGGCGGCAACACAAGTTTCTCTGTCAGTACCGGGAGCGCGACTCCGAGCGGACAATTTATCACCGCGACGGCGACCAACAACACGACCAATGACACTTCGGAATTCTCTCAGGGTGTGACGGTCAACGGGCCCGAGACACTCCAGTTCTCAGCGCCCGTGTACAACGTCAGCGAAAATGGCGGCAACGCCACCATCACGGTGACGCGGGTCAATGGTGGCGGCGGTAGCTCTTCGGTGCAGTACGGTGTATTTTCCGCAGTCGCTATCGACGGCGCTGACTTCACCGGTACGTCAAATAGCCCGTTACTCACGCTTACTTTTAGCGTGGGGGAAACCAGCAAAGACATTACCGTTCCGATCATCGACGATGTGCTGGTCGAAGGGGATGAATTCTTTATCGTGGCTCTGAGCAATCCCTCGATGGGAACCGTAATCGGCGGCTCCAACAGCGTTCAGGTGATTATCAATGATCGCGAACAGACTATCTTCGGCGTCACCACTTCCAATAGCCTGATCTCCTTTGAGAGAGCTAATCCGGCCACCGTATATAGCAACGTTCTGATCACCGGCCTGCAGCCGGGCGAGCAGATCTTGGGCATAGATTTCCGGCCCTCGAATGGGTTGCTTTACGGACTCGGCAACTCGAGCCGGCTTTACACGATCGATACCACGACTGGCGTGGCCACTCAAGTCGGCTCAGGTCCATTCACTCCGCCACTCTCAGGACCAGATTTCGGCTTCGACTTCGATCCGGTTGCGGATCAGATAAGGATAGCCGGTGGTGCGAGCCATCAGAACTTCCGCCTGGATCCGAATACTGGAGTCGTAGTGTTGTCAGATACGACGCTGGCTTACAGTGGTTCAGATCCAAACGCCGCGGCCACTCCAAACGTGAACGGCCTCGCTTACAGCAATAACGCGGCGGGCGCAACCTCGACGACTCTTTACGGAATTGACTCGGTGCTCGACACGCTGGTGCGCGTAGGATCTCCGGGTGGCACGCCAACGTCGCCAAACTCGGGGCAACTGTCAACGATTGGCGCACTCGGCTTTAATACGGGACCCAATACCAGCTTTGACATCGCCCCGGGGAGCGACACGGGTCTGGCCGTGCTAACACAGCAGAGTGCTCCTTTCTCGTTCCTCTACACGATTAATCTGACCACGGGTGGCGCCACCCTGGTGAACAATTTCAACAACGCCCCGTTCATCGGGGGGCAAACACTCTTCCAGGCAGTACGCGCCATGGCGGTGAAGACCAGTGGCAATATCGGATTTGCCTCGGCCAGCTCAAGCGTCGCAGAGGGCGCTGGCAAAGTCACCGTTACGGTTAACCGCACCGGCGATCTCTCCGGCGCGGCTTCCGCGGACTTTACCGCCGGCGATGGCACCGCGGTGCAGACCTCCGATCATCATCTTGGCTATGGGACGGTCTTCTTTGCCCCCGGAGAAGCCAGTAAGACCTTCGATGTGCTCATCACGGACGATGGTTACATGGAATCGCCGGAAACCTTCACCATCTCTTTGAGTAATCCACGAGGCGGCTTCCAGGTTGCCGGCATCACCAGCACAACCGTCACGATTACCGACAACGATACGGTGCCGGCAGTGACTAATCCGATCGACGGCGCGAGTTTCTTTGTCCGTCAGCACTACGTTGACTTCCTCAATCGCGAGCCGGACACCTCGGGCCTGAACTTCTGGACCGGCACGATCACCTCATGCGGTGCGGACACGCAGTGCACAGAAGTTAAGCGCATCAATGGCAGCGCAGCTTTCTTCCTTTCAATCGAATTCCAAAAGACCGGGGCGCTCGTTTACCTTGCGCACAAGGCAGCGAACGGCAATAACAATCCCGGTCCGGCGCCAGTGCCCGTCTTGTATCAACAATTCGAACACGACACCGAAATACTTCAGCAAGGTCTCGTCTTTGGACAACCAGACTTTGATCTGAAGTTGGGAATTAACCGGGAGTCTTTCTTCAAGGACTTCGTGGCGCGACCGCAGTTCGAAGTAGCGTTCCCAATTACTTTGACACCCGCGCAGTTTGCGGATGCGCTCATCGCGAATACCGGCGTCACGTTTACCGCCACGCAGCGAAATACTCTCATCAACTTCTTTTTCGGTGCGTCCAACAGTTCCGACCAGACCGCCCGGGCAAACGCGCTATTTCAGGTGGCGCAAAATCAGGCCTTCGCGGCGGCCGAGTTCAATCGCACTTTTGTCGCGATGGAATATTTTGGGTACTTGCGTCGGGACCCGGACGCGCCGGGCTTTAACTTCTGGCTGAACAAGTTGAATTCGTTCAACGGAGACTTCATTAAAGCAGAGATGGTTAAGGCGTTTATCAGCTCTAGTGAATACAGGCAGCGGTATGGCGCTAACTAAAAGGAGCGCACCCCCAATTTTTGAAACATTAACGACCTAATCAGGAGAAAGAACATGGCGAAACGTACAGCGAGCGCGGTTTGGGAAGGCAATCTTCGCGAAGGCAAAGGCAAAGTAAAGTTAGGCAGCGGCGCATTCGAAGGCCAGTATTCATTTTCATCTCGATTTGAAGAAGGCACCGGCACAAATCCCGAAGAGTTGATTGGCGCGGCGCACGCCGGATGCTTTTCGATGGCACTGGCGGCGGGCTTGACCAAAGCCGGTCACAATCCGAAGCGGATCAGCACGGACGCAAGTGTCAGTCTGGAGAAGGTCGGCGAAGGATTCAAGATCACGACGATTGAACTGAACACCGAAGGCGAGGTGCCGGGGATTGATGAACAGACCTTCCTCGATGCCGCCGAGTCAGCGAAGAAGAATTGTCCTGTGTCGCAGGCGCTGGCGGGAGTTGATATCAAACTCAATGCGACGTTTGTGAAGAGCGCCGCGGCCTAGACTTGAGATAAAGAATTGCCGCAGATGAACGCGGATTGATGCGGACGGAGCGAGGGATTCATGTCGGCAAATCCGCGTTTATCCGACTTATTTCACCATCACAACCCAAAAGCTCTCAAAGCCGCGCGCTGATTTGGGAATTCTGTGGTTTGCATCGCGAATCAGGCGTATGATTCGCTCAATCGAACAGCTCTCCTCAAAAACATGTAGCCGAGAGATCTTTTTCTCGACAGAAAGATGGAGGCTCATCATGAATCAATCCGCCGGCAGTGAATCGCGCAGGCTGGCGATCGGTTTTTCGACGCTCGCTTTATGCGCAGTGACATGTGTGCCCGCATTAGCCCAGCGGAATCGCGGTTCGGAAGGCGGCTCACGCAGTAGTTCAAGTAGTAGCAGCTCAAGCAGCAGTTCGAGCCGAAGCTCAAGCAGCGGTAGTTCCAGTCGCAGTAGTAGCTCCAGCGGATCGTCTCGAAGTCGTGGCAGCGATTCCTCCAGCAGTTCGAGCCGCAGTAACAGTTCAACCACTAGTAGTTCGAGCAGAAGCGGCGGCAGTGGTCGAAGCTCGAGTCGCCGGACTGACGAGAATCGCGCGCGCGCTGACAATCGCCGCAACGGTGACGCAACAAACAGCAGCAGTTCTGAGAGACGCAATCGCGATAGCTCGCAGAGTGCGAGCGGTAATAATCGAACCAACCTCGGCGCAGACAACCCAACCGGAATTGATTTCGCGCGCAATCGGAAGAGAGATCGCGATGGCGATCGCAAGCGAGATCGTGATCGCGACCGTGACAGGGATCGAGACAAAGATCGTGATCGCGACCGAGATTCTGCGCGTCGATTTCGACACGATGACCGCGACCGCCGGCGCGAACAAAGATGGCGAGAAGAATGTGAACGCGGCCGACGCGCCTATCCGACGCGGGTCTTTATCGCGTCCAATTACGGAAACTACAACTATGGGTCAACCGCGTATGAGGAGGGTTACCGCGACGGTTTGTATACGGGCGCGAACGACGCGCGGCGCGGAGAGACTTATGACCCTGAGCGTTCGCACTTTTACCGGAACGGCCGCGGCGGATTCCTTTCAATCTTCGGAAGTCCTGCTTCCTACAGCTTTGCGTATCGCGACGGTTTTCTGCGGGGCTATGAAGAGGGCTATCAAAACTGGCAGAGCTACTTCATTGGCAACCGGTTTCGGCGCTGAAGCCGTTCTGGCTCCGGCGAATGAGTTAGGCTAGCGCTCGTTGGCAGCGATAGCGCCGAATACAGCCGCCAGGGTAATGGCGGCACCGATGCCTACAAAAAGGACGGCCATCTTCGCATAACGATGACCGCGGTCGTCGTCGATGTTCTTCACATCGGCGTACCGGATCGTGGTCGGTGCGTCGGTTTTGCGATCGCGAATCACAAAGTCTTCATCGCCGGTGCTGTAAACATACCCCTTTATTTTCGAGCCATCATTTAATGTGATTGTCGCGCGCGCTTTGGAGCCGACCCCGACCTTAGCGACGTTCCTTTTTGCCTTTTCAATCTTCGCGGCATTGTTATCTGTCTTTTGACCAGCGGCAAATGACCGCGCCGCGGGCGTCAAAACTAATAGAAGCGAAAGTAAGTAAACGAGTCTTTTCATGATTCTCCGATTCGATCGATTGTTTCCTGGGGCGATGTGAATGGTCCACCGCACTTCCACACCTCTGCAATCACGGTGCCGTTGTTCAAGTTATTGGTATTTCGCGAAAACTCAAAGCGATGCGTGACCTAAATCACGTTGAATGATATTCGACCGCCGTAAAGACAAGACAGGTGTCGGACGTAGCTCGCATGCAGACTCAAAGCTGTCTCGGTCGGTCAAGATAAACGTTGACATGACTACCGGTCGTCGATAGATTCGCTGTCCCCCAAAAATTGATTTCCCATTCAAAAAGGCAGAGGCGGCTTTTGCGCCTCAAGAAGGAGAGAACTATGACCACGAACTGGACCCGACGCAGTGTCATCGGCGCACTGGCTGTTGTGGCTTTGCTGATAGTAGCCGTGCCGATCGTGAAGTTGGCAACCACTAGTCCCGACGTGCTTGAGGCCTGCGTTAACCCCGGCAATGGAAACCTGCGGCTAGTCGACTCGAGTACTGTTTGCCATAGCAACGAAACTCGAGTGACTTGGAACATCGAAGGACCGGCAGGCCCTCCGGGACCAACAGGCCCAGCGGGACCTGCTGGACCAGCAGGACCAACGGGAGAGACCGGAGCGACCGGCGCAACCGGTCCGGCTGGACCTGCCGGACCTGCCGGACCTCCGGGATCATCTTCTGCTGGGCCGCCGTTCGTTTGGGTTTGCACGCCGGCTCATTACCCGAACCGGGGTGGTGGATCTCAGGCCGACCTCTATGTATTCAACGGAGGCGCGACTACGGCAGCCATCGCCGTAAACATACTCGATAAGAACGGCACGAATCTGGCGGGAGTGGCGATTCCGGGATCGCCAACTTCACTTCATTACCCGGGCGAGAGTGGCGTCTCAACAGTACCTTTGGCGGCCGGCGCCACCAGGGACTTGAGGTGGGATTTACCCTCGACCAGTCCGGATCCGGAAACGAACGTCTCGTTCAGCGTCAGAATCACGTCGGATCAACCGATTGCGGTTGGTTCGAATTTTCAGGATTTTGATCACGTGCCGGTGCCGTGCAGTCTGCTGGCGAAATAAACGCCGCCCACGATCGCTCGTAAACGAAAAGGCCTCGCGGACGCGAGGCTTTTTCTTTCTCGGATAATTGAGTTGCGTTAGATTTCCATCAAATCCTTACCGACGATAATCCTGCCTTTGAAGTTCTTGCGCACGCCTTCTGTCCACTGCTCGTCGGTGATAGTTGGATCGTCGCCGGGCACAAAGTGAGTCAGGACGAGTGTTTTGACCTTGGCCTCTGCCGCAATCCGGCCGACATCCTCAGTCACGGTATGTGCGGCCATCAGGTGCTCGCGCAACCGCGTGGCGTTCGGCGCGTTCTTCAACAACTTCTCGATACCCGGAAGATACATGACTTCGTGCACGAGCACGTCCGCGCCTTTAGCAAATTCGGCTAGCTCAGGCGCGTAAGCGGTGTCCCCCGAGATCACAATTGACTGATCCTTCGTGTCAAAACGATAAGCGTAGGATTGGGTGATCGGAGGATGACGCACACGACAGCTCGTAACTTTTACGTCGTTGTTCTGCATCACGAGGCCGGGCTGGTCGAATTCGTGAATCGTGATCATCTTCTGCGGATGGGCATAGCCTTCGTCCACGATGCGAGTGTCAATATCGAACTTCTGGTATTCAAGGAAATCATCCGTCAATTTTCGCAACCCTGGAGGCCCGTAGGCGTCAATGTGCGTTTGCTGTGCGGCGACCCAGGCGTTATAGAGTAGTGGCCCATAATCCAGATTGTGATCCGAATGATGATGCGTGATGAAAACATAGCGGAGATGGCTTAACGAAATTCCGGCCGAGATGAGTTGCCGCGCAGCACCATATCCGCAGTCAATTAGGTAAGGAATATCGTTGATCAGGATCAGCGTCGACGGATTGCTGCGCAACTTACCGAGATTCGGTCCACCTTTTGTGCCGAGCAGGACGATCCGCGTTCGTTTCGTTTCCTGGGCTGAGACGATCCGCGAGAGAAGGGAAGCGGAAGCCGCGGTCGTGGTGGCGATCAGAAACTGTCTGCGATTCTGCATTCCGGATTTCAAACTGGTCATTTAGCCTTGCGCCTTAACAACTTGCCACTGCCACGCCGGACGAAACCGCTTCCGCCAGGAATATGCACAGGAAGGTCCACCGTCGTTTCCGGTGCCGGGAATCTCTCCGACAAGCGTCGAACCTGAATTGATCAAATCCCAGGTAATGCAGCTTAGCGGAATCTTCAGACGGCGACTCCATGGAGTATTCGTCTGCCCGGCATACGTGCCGATGTCGATATAGAAGTAGCGATCGCCGCGCGGGCCCTGGACGTAAGGGCCGGAGAAGTCAGGTTCGCCGTCTTTCGCGGTCTTTACTGTGACCGGGAACTCGAATTTCAGATCTTTGTTGGGTGAAGACCGCTGTTTCTGAACGGTTTCGTGCTTGCTGCCTCTGCCTTTCTGAAGTGCGAAATCGACCGCGGGCGTCGGTCGCTTCAGAATGATGCGTAAAGTGATTTCCATCGCCGGAAGAAGTTCACCACAGAGGACACAGAGAAGAATAGCGCAAAGGTTGAATGCCCATTTGTTTCCTTTTACTCTGTCTTCTCTGTGTCCTCTGTGGTTAATCTGTTTTTGGGATTGGTTCGCCGAGCATGTAACACAAACCATCCGGGGCGACGACGAAAAAGACGCGCTGCGAGGAACTTCCCGATTTCTGTAATTTGAGATCAGATTCTGTGGGCCGCTTTCCTTTGACTTCCTTGAAGGCTGCTTCGATGTCGTCGACTTCGAAGTAACAACCTTCCTGGCTGGGGTCACCACCGTTCTCGGCCAGTCCGATCTGTATCTCGTCGCGGGCGAGAATCGCAAACTTATGCGGCGCGTCATGTCTGGCGAGTACGCGAAAGTTGAAAGTCTTTTCGTAGAAGGGAATCGCCGCCTCGACGTCGGCGACCGGAAGATTCATTGCGTCCCTGGCGTACGGAACTGCGCGTTTGAAAATTGCTTTCATGCTTACCTCAATCACCGTTAAGAATCCTGAGGTGGCGCGAACATTCGTTGACTCCCTCTTGCACATTCGCGGTCGCGTACAAATCTCTCGCCTCTGCCCACAGTTGTTTGGCCTCGTCAATCGCGCCGGCGTGCTCTTTCAGCAGCGCAAATGGACGAACAGTATTCGCGAGGTCAAGCGTCGAAGTCTGTTCGTGCGAACGATAAATCGCGAGCGCTTCGTCGTAGCATGGCGCAGCCAAATCTTCATGCTTCATGTCCTGATGAATGTCGCCAACGTGACGAATCGTATGCGCGAGGAGCAGCGCGTCCTCTACTTCGCGACACAGTTTCATTGCGTCTTCGTAAAGTGATAAAGCCTGGTTGAGATTGCCTGCATCCCGCGCGATTTGGCCGGCGCCCTTGAGCGCTTGAATCAGATGTCGTCGCGATCCGTGCCGGCGAGCGTATTCCGCCGCTTCCTCATACAGCCGTTGCGATGCGCCGGGATCTTCGAAGCGCAGCCGATTCGCCTCGCGCATTAATTGCGCGGAATCATCAGAGTCCTGATCACTCATCTTCCCCCAGGCCCGCACTCACGCGAAACGTGTGTCCATCCGGATGGCGCAGATGAAACTCACGAACATTCCAGGGTTCATCAGTTGGCGGCATCGTGACTGTTAATCCGTGCTTGACTGCGAGTTGATACGCTTCGTCAACCGCGGCGGGAGTTTCCAGCCACCAACTCATCCAAACACCGCCAGTTCCGTCGTCACCAACGAATTGAGGCGTTGGCCCACCGCGTGCTCCTTCTCCGTTCTGGCAAAGAAAGATTTCCGACTTGCCGTTGTGGACGCCGACGAAAGATGGAGGATCACCCCAGTCCCAGCCTTTCTGCCAGCCTAGTTTTTCAAA
>Ga0134121_10003658_pt1 | contig 12743 bp, 10 predicted proteins | sample KB301_FD_96463 | JGI IMG/M metagenome (GOLD analysis project Ga0134121, IMG submission 96463) | Terrestrial soil microbial communities without Nitrogen fertilizer from Kellogg Biological Station, Michigan, USA - KB3-0-1 | ecosystem: Environmental > Terrestrial > Soil > Unclassified ...
ACGGCATGGCTCCCGGCGCCAAGCTGGTGATCCAGGACGCCGGATTCCAGACCGACAACTGCGGCGACCTGCCGGGCATCGGCTGCCCGGTGGTCGACCTGAATCCGCTCTTCCAGCAGGCCTACACCCAGGGTGCGCGCCTGCACACGAATTCCTGGGGGGACAACGAGAACGCCGCGGTGCAGAACAACTATTCGGCGGGCAGCCAGGACGTCGACGAGTTCATTTGGAATCACAAGGATTTCCTGATCTTCTTCGCGGCCGGCAACGCGGGACCCGGCACCGGCTCGGTGGGCAGCCCGTCGACGGCCAAGAACGGCGTCTCGGTGGGCGCCACGCTGCGCGGCACGAGCGCCGATTCGATGGCCTCGTTCAGCAGCTGCGGCCCCACGGCCGACGGCCGCCTCAAGCCGGACATCACCGTCCCCGGATCGAGCATCGTCTCGGCGAACAACGATCTGAGCGCGTCGACGAACAATTGCGGCACGCTGTCGCTGTCGGGCACGAGCATGGCCTCACCCGGCGCCGCGGGGCTCACGGCTCTGATCCGCCAATATTTCACCGACGGTTGGTATCCCACCGGGACCAAGGTCTCGACGAACGGCTTCACGCCCTCGGCGGCGCTGCTCAAGGCGTCTCTGATCAATTCGGCGGTGAACATGGCCGGGACCACGGCGATCCCCGCCAACTGCCAGGGGTGGGGCCGGGTGCTGCTCGAAAACGTGCTGTTTTTCAACGGGCAGGCCCGCAAGCTGACGGTCAAGGACAACGCGCCGGCGTTCGCCACGGGCTCGACGAACGAGGACCGCACGTTCACCTTCTCGGTGAGCACCGGCGAATCGTTCAAGGCGACCCTGGCGTGGACCGATTTCCCCTCGACCCCGGCGGCGGGCACGAACCTGGTCAATGACCTGGATCTGATCGTCACCGGTCCGACCGGTACGGTCTGGCGGGGCAACGTCTTCTCCGGCGGCGCCTCGACCACGGGCGGCGCCGCGGACCGCAAGAACACGCTGGAGCAGGTGCTGCTGGCGAGCCCGGCGGCCGGCGTCTACACGGTGACGGTGCGCTCCTTCAATATTCCGACCGGTCCGCAGCCGTTCGCGCTGGTGGTCACCGGCAACGCGGTCGAGGGGGGCACGCCTCCCCCGCCGCCAGTCACGGTCTTCTTCGACGACTTCGAGACCGACAAGGGATGGACGCGCAATCCTCTCGGTACGGACACGGCGACCACCGGCCTCTGGGAGCGCGGCGATCCGGAGACGACGACCTCGAGCGGCACCAAGCAGCTCGGCACCACGGTCAGCGGCGTCAACGACCTGGTCACCGGCCGTCTCGCCGGAGCCGGGGCGGGCGACTTCGACATCGACGGCGGCGTGACCACCATCCAATCGCCGGCGATCACCTTGCCGTCGACCGGTGTGCTGACCCTGTCCTTCTCCTATTACCTGGCCCACGGGAGCAACGCATCGAGCGCCGACTTCCTGCGGGTGAGGGTCGTGGGGACGACGACCTCGTTGGTCCTCGAAAAGCTGGGCGCGGCCGTGAATGTCAACGGAGCCTGGGCCAGCACCTCGATCAACATCAGCTCCTTCGCGGGGCAGACGGTGCGCATCCGCATCGAGGCCGCGGACGCGAGCACGGCGAGCCTGGTGGAGGCGGGGGTGGATGATGTAAAGATCGTGCAGCAGCCGTAGTAGGCAATCAGCAGGGCCGTCCCGCAGGGACGGCCGTTTTGTTAGCGTTGAACCTTCCTCCGTTCCAGCAGCCGCCCCGGTGACGGGGCGGCTTTCCCAGATAAAACACGAAGACGAACAGCGCTTCACTCCGTGAAGCGCATCCGTACCATCGAGCCATGAACAGACTATTTCAGACCGAGTCCCATGTGCGTTCCATGATCGACGCTGATGGTGCCGTCCTCCTCGACCTCCAGGCAGGTAAGTACTACAGCCTCAACGGCCTTGCCGCGAAGATCTGGCTCAAGGGAGCGGATGGAGACGATGAGACGACAATCGTCCGGGAAATCTGCGAGCTCTACGATATCCAGGAGGATACAGCTCGAGCCGACCTGCGGAGATTTGTCACGGGCCTCGAGAAGAAAGGACTGATCCGTGCCAACTCTTGAAACCCTGACGCGGCCGCTCCAGCCTTCTGATGTCGCCCCTTCCCGGACGTGGAGCGAACGGTGCGTCACGTTCCTGGCTCTGCTGGCGCTCCTGCTGGTTGACATCGTCGTGCGCCTGGCCGGATTTCACAAATTCTATCGTCTGATTCGAGGTTTTCCGGTACTTGGCAGTAAACCCGCATCGTGGCCGGGAACCGGTGGAGTCTGCAGCGCTGTCGACCGGGCGGCGACCCTTTACTTCAAGCGAGCCTGGTGCCTTCAGCGCTCGGCCACAGCGGCGTGCCTCCTCCGCTTGCGAGGCGTCAAGGCTCAGCTCGTGATCGGTGCTCGCCGCATGCCGTTCGGCGCGCACGCCTGGGTGGAGCTGGAGGGGGCCGTGGTCAACGACAGCCCAGTCGTACGACGACGCTTCGTGGAGCTGGAGCGCTGTTGAAGCAGGCCAGCAACGATCTGAGGAGATTCAAACATGGGCGCAATCGGTGGTCTCTATTCTTTTGCGGCAGGAAGGCCCGACCTCGGAGCTCTCGAGACATTGGCACGCCTGCAGTCACAGATAGGTCCTGACGACCTGCAAATCGCCACTCACGGGCCCGTTGCCCTCCTCTATTGCCCCTTCTGCACTCAACCCGCCGCTGCCGGCGAAAACCGGATGTACCGGTCGGCGAGCGGCGATGTCTTGATCTGGAACGGCCGCCTCGACAATCGTCGGGAACTCGCCACAAGCCTCGGAGTGACCAGCGAAAACCTGACCGACGTCGAGCTGGTCTGCCGGGCCCTCGAGCTTTGGAGCTGCGCGGCATTTTCGCGGTTGCTCGGCGATTTCTCTCTGGCATTCTGGCAACCCGCGGTCCGCCGCCTCACGCTGGCGACGGACATCTGGGCCTTGAAGCCTGTCTTCTACTACGCGGATTCTACCCAGTTCGTCTGGGCCTCTCGATGTCGCTCCATCGCGGACGCCCTGAGACTTCCTCTCGAGGTCGAGGAAGAGTTCGTCGCGAACTTTCTGATCCGCTCCCTCCCATCCGGTAGCAGCCCCCTCAAACGTATCAAGATGCTCTCGCCCGCCTCGTTCCTGGTGCTCGAAGATGGGCGCCCGACCATCCGGAAATACTGGTTCCCGGATGCGAGCCGGGAGATCCGCCATCGGCGCGACGAGGACTATGAGCAGCAATATTTGGACCTCCTGCAACAGGCCATCGCCTGCCGCCTCGAAGCTCCCGGTCCGGTATTCACCGAGCTCAGCGGCGGGCTCGATTCCTCCTCGATCGCCTGCCTCGGCCACCAGCTCATCCAACAGCGGAAGGCCGCCTCCCCGGAGCTCTGCACCACTTCCTATGTCTACCGGGATTCGCCGAGTTCCGATGAGAGCAGGTACATCAGCGTCGTCGAGAGCCACCTCGGCCGGCAGGGCCTTCACATCGACAACGACGACGCTCCTCTCCTCTCTCCACCGGCCTGTCCCTCGGCGTTTCGGCCCGATCTGCCCGCCGGGCAATTGATCTATCTGGCCCGCAACCAGTTCCTCGCCGACCGCATGGCGGAATACGGCTCGCGCGTTCTTCTCCGCGGCTTCGGCGGCGACCAAGTCACCTGGGGGGACGTCGGGCTCGCGCCCTTCGCAATCGGCGATCACGTGATCACCGGGCGGTGGGCCCGGGCGGTCCGCTCGTGCTGGCGATGGTCGCTGGCCCTGAAGATCCCCTTCCATCTGACGTTCTGGCGGGGTGGCTTATGGCCGCTCCTGCCCCGCGCCATCCGCAAACGGACGTATTCGTTTGCGTTGCCCGTCGATCGCTTGTTCCATGCCGATTTCATCCAGCGGTTCGACCTGCGCGACCGCACTCTCGGCCCGGTCGACGACACCGACTTTCACTTACCGAGCCAGAGTAATCAGTATACGGCCATCCGTGAGGTGGCGCACCAGGTCGGCTGGGAGTTCATCCTGGAAAAGGGATGTGTCGAATGCCGCTTCCCTTTTCTCGACCGGCGGCTCGTCGAGTTCGCTCTCGCCACGCCCATAGAGAGAATGGTCGCTCCCAAGGAGCCTCGGCGCATGGTGCGGCAGGCTCTGCGCGGCCACCTACCCCCCGAGATCCAGACTCGGCGCAGCAAGGCGGGTCCGGATGAGGCGGTCTATCGGACCTTCGCGCGTCAAGCGGCTCAGCTCGCGCGCTTCGTCAACGACCCGCTGGTCGCGCAATATGGTTTCGTCGACCGAGACGCCTTCAAGGCCACCTTCGAGCGGGCGCGCTATGGCGGAAAGGTCGGGGCCACCGAACTGCTTCGAACGTTCGCTCTGGAATTCTGGCTTCGTTCGCTCGGCGCCGGCACGAACGCGGACGAATTTGCCCCTCAACCCTCCGTCGATCTGACGGAACAACAAAAGGAGATCGTATCATGACGTATGAGGCACCTGAATTCTTCGAGTTGGGCAATGCCGAAGAGCTGACGCAGTGTGGTTGCACTGGCTGTTGCTGTGACTGTTGCTGCGGCCGACGCTGCTGCTGCGGTGCCGAAGAGCTTACCTAGCAGCAAGGAGGCCAGATCGACTCAAGAAGGCCGACTATTGCTTTTGAAGAGAAAGGGATGGTCGGCCTTTCTCAATGTGTCTCTCGTCCCTCGTTGGGATGGAATGGAGTTTGACACCGTGACCAGGAATGCACCTGAGCTCCGTTGGCTGTGGCGCCATGTGAGACCGTTTCGGGGTTTGCTCAGCGCACACCTCTCGGCAGTGCTCTTTGGCAGCCTGCTCAGCTTGTTGGACCCCCTGATCATCAAGTGGCTCATCGATGAAGTGCTCCCTTGGCACCGCGGGGACATGCTCGTCGTGGTGACGTCGATCTTCATCACCACCTACCTTTTCTGGTTCGGGTTCAATTCTCTGGCCATGCTCCTGGATTCCTACCTGAACCAGAGGCTCATGCTGTCCCTGCGCATGAAGTTGCTTCGGCATATCCAGAAGCTCTCGGCCGAATTCTTCGTCAGGACGCCTACCGGCGATCTTCTTCACCGCCTGGAACAAGACGTCGACCAGTTGCGGGAGCTCGGCGGTGGCACGCTCGCATCGCTCGTCCGGATTTCCGTGGCGACCAGCCTGACGATGGTCATCCTTCTCTTCCTGAGCTGGCGCTTGACCCTCGTCGTCCTCCCGCTCGTCCCTTTGATGATGGTCCTCCGCTCGGTGGCGCTTCCCCGTTTGCGGCGTGCCTCGGATCAGGTCGCGAGCAGCACCGCCCGCCGCGTCTCCTTTCTCCAGGACCACCTCACCGCGATCCTCGAGGTGCAGCTGCTGCGGCGGGAAGCCGGTGAGCGCCACCGTTTCTTTATGCTTTCTCGAAAGTCTCTCGGGGAATTCCTGCGGCGCCGCACCCTCGAGTTGTTCGCGGAGAACTCGACGAACATGACCATGATGGTCGCCACCGGCATCGTTTTGGGATATGGCGGCAAGCAGGTTCTCGATGGCGCTTTGACGATCGGTGGTCTGATGGCCTTCTACACCTACCTGAGCCGCGTCTTCGGACCCGCCCAGACGTTGGTCACCTTGTATTCCGCTCTCCAGCGCTCCGGCGCCAGCATTCGCAGGCTGATGGCCTTGACCGAGGTCAAGCCGGCGATCAAAGACCCGCGCCGGCCGCGCCGGCTGGCCGATTGCGGCCCCATCGAAGTGCAGATCGAGGACGTCGCCTTCGGCTATGGCCCTCAATGCGTTCTCGATGGCCTTTCCATGACGGTGCACCCTGGTGAGGCGGTAGCGCTCGTCGGCTTCACCGGCAGCGGCAAGAGCACGATCGGGCGGCTCCTCACGCGACTGTATGATGCGAAGAAGGGACGGGTGATGCTCGACGGCGTTCCCGTGGCCGACCTGCGCCTGCGCGATCTCCGCAAACGTGTAGCCTTCGTTTCCCAGGAACCCGTTCTGTTCGACGGAACTCTGCGCGACAACCTGTGCGCTGCAAATTTTCACGACGAGGAGCGTCTCTGGGAGGTGCTCCGGATCGCTCAGTTGGAGCGGACCATCCACGATCTCCCCGACGGGCTCGATACGCCGGTCGGAGTCCGGGGCCAGACGCTCTCCGGAGGCCAAAAACAACGCCTGGCGATCGCTCGCGCCATTTTGCAACAGCCGCGACTCCTGATCCTCGATGAGGCCACGGCCGGGCTGGACGGCATCACCGAGCACGCTCTGCTGCGCTCGCTCGGCCGGCTCACCTCGCAGATGACCATTCTCTTGATCGCTCACCGCCTTTCCGCGATCCGCTGGGCCGAGCGGGTCCTGGTGCTCGATGCCGGCCGGCTTGTCGATCAAGGCCGTCACGAGGAACTGATCTTCAGATCGCTGCTCTACCGCGAGATCTGCGAAAAGCAATTGCATTCTGACGATTCGCCAGAGACGGTCGCACAACTGAAGCTCCATGCGATCCAGTGAGGTAAGGTGACATGAAATGGATTCGAGCGCTGCTTCGCAGCCTGCCCATCGTCCTCGGATCTTTCGTTCTGATCGCCTTGGCGACTCTCTTCCTGATCCGGATTGAGCGTACGGTCGAGGCCTCGGGCGAGGTGCAGATCAACCGGCTTCAGATCGTCCGGCCCAAGGTGTCCGGAATCGTTACCGAGGTGCTGGTCGAGCCCGGCGCGACGGTACAGGCCGGCCAGGTTCTCTGCCGGCTGGTCGATTACGATTTCGAGCGCCAGCAGCTGGCTCTGCGCCAGCAGCTGAACGAAGCTTTGGCGCAGCAGCTCGCTCTGCGCGTTCGCGACCATCAGGTCGGGAGAGAGATCCAGCCGCTCGAGCGCGCGCGTCAGGAGAAGGACCTCACGGGCAATCAGTTGGAGATGCAACTCCAGAGCTCTCGGAGTCGCGAGCTGGAGCTGGCGTTGAAACAGGCCGAGGAGAGCCTCGCGCGAGTCGGCAAGTTGAAAGATGCCGGGCTTGCCAGCGACCAGACCTATAAGGAGGCAGAGTTCAACAAGTTGCAGGCCGAGCAGCGCTGGCAGCAGAGCCTCATCGAGGAGAAGGTCGAGAACGCCCAGAGCGCCAGGTCCAGAGACGATCTGGCCCTGCTCGGAGCACAGCAACGGAATGCCCTCACCGATCTGAGCTTTCAGCGTGGACAGTCTGATACCCTGGTCAAGCAGCTCACTGAGCAGCTCGATCAGTACGCGAAAATTGCTGAGCAGTATACGCTTCGTGCGGAAATCGGTGGAGTCGTGGTCAGCGATCCGGTCAACGAGCTCCGCGGCAAGAAAATCCAGGCGGGTGAACAGCTCTTTTCCGTGATCGACATCTCCGCGGTCCACTTCGTCACCTATGTTCCGGAGGAGTCGATCGTCCGGGTGCGAACGGGTCAGCTCGCCTATGTCGAGGTTTCCGGTCTACCCAAACGGCGATTCGACGTCTTCACCGGGGAGGTCCGGAAAGTCTCCGAATCACCGCAGCTCCAGCAGGCAGGTCAGGACATTCTCTATCCGGTCGAGATCTGGCTGCGCAAACCCTGGGTGCTCCTCTCCGACAACCGGTTCTTTCTCCGCAACGGAATGCGTGGAACGGCCAAGATTTCCTACCAGCATGACGTTTCGTTACTCGTGGCCATCTATGAAAGTCTGAGTGGCCAGGAAGACCTTCCGCCCAGCGTCTGAACCGATGTGACGGAGGTATCGCCATGGAAACATTGGTCGCGCCTGCTCAATCGGTATCGCGGCTCACCCCGCTGCAACAGAGCAACCTGAAGGCTGCGGCTCTCCGCGTCTTGCCGTCCGATGAAGGCTGCGGCGCCCGTGAGGCCGGTGCGGAAGATTACGTCGTCCGGATGGTGGAGACCCGCTCCGGCCCAGGAACTGTCCGCGACCTGAAGACAGGGCTCGAAATGCTCGAGGACCTGGCCTGCCACGTGGGTGCGAAGTCTTTTGCCAACCTGTCCGAGGACGAGCAGGACCAGGTTTTGCGGCAGCTCCAATTGACCCCGCACCCGACGCTCCAGAGGTTTTTTCGCCAGCTCGTCGCTCTTACCGTCGAAGGATTTCTCTGCAATCCGCAACGCGGTGGCAACCACCGTTCGGTGGGCTGGGTCTGGCTCGGGATTCGCGGTACCCAGGTTCCAGAAGCCTGCTGCGAGGAGGAACCGTGTACGACGTCTTGATCATTGGAAGCGGAGCCGGAGGGGGACCTCTCGCCCTGCGCTTCAGCCAGGCAGGCGCCAAGGTCCTGGTTCTCGAGAGAGGACCCAGGCTGCAGCGCAACGACTTTCCGGAAGACGAGGTCGAGAACTCGATGCCGGGTTTCTGGTATCCCCGGGTGGCCGACGATCCGCATGTCGTGATCAGCCAGAACAATCCCAAGCCGCAGCCTTCGAATTTCGGTTGGATCGCCACGTGCGTCGGCGGCGGCACGGTCCACATGGGCGGATTCCTCTATCGCTTTCACCCCGATGATTTTCGGATGCGGAGCCGGTTTGGCGCGTACGCGTCGCTGGCCGACTGGCCCTACAGCTACGACGAGCTCGAGCCGTACTACGTCCAGGCCGAGTGGGAGGTGGGCGTCTCAGGCGAGCCCGAGCCCTCCCACCTCGGGATTCCGCGCTCTCGCGACTACCCGATGCCTCCACTCGCCAGCCATCCGATCACTCCGGCATTCGATCGCGCCTGCAAGGACCTGGGCCTGCACCCCTTTGCGACTCCCCGCTCCATCAACTCGCAGTGGTACCAGGGGCGCCCCCCGTGCTCCTACTGTAACCTCTGTGCCGGCTTCGGCTGTCGCACGGGGGCGAAGGGAAGCAGCCTGGAGGCTTTCATTCCTCGCGCGGAGGCCACCGGAAATTGCACAGTGGTCCCCAACGCAATGGCCTTCGAGGTGACGGTCGATCACCGTGGCCGAGCGACCGGCTGCCGCTATTTCGACGCGCTCGGGCAGGAACGCCGGGCGCGCGCCCGAGTCGTCTGTGTTTGTTGCTCCGCCGTCGAATCGGCGCGGCTGCTCTTGATCTCCAAGTCGCCACTGTTCCCGGATGGCCTGGCGAATGGAAACGGCCTGGTGGGGCGTCATCTGCAGTTCCACGCCGTGACCACCGCGTCGGGCCAGTTCGAGCTGAAGGGGCTCGATCCCGCGGTCTGGAAGCACCGGCATCCCTTCCTCGGCCGGTCGTTGTTGGACCATTACTTCCTCCCCCCCGAAGTGAGCTCGCTGCCCAAGGGCGGGGTGCTTCGCTTCGGGATTCCTCAGTTGCAACCCGTCGCCCTGGCGCAACGGGTCGCCGAGAGCGGAGGTCTGACCCGTTGGGGTGCGCCGCTGCAACGAGCCCTGCGCGAGTATTTCCTGGAAATCCGGACCGTCGAGTTCGAGGTGTTTCACGACTACGTTCCAAATGAAGACACCTATATGGAGCTCGACCCGCAGGTCACCAATAAATGGGGGCTGCCCGCGGCCCGCATCTATCGCCGTCCGGATCCTCACCACTACACCGCTGGTCTGTGGTTGCAGTCGCGCGGGCTGGAAGTCCTGAAAGCGATGGGAGCCAAGGAGCTCAAGCGTGGAGCGCTCGGAGAAACGGCTGCCTTTCTGGTCCATGGCACTTGCCGCGCCGGACACGATCCGGAGACCTCGACGCTCAATTCGTATTGTCAAACCCACGAGGTCAGCAATCTCTTCGTGGTCGACGGCAGCTTCATGCCGACCTCCGGCGGAGCGGCGCCGACGCTCACGATCATCGCGAACAGCTTCCGGACTGCCGACCATATCCTGGCGCGGGCTGGCCAGGGAGCCTGGGGCTGATCCAGCCTCCTAACAGGTGAGCTCCTGCGGCTCACCCGCGGGAGTGTCGCGGTGGAGAGAGGCCGGCGTGCAATCGAACCTGCGCTGGAACGCCCGGTAGAACGTCTGCGGGTAGTCGTAGCCCACCGACATGGCCACGTCGAAGACGGCGATCCGCTTTTCCAGCAAGCGGATCGCCGCCTCCAGCCGCAAGGATTCAATGTACTCCTTGATGGTGATCCCTATCACGCGCCGAAACCGGCAGGAGATGTTGTTGTCGCGGATCCGGCAGCGCTCCTTGATGGTCTGCACATTCAGATCGGAATCAAACAGGTTTCGGTGGATGTGTTCCACGATCTCGCGGATCTCCCGCGACAGGTTCACCGGCTCCGGACAGATCTCCTCCCGGACGCGGTCGAGCTCGATCTCGATGTCCGATGCCTTTGCCATGACGCTGGTCTCTCTCATACGATACCTCGCTCCGCCGCCCCGGCGAGCCCCTCGGGGAAGCCGGAGCGGCGGGGTTTCGGATGCATCTCACTTCGGCTGCACCGGCGCATACATGTTGCAACTGTACTGGACACAGCACGGATCCTGGGCCAAGCCACCGAGGACCCGAGACAACGCCTCTTCCACCAGCGCCTCCAGGTTTCCGGACAGGATTTGGTCGGAATTCAGGTGGAATGCGGCGCCGTTCAGGCGTACGATCTCTCCGGCAACACGAGATTTTTGCATGTCTTCCTCCTGATGGCAAAAAGACCGCCGGATCTCCCGGTGGCGCGATTTCATGGGGATCTCAGAGATCGCAGACCTTCTCGCGTAACACGGTCAGAGGGCTTCCAGCAGCATGCTCACGGTATGCTTCGGCGAGGCTCGCGCGGAAGCGCGACGCGAACCCATCGCAATAATTCGAGTGATAGGAGCCATTCTTGCTCAGGGCCAGCACCGCGCAGCCGCCACCGCAATGGAGCGCGTACCGGCACCGGCGGCAGACCGGATTGCTCGCCACGGTCCTCCCCCGCCAGACCGCGAGCTGGTCCTCGCGGAGCTCGACCCCACCGTCCGGCAGGACGCGGCCGATGCGGATCTCGGGATCGCCGGTCCGCTCCCAGCAGGCGTAGATGTCGCCGAACGGATCGAAGATGTACATCCGGTCATGGGCTCCGCAGAAGCTCGGCCGCAGGCTTGGGAGGATTTCGCCGTCCGTATCGAAGATCCGGCGGGCGCGTGCCCGCAGCCCCTCGTCGGGACGCGACAGAACCACGATCTCCGAGTGCTCTTCCCGCAGGCGCGTCAGCTCCCGATCGAGGTCCCAGGTGCTCAGCGTGCCCTGGGGGTCGGTCTTGCCGTTCCCGGCGCGCACCGGCGAGGTGTAGGCCGAGAATCCAGGATGCGAAGCCCATCCCCGGGCCGCGAGCTCGCGGGCCACGGCGGGCAGCTCTTCCAGATTGCTCCGATCCACGTTGATCCGGAGGCTCACCGCCGCACCTTGCCCAAGCGTCAGGTCGATCCCCGCGGCGATCCGCTCGAACGAGCCGGAGCCGTCCGCGTAGATCCGCCGTTGGTCGTGTTGATGCGGCGGGCCGTCCAGGGTGATCTGGAGCAGAGCGATGCCGGCGGGCCCGAGGAGGTCTTTGTAGGCGCCGAGCTCGGTACCGTTGCTGACCGCCCAGACATCGACCTCTCCCAGATCGAAGACACGGGCCAGGATGTGCTCGACGACCGGCCGGTTCGCCGCAAGGAGCGGCTCACCGCCGAAGAATCCGATGTTGCGGCGATGCCGCGCGCCGGGCTCTACTCCATGCAGGGCTTCGATTTTGGGGATTGCGGTGAAGATGCGGTCCACCATCGGACCCTTCATGGAACGCAGGAGATGATGCAGGCTGCAGTCGGTCCGCATGTGATCCTGATAACAGTACGAACATCGGAGATTGCAGTCGTAGGTCGGCATGAAGATGTAGCTCGGCGGCCGCTGCCGGGCCCGCTCGTGAAGACGGGTGGCGAGACGTCCGAAAAAAGCCTCTTCCTGCTCGGCGCTCAGCTCGGTGAGATAGCCCTGGGCGCTCAGGTGCCCGATCAGCGCATCGGAGGGGGTGTCCGCCGCCGCCTCCGCGGCCTCCAGGGCCTCGCTCCACTCTCCATAAAGAGGCTTCACCGCGAGCTTCCCACCGCGGCAGCGCAGGAAGCTCGCGACGCTCCGCGAGACCTTGTCGTAGGCACCGGTGTAGCCGTGGACCAAAAGGACCTCGCCCTCACTCTCCGGCAGATCGACGAAGATGGTGTAGCTGCTCGTACGAAGCATGAGCCCTCCCGAGAAGCTGTCGGACGTTCTGTGACGACCTTCGATCGACGGTGGAGGGCCGATGCAAGGAGTGAGCCATGGAAATACACTGATCTTCTTCCGGACTCGCCCTGGGGCTCTGGGTAACGCGATACCCATCGCGAGTAAAAAGATACCCCGGCGGGCAGCCGGAAATCTCGATGGAACGGCGGGCGTCCCATGGCATGTGAGCTGCACGAGGATACAGGGTATACTTGAATCGGGGAGCGCCTGGCTTGAGACGATACATGCTGCACGCGATCCTTCAAAAGGAATTCCACTTCCACCTCGCCGGCTTTCCCCTGCGGATCGGAATGCTGCTGACGCTCGTGCTGACCGCATCGTCCACCCTGATTGCGACGCGGGACTACAACCTGCGCCTGCATGATTATCGAGACCGGGTCGCCGCGCACGCGCGCGAGCTGCGGGAGGAGACCGTGTATTCCTTTCTGCAGCCGGTGGTCGTACGTCCGCCGGCACCGCTCAGCGTGCTGGATCAAGGCTTCGACGCGCACCTGGGGAGCGAGGTGCCGATTCATCTGTTCGACATTCCT
>Ga0134121_10003660_pt1 | contig 12740 bp, 16 predicted proteins | sample KB301_FD_96463 | JGI IMG/M metagenome (GOLD analysis project Ga0134121, IMG submission 96463) | Terrestrial soil microbial communities without Nitrogen fertilizer from Kellogg Biological Station, Michigan, USA - KB3-0-1 | ecosystem: Environmental > Terrestrial > Soil > Unclassified ...
AATCGACTTTCACGGGATCCTGTGCCATTACTGGAATGGCGATCGCAAAAAGGAACATAGCTAGAAACAGAACTCGACGCATAGGGGAACTCCTCCTGCTGAATGCAATGTTGGGGAATAGCGAGACGGTTTCTATTGCAGCAGCCACAGAAAGTCAATAAGTTTCTTGCGACCGAGAAAGACGCAAAGGGAATCGCAGTTCGCCGCATTGGCAGCAGAAGCCGCTAAGTGTGTCCGCTGTCCCGCAATGTGCGAACGCGCCGCGGTTTTGAGTGACTTGAATGGAGCAGTTGATGCGCGCGTGATGTTCATCGGTGAAGCGCCCGGGCGCAAAGGCGCAGATCGCACGCGCATCCCTTTTTCCGGTGACCAATCCGGGAAAAACTTCGACAGGTTTCTGGACGCCGCCGGCTTGACGCGATCGGAGATCTTCATCACCAGCGCCGCGTTGTGCAATCCTCGGGGCGTATCGGGCGCGAATCGGCGGCCCAGCTCGCCGGAGCTTCGCAATTGCTCTGACTTTCTGCGCCGCACGATAGAGATCATAAATCCGCGCGTAATAGTGACGCTCGGCGGGGTCGCGCTTGAGGCGTTGAAGCTACTCCAATATCATGAATACACTCTGCGCGATGACGCGGCGAAGATTCGCAGTTGGAATGGCAGAATGCTTGTCCCGCTCTATCATCCGAGTCCACAAGTACTGATTACGATTCGTGATGAGGGGGCGCAATTGCGGGATTACAAAGTGGTGGCGCGAGCACTTGCGCGCATCCGGACCTCAACTTTTACCGAAAGCATTTAACTAACCTATGGCTGTCACAAACTCCTCCGACGACTACCGGGCTGTGCGCTATGAAGGCGCGGGCCTGATCGATCTATCTTCACGACGGGGACGAATTCTGGTGAGCGGTCGCGACGCCGCGATGTTTCTGAACGGTTTGGTGACAAACGACGTCAAGAATCTCGCGCGCGGTTCGTGGATTCCAGCAGCCTTCGCAAACGTGCAGGGAAGACTGATCGCCGCTGTGCGCATCATTCATCGCGAGGACGGTTTTCTGATCGACACAGAAACGGTGACGCGCGACAAAGTGGTCGATCTCCTGGGCCGTTTCACGCTCGCCGGTGATTTTCGTGTGACCGATCTGACGGATGAACTCGGCGCGCTATCGTTGCAAGGCAAGAAAGCCGCGGAGATTTTGGGCGCGGTGTTAGGCGAAGGCGGTGCGACGCTGGAACGCAGTCGCGTGATCCAAACAAAATATGATCAGAAAGACATAACGGTCATTCGCGCGACGCACACCGCCGAAGAGGGTTTCGATGTATTCATCGAATCGAGTGAACGGGCACAGCTTCATGACGCGCTTTGGCATGCGGGCCCCGAAATCGTCGAAGCTGAAACGCTCGAAGTCCTGCGAATCGAAGCCGGCATTCCGCGCTTCGGCATCGACATGAGCGAGAACACCGTCGTCTCTGAAGCTTGTCTCGACGATGCGATCAGCGACACGAAGGGCTGCTACGTTGGTCAGGAGATCATCATTCGCATCAAGCATCGCGGGCATGTAGCGAAAAAGTTGACGGGCGTGCTGCTGGAACTCCCGTGGCCCCTTGAGGAGCACGCTGAAATCATCTCGGACGATCATGAAGAGATTGGACACATCACTTCGCTAACCTTTTCGCCGTGCCTGGATCGCCAAATTGCCCTCGCGTATCTGAAGTACAATCATCTTGAAGAAGGCACTCGGATCTGGATTGACCACGGCGAGAAACAGGTGGTGGCTGAGGTCGCATCACTGCCGATGGTCCGCGGCAGTTGGTTCACTGCTGATGGCGTTATAGAACCTGAGAGTGAAATCAGTGAGGAACACGAACCAGCTTGAGCTGGCGCACTCGATCATCGAATCGCTGGTCGAGCACACGCGAGTGGTCAGCGATCTGATCGCTCTCATGGCGCAGGCGCTCGATCAGGATACCGCGAAGGCTCTCACGAAAGCGCCGCAGTGGGAAGCATATTTGGAAAGCCGCCGGCAAATGGAGCGCACCAAAGAAGAGATCGATAAGTTCGCAGAGTCTATGAAACAGGATGCGAAAGAGCTGTGATTGATGCGAACTAAGACCAGCCGGCTGTCGTAGAACAAACGGGCGGAAGTTATGGCGGATTACAAAGAAAAATTCGACGATTTGCATCGGGCAGCCAAACGCAAAGCGAAAGAATTGGACGACAAGCTCGGGGTCAGCGGCATCGTCGGAGACACAGCTCGCGTAGCCGGTGATGCGGCGCGGCGTGGGGCGAAGACGATTGCAAACGGCGCTGAACAACTGCGAGCGGAAGCGGAAAAGATCACGGACGATCCGGACCTGCGCGAGAATGCTCGCCGCGCCGCCGGCGAAGTGAAGCGTCACGCCAAAGAAGCCGGCAAGGTGATTCGTGACGCAGCGAGTGACGGCGGAAAGGTCATTCGTGACGCCGCCGGTCCCGCGGGCAAAAAGGCTGAAGAAGTTTTCGGTGAAGCTGCTGACTATTTCAGCTCCGCCGCGAAAATGGCGGGCAAAGGCGTGAAGGCAACGCGCGCGACCGCAGCTGCGTCCGCCGGAATCGTCAAAGCCAAGGATTGGGTCAAAGCAAATCCGGGCAAGGCTGCGGCAGTAACCGCTTCGCTCGTGCTCGGCATTCGCGCGGGAGCAGCGTTGCCGGGCCTGGACATCGTTCTGTTGGGAACGCATCCGCACTGGCTGACGCATTCGGCTCTTCCGGTTCTGGGTTTGAAATTGGCCAGCAAGAAATTCGACGAGTACTTAAAGAAACAGGAAGCGCGCATCGCCGCGGGCGAATTAGATGAAGCCGCCCGCGAACGTGTCGAGTTTCAACGCAAGATGGCCAAGTACGTGGGCGCGCCTTTGCTCGGCGCCTTCAGTTGCGCGATGGGCGCGACGTTGTTCGCGCAGATCGTAAATCCGGTCGGCATCACCGGCGGGCCGGTGAGCTGGATTCTCGGCGGCAATCCTTTTCTCGACGGCGTGTGGCTGTTTGCGAACGGCGTGATCTGTTTCCACCAGGGCTATAAGTTCTTCATGATTGCTCTGGCGGATCAGGAAGAAGTGAATCGAGTGGTGCGAGAGATTAAGGGACTGCTGCCGGCGGCTGGATAACACTTCCTATGTGGAATCGGACTCGTGTTCTTCTAGTAAATCGTCGAGGAAATTGTTAACCGCTCAGAACCGTGAATCCAGCTTGCTCGAAATCCTTATCAAAAGTTAACACCTGAGTAGTGCCGGCCTCTCGCATCACAACGAAAGAGATGCAATCGACCAAGCCCCATTTCTTGTCGGAACATTTTTCGTAAACGGCCAAACCCTTCTCCATGAGGTTCGAATCGATTTCAACGAGTTCAACCCTCGATGAATGTGACAGAACTCTGATTATGCTTATGGCTTCTGCCCTGAAGTCTTTCGCCAGCGCGTTCCCAAGTTCCAGAAGGACGGCGCTCGTCGTTAGCAACGCCGAGTTGGCGAACCGGAATGACCAAGCTTCTGCTTGATCGTGATATTGGTCTTTCTCGTTTATTAGAGCGATGACGAAGGAAGTATCTAAGAAGATTCTATCGGGCATGGGAGTCGCCGTTGGTCTCGTAAAGTTCAGCCTTAGTTGAAAAATCAGGGGAGGCTGAAATCTTGATTTCCCGGAGCTTCGCCATCACATCTTGATCTGACAATTCCGCTGGAGGTCTCGATTCGAAACCCTTGATTATTTGGTAGAGTTCGTCCAGATATTGCTCCGGCATTTTCTGAACTTCAAACAGAATCTCTTCTCTGGTAACCATCTCAATTCCTCTGAGCTGAATATACTGCCGAGCGCAGATGTAGCACAAGGTTTCGCTAACTTATCGTGATCGGAAACGGCAGGAAGCAGAGCACAAAGACAATGAGGGTAAGAATTCCGATGACGATGCGCGCGAGACCCAACGGCTCCATCTGTTCCGGCTGTGGATGACGAACGCGCAGCATGATTGCGAGCAGCACGACGTAAACAAATCCGCTCGGACTTCCATGCCAGAACCATCCCAGCACCGACATCAACGCCATCGTGACGAACGCCACGACGCCAATCCACCGGTGCATGCTCTTACCGAATACTGAAAACGTCCCGTGTCCGCCATCCAATTGGCCTACCGGCATTAGATTCAGACTCGTGACCAGCGCGCCAACCCAAGCCGCCAGGTAGAACGAGTTCGCAACTGAATTCGCCAAATCAACTTTGAACATTTTCGCGATCAGACGAAACAGCAGCGGATCGTTGAAGTAGATTCCACCGCCGGCACTGCTCGCATCCCCGGCGATCAACGGCACATGCTGAACCGTGAGCACGCCGGCGAACGCAATCGGCAACAGCACCGCGAAACCGGCGAGCGGCCCGGCGAGTCCAATGTCAAATAGAGCGCGCCGCGAAGGCACGACTGACTTCATGCGAATGAATGCGCCGAACGTGCCCGGGATGAGCAGCGGCGGCTGCGGAATAAAGAACGGCAACGTCGCATCAACGCCGTAGTAACGACAGAAGAGATAATGACCAGATTCGTGGGCCGTGAGGATCGCCAGCAACGATCCCGAGAACTTCAGTCCCTGCCCGAGGTATTGCGGATGCGCAATCGCATAGCGAAGTACTTCAAAGACGGTCGCGACGTAATACCAAGGAATCATCAACACCGAACCACCAAGGCTGCGCATACCGGGAGGCGGGCCGATGTTGCGCAACTCCGGCCCGGCCATCATGACGCCGCAAATTGTCGTGGTGAACGCGGTGACAACAAAAAACGCGATGTGCGTCAGCCATTGTCGCGGCGTCGGTTTGGCGAGAGCGTGGGATGCGGCTGGCTTGGAGCTAATGGGTTCGATTTCGGACATCTGGCGAAAGTTGTGAATTGTAATTCCGATACCGCGTGCCGTGGCACGAGATGTTTATAGCCTTAGCCGTCTCCGTTTATCAAAATGCGGGAGTGAAAGCTGTTCTCAGCTTCCACTCCCGCGGGATCACTAAACTGCTTCGGAGTCTATAAGCATTCCGCGCCTAACGGCGCGTTTCATTCCGGTCGTGATGCGGTTTGAGGTGGCACGCGCCTGCGCGTGACTTCACGGGCGGGACGCCCGTGCCACCTATTCGTCGTCCTCTTCAAACTCGCCGTTATCGCCGTGCGGTTGCAGCTCCTTGCCGGGTTTGAATCGAATCGTCTTGCCCGAGGGGATCGCAACTTCTTCGCCCGTGCGCGGGTTGCGACCCACGCCACGCTTGCGCGGCTTCACGATGAAGACCCCAAACCCGCGCAACTCGATCCGGTCGCCACGCGCCAAAGCATCCTTCATTGAGGCGAACAAAGCTTCGACGGCCTGCTCGGCTTTCAGTTTTGGAATTCCGGTTTCGTCGGCGAGACGATTGATGATGTCGAGTTTAATCACGGCGCGGCCTCCGAGCTTTAGAAACTTTGCTGATCGTCACGGGCGGGACAAGCTCTCGTGAATGCTTGGCGATGATAGAAAGCCGCCTTCGCGGCTGTCAAGCTGTACGCAACTCTGCGCCCCAAGTTGCTCATCTGAATCGTTTGACAATGAAAGCGAACGACAGATAACCTCGATACACCGAAAGACGGCAGCAGGGAACTTGAGAACAATCCTCACCGCTGTGCGTCTAACATACGATGCGCAGGCTACAGTTAACTCAGCCGCCGCCATTCGGCACCATTCATCCCGACGACGATCGTGATATTCAGATTCAGCGTCCGCGTGACGTGGCGCGTAAACACCTCTGGCAGGAATCCCGTCTGCTGGTGCGCGATTTAATCTTCGCGTTGATGGTGCTGGCGCTGGTGATGGTCTTTATCATCCAACCCGTCAAGGTTGAGGGGACCTCGATGCTGCCCTACCTGCATGATGGTGAACGCATCTTTGTCAATAAGCTCGTCTATTACGATGAATATCGATGGGCGCCAAAAATCTATCGCGGCGACATCGTGGTGTTTTGGTTCCCGGACGATCCCTCGAAGAGTTACATCAAGCGCGTGATTGGCCTGCCCGGTGATACAGTAGAAGTTCACGATGGACATGTAAACGTGAACGGCCGAGAGTTGGATGAAGAGTATCTCGACCCGCATTTGAACATGTCGCACGCCAGCAAGCCGCCGACCTATGTGAAGCCAGGCTATTACTTCGTCATGGGCGATAACCGCGACAATTCGAGCGATTCGCGCATTTGGGGGTTGGTGCCCAAGAAATATATCTACGGCAAGGCGCTGTTTCGTTATTGGCCGTTGGGTTCAGCTAAGCTGATTGAGCGCGATTCTCACAACAACGCGATTCCGCGCGGCGCGGATTACCGGCGCGATGGAGATTCGTCGGACTCTGATGATCGATAAGCACCTCCCCTCTCCTGCTGGGAGAGGGGATTGAGGGGTGAGGGTTTTAGTTCGCGCTGAGCTACGCTCCCTCACCCAAACCCTCTCCCAGAGGGAGAGGGCTCGTAGGATTAATGACTGACTGGCTCAGATACATCTCGATGATCTTCTACGCGCCTTTGCGCGGCATGCGCGAAGTGCGTGACAGGGGGACTCTGTTTCCCGCAATCATCAGCGCGTATGTCGTGCAGGTGATTTATGTCTTCGCTATTCAATGGCTGGTTGGTCAGAGAGCGTTCATGTTGCGTCCGCAGGTCGTTGCCTCGAATTTCTTTCAGGCCGCGACATCGCTATTACCCATCCTGATTGTGCTGGTGCCACTGATGCTGTTGATGGCGAATCTCTTCGATCGCCGTGGCAGTTTCAGCCTGGTGCTTCAGCAGGAATACGCGTCCCTCGCTTGCGTCATCTTCTACGCGCTGATCGGCGCCAACTTGATGACGCTGCTTATCTCGATCTTCTTCCACTTCAGCGGAGTCCAGGCGGCATATGTTGCCAGCTCGCTGCATTCAGCACAGCAGATTAAGGCAATGTTCAACTTTCCACCTGAAGTCCAAAAAGAGTTGGAACGGGAACTCAGCGATCCGAGCTTTATCGCGGGCAGTCTGTTTCGCACCGTGAAGATCGGGATCTTCACGATTGGCGCGCTCGAGGCAGTGCGCAAAGTATTTCGTTTGTCTCTGGCAAAATCGGTCGGCGTAATTCTGTTGAGTTACCTTGGTGCCCTAATCCTTTCGCCGCTTTGGGGGCTGCTATTCACGCGAATAATCGGCTCGCCGTTTATTCTGCTGATGCTTTTCTTCTTGCTGCGCGGCTATTTCAGCGGCATTGTCACCAATCAGCGGGCGCGGGCAGCGTTCAAACAGAATCTCGAAGCAGCAACGATCAATCCGCGCGATTCCTCAGCGCATTACAATCTCGGGTTGATTCACCAGAATCGCGGTGAATTGAATGAAGCTCGCGAACGGTTTCAGCGAGCAATTGAAATCGATCCGGATGAGTTGGATGCGCACTATCAGCTCGGGCGCATTGCGCGCGCGCAGGGTCGTTTGGCCGAAGCGGTCGGCCATTTCGAGCAGGTCGTGCAGCGCGACCAATTTCATGCGCAGAACGAAATCTGGCGCGAGATCGGCGCGACTTATCTCGCGGCCGGCCAATTTGGCGATGCGCGTGACGCGTTAGAGAAGTTTCTCGATCGCCGCACGAACGATCCTGAAGGCTTGTACTTGATCGGCCGCGCGTATGCTGGCCTGGGCGATACCCAGGAAGCGACCAGTTCGATGCAGGCCTGCATTGAAGCCGTGAAGACCGCGCCGGCTTACAAGTATCGGATGGAAAAGCGTTGGCTCAACGAGGCTCAGCAGTTTCTGAAAGGCCGGAAGCAGGCAGCAGACGGCGGCCGGCAGTAAGAAAAGAACTATTTGATATTTGACATTTGTCATTTGCGAATTGCCAGACGCGGTGATGTAACTCCTGAACTCTCGATCAAATTTACGGCGATGCAAGTAAACTAAGGCCGTCGCAATCCAAATTGGTCAATGACAAATGACAAATCTCAAATGATAAATAGTTCTTTCTATCCCCTAAGCAACAGGAATCCAAAGCAATGAATTGTCCTTCTTGCGGCGCTGAGATAGCAGCCGGTGGAACTTTCTGCGGTCGGTGCGGAACGCGCATGGAAGCCGCACCGGCGTCCGGCTACTCAATCAACATCGATACAGACGGCCAGGGCCGGGGTCGCGGCTACAGTTACGCGATCGAGCATCAGCCGGCATTCTCTCTCGCGGTTCTCAAGCTGCAACCGGAACAATCGATCATGGCGGAAGCCGGTGCGATGGTTTCAATGTCCGCCAATATCGAGTTGCAGTCGCAGATGAAAGGCGGCTTGCTCGGAGCGTTGAAGCGAGCGGCGGGTGGCGAGTCCGCATTCGTGTCGACCTTCACCGCGCGCGGCGGTCCCGGCGAAGTTACGCTCGCGCCCGGCGCACCAGGTGACATTGCCGCGATCGAGATGCGCAATCAAACTTTCTTTGTGCAATCCAGCTCGTATCTCGCGGGCGATGCCAGTCTGGTCGTCGATACAAAATGGGGCGGCGCGAAATCATTCTTTGGCGGTGAAGGATTGTTCGTGTTGATGGTGCAGGGACAAGGTCTGCTGCTGGTCTCTTCCTTCGGCGCAATTCATCGGAAGACGCTTGCGCCTGGCGAACGTTACGTCGTGGATACAGGTCACCTGGTCGCGTGGGAAGGCACGACGCAATACACTCTGCGCAAAGCTGCAGCCGGATTCTTTCGCAGCATGGTCAGCGGCGAAGGCATCGTCGCGGAATTCACCGGCCCGGGCGAGCTGCTGATTCAGACGCGCAATCTTGCGGCGCTGGCGGGCTTGCTCAAGCCGTTCTTCCCGTCACAGGGCAGCGGCGGCAGTGGTTTTAATATCAATCTGGGTGGCAGCTGAGTCAGGCGCGAAGCACATGAGACTGACGACATTGGTTGGGAGCTTGGTGCTTGTACTTTCACTTGCGGCTTGCAAGTCAAACAGATTTGTCGGCACCTGGAAGCCTGACGAGAACCAGCGCAACGTGGTTATGCAAACATTGGAGGTCAAAAAAGACGGCGCCTGGGTTCTGACCACCTACAAGGATCGGTTCACGGGAACTTACAAAATAGTCGGCGAGACTCTGCAAATGACTGAAGAACGAGCTGTTCGTCATACAGTAGAAGCGAGCATTGAGAGCGATGGCCGTCTTAAGCTGATTGAAGGAGACAAAGCGCCGCTCTACTTGAAACGCAGCAGCTAACTTACCGACCCGCGGATTCATTTGATGTCAACTAACTTGAAACCTGCAATGCTCGCCCTCGAAGACGGCCGCGTCTGGCGTGGTCGTTCATGGGCCGCCGACGGTGAGACGACCGGCGAGATGGTCTTCAACACTTCCATGACCGGTTATCAGGAAGTGCTCACCGATCCTTCTTATGCCGGACAGATCGTCTGCATGACATATCCGCTGATTGGCAACTACGGCGTCAACGGCGAAGACACAGAATCCTCGCGGCCGTGGGTTGAAGGCTTTGTCGTGCGCGAAGCCAGTCGCATCTATTCGAATTGGCGCGCCGATGAGTCGCTCGATAATTATCTGAAGCGCTGGAACATCGTCGCTATCGATCACCTCGACACCCGCGCGCTCGTGCGCCACATCCGCGACAAAGGCGCCATGCGAGCGTGTCTTTCGACCAGTGATGCTGACGCCGACTCAGTAATCGAGAAGGCGCGCCAATCGCCGCCCATGGAGAATCGCGAACTGGCGAGCGTGGTGACGACCAAGCAACCTTATGAAGTTCCCGCGGCGAATAACGAACGATTTCATGTGGTGTGTTACGACTTTGGTGTGAAGACGAATTCGTTGCGCGAGCTCTCGCAGGCGGGCTGTCGCGTCACGGTCGTTCCGTCTTCGACGCCGGCAAACGAAGTCTTCGCGATGAAACCTGACGGAGTGTTTCTCTCAAATGGGCCAGGCGATCCGGCTTCGATGTCGAAGGAAGTTGAAGAAGTGAAGCGCGTGGCCCAATCGGGCACACCGACGTTTGGCATCTGCTTCGGTCATCAACTGCTGGGTCGCGCCTTCGGCGGTCAGACCTTCAAACTAATGTTTGGTCATCGGGGTGGGAATCAACCGGTGAAAGATTTTCGCGACGGCCACGTCGAAATCACTTCGCACAATCACGGCTTCGCGGTGAAGGCCGACACGCTGCCGCCCGATGTGGAAGTAACTCACATCAATCTCAACGACCAATGCGTCGAAGGCATGCGCCACAAAACACTCCCGATCATCTCAGTGCAGTACCATCCGGAAGCCGCTCCCGGCCCACACGATGCGGAACATCATTTCAGGGATTTTATTGAATTGATGAAGAGGCGCGAACTCACTTGAAGCTATTTGAGCTGCAAAAGCGAGCAGTCGAAACACTACCGGATTACCAGGGCGAGCTGCGCCTGCGACTCGTTCCAGAACGCCATTATGGCTAAGCCTATTCGCCCACATCATCACTCCTCACTGAGTTAACAAAATACCGGACTCTGAACCCTCGACGGCTGGGGATGTCCCGCTTCTCCGGCGGATCTTCTCGGCAGCAGCGCGCGGAAATGTTTTCCCGCTTTCCGTCATATGAAAATGAGTGCCGCAACAATAAGCGCTACTTCTTGCGGAAACCGGATGGTGCTCGAGTTTCCGCTGGCCTTGAACAACAGTTTAGCCGGAGGGTTGGTACAGGATGAGTAAACACAAGATCACAAGCACAATCGAAGGCGATCTCTTCTCTCGACTGCTTCTGTTAGAGGGGGAGACCATAGACCTTCACAACGACGGGGCGGGGACCTTCAGCTCCACCAATACTATCGAGGTCATCGGTGGCCTAAACATCGCCGTCATCGTCCGCGGGCTGGTTGGCGCGGAGTGGAAGCTGAAAATCAGTGAGGGCGACAACGACCTCGTCTCTGAGACGAGGACCATTGAGATGGGCAACCGCGACTCGTTCGCGAAAACCGTCATCCTCGGGGACACAAACGACGACGCAGAGGCGGCCGCAGCCACCGGCGGCGCGAAAAAAGCCGGCAAGAAAGGGGGCAATTAATGAGACATACCATGTTGAAGGGCCTCGGAGTCTACCTGACGCTCGTCGCGGCGCTGGCCGCTGCGGCGCACGCGCAGCAGTCCGGCTTCGTGGACGCGAAGGGCGAAACCAGCGTCTACCTTAATAGTGGCGGCGGCTTCGCGCGCATTAATGCCACCGACAAAAGTGTCCAGCTAGGATTCACCCGAGACACTGGGCGCGAGAAGCCGTACTTCGGCATAGACTTTACCGGCAAAGCGAGCAACGACTTCGCCTCACTCTTCAGTGGTGGCAAACCATCGCCCGAGACAGAGGTGGGCCTTACGTTTGGAAAGAGGTTTTTCACCACAAAATCGGACTCGCAGCGGATAAAAGAGTGCATGAAGAAAACGGCGCTGGAATTGCTCACGTCCGGCTTCTCGGAACTCCTCAAGCGCGCGAAGCGTGAGTACGTCGATCGGAAGACGATGAATTATCTAAAGGCGCTTACCAAGGAGGAAGATGATAAACATCACGGGCCGGGCTCGATTTTCGCCACCATCAAGGATGAACTCGTCAAGGAAGCCGAGCAGAGGGGACTCTCTCACGACGTGGCGAACGCGATGGGCGACTCGATGGTGCCCGAGTTGGTCAAAGTCGAGCTGAAGAAACGGGCCAAAGATAAGGCGGAGGCCGACGCAACGAGTACCACCGGCATGCAGGAAATCAAAGACGAGGCGATCCAAGGCGTCGACGGCCCGGCATCCGAGGCCTGCGCGGTGGATCCTAAAGTCCTGGACGCCAGAGCCTTTGACTGGATCAGCTTACGCGTTGCGTACAAGCGCGCGCGCTACAAGCTTTTGGACGAAGCGGCGGCATTCGCCAACCAGATTAGGAAGCAGAACTTCGACGGTTACTCCGCGACGCTGGCCTACAACCGGGTTATCACCCTCGACAACTTATCAAAGACGGCGCTGGAAAACGCCAAGGGTTCGAAAGGCTCGGTCATCCTCGGTGTTTCCCTCGGAGTCGAGCGGCGAAACAGCTCGGATGACCTCGATTCGGTGGACATCGAGGACCAAAGCTTCACCTCTTCGAGTGGGACGACACAGCGGAGGAGTGTGTCGAAGCAGACGGTGCTGAGTGGCGAGTACAAAGAATTCATTGCCGTGCCCCTTAACACGGACGTGGTGTATTTTCCCGGCGCCCTGAACAGCCGGGTTGCGATAGATTTCTTTACGCGGTCGGACCTGGGCACAACGGGCAGGAAGTTCGTCCCCGGCGTAGGCCTCTTCTTGACCAAGGAAAAGAGTCCAACAAAAGTGGTCGGCGGCATTAGCTTTTCTTTCGACCAGGGCAAGCCAAAGGTCGGGCTGGTTGGCGGCTTTCACTTCTAGCCAGGAAGTTTCTGTGACTGCCCGCCAGGAGAATCACATGCTCCGGCTCGCCGTTTTTGGAAAAGTAGTTAAACAACAGGGGAGAGAGGCAAAGAGCGATCCGAAAGTGCGAAGGCTGTTAATCCGCATTCGGCAGCTTTAGTTCACCTGTAAGCAAATCTGGTCTGGCCTGCGCCATTTCTTCAGCGGTAGTAGTGGCGGTGGGATGCATTGACGAAAGTTCAGCTTCAATCTCAGATTCGACCACGGCCTCTTCGATCACTTCGGCAATCGTTTCACTGCCCCGATGCTCCAGCCAGTGGCGATAGCTAAC
>Ga0134121_10003661_pt1 | contig 12739 bp, 10 predicted proteins | sample KB301_FD_96463 | JGI IMG/M metagenome (GOLD analysis project Ga0134121, IMG submission 96463) | Terrestrial soil microbial communities without Nitrogen fertilizer from Kellogg Biological Station, Michigan, USA - KB3-0-1 | ecosystem: Environmental > Terrestrial > Soil > Unclassified ...
CGGCGGCGACGCGGTGACCGCGACGCGCGCCCTGCAGATCGTCACCACGCAGACCGGCGTCGTCCAGACCCGCGCGCTCGGTTCACCGCCCGCGGCGGTCGGCATCGTGCCCGGTGCTCACCAGGCGTTTGTCGCCCAGCGCCACCCGCTCGGCCGGATGTCGTTCGTCGCGCTCGCCAGCGGCGCGGTCCGCACCGTCACCGGGTTCGACCTCAACAGCCAGATCGTGGACCACTGATGCGCACCACACACACAGCTTGCACCCTCGTCGCCATCGCGGTCACCGTCACGGCTTGCTGGAGTGACGACCGGCCGGTCCAGTGGCAGCGCCCGCGCAGCGTGCTCGGGCCGATCCCGCTCAAGGCGCACGTCGCGTACGTCGACTCCGCGCTCGATCGCGTCGTGCTGGTCGACGTCGGCGCCGATGCGCCGGTGATCTCGCACACCGAGATCGGCCGGCGCGCGCTCTACGCGGTGCCGAGCTCGAACAACCACCAGCTGTTCGTGATCACGCGCGGCGAGCAGGCGATTCACAAGGGCGAGATCGACCAGCCGCCCGAGTTCTGGGTCGTCGACGCCCAGAACCCCAAGGCCGCGGCCGTCGGGTATCCGATCGGCTCGCCGTTCGATCGCGTCGCGGTCTCGCCCGACGGCAAGCTCGCCATCGCCTACTTCTCCGCCGGGGGCACCGACCCCGACGGCTTCTTCCGCAACCCCAACGAGCTCGCGGTCATCAATCTGGAAAGTCCGGCTGGCGAGACCAACCCGGCGCTCGTGACGATCCGTTCGTTCGGCTCGGTGCCCGCCGGCATCGCGCTGTCGCCGCCGATGGTGCTGCCGCACGCGGCCGACCCGACGCCGCGCACCTTCGCGTTCATCCTGTCGGCCAATAACCTCACCGTGCTCGATGCGACCCACCCGGATCGCCACGAGATCTCGATCCGGCTCGACCTCGGCGGCGCCCCGGTCGTTCCGCGCGAGGTCGTGTTCGCGCCCAACACGGCGAGCGCATACGTCCGCAGCGACCACGCGCGCGATGTGCTCCAGGTCCTGCTCGAGGGCGAGCCGCCCGATCCCAACGAGCGCAACGCCAACGACTTTCGCGCGGTCGTCGCCGAGCTCGGTGCGGGCGGCGGGCCGACCGACATCGCGGTCTACGATGACGCCAACGGCCGGCGCCAGCTGCTCGCCTCGACGCCGAACACCGGCGAGGTCGTCGCGATCGACGCCGACACCGCGCAGTTCCGGTCGATCCCGGTCGCCGATCCGATCGATCGCGTCCTGGTGTTCCCGGGCGCCGACGCGGCCCCTCACAAGGCGCTGTTCGCCTCGGTGGGCGCTGCCCTGCCGCGCCTCTACGTGCTCGATCTCGACCACCTCGATGACCCCCTCGCCCAGATCAAGCTCACCAAGATCACGCTCGACAAGCCGGTGCGCGACGTCGTGGCGGTGCCGGGCCGCGACTTCGCGATGATCGTGCATGACGACGCCCGCACCGTGCTGGGCCTGCTCGATCTGTCGACCGCGGCGACCTCGCCGCTGCTCGGCGTCGGCAAGCTCGACTCCTACGACTTCTCGCCCGACGGCTCGCACCTGATCGGCGCCACCACCGGCGTGTCGCGGGTCGGCTTCGTCTCGCTCGACAACCTGCACCCCACCGACTTCCGGCTCGACGACCCGCCGGCGCACGTCCTGGCGACCGCCAATGGCAAGATCTTCGTCGATCACGGCGGCCCGTTCGGCCACGCGACGATCATCCCGTCTCCCAGTGCCACCCGCAGCGACGCGGTCGTGCTGTCCGGCTTTCTGACTGCTGACCTGCTCGACGAGGAGCCCTGACATGCGCGCAACGATTACCCCGGTCTTCGTCTCGGTCTTCGCCTCTCTGTGGCTCCCGCTTGGGCTCACCGCGGCCACGCCGTCCCGCGCCGACGCCGACCCCAGCGTCTCCGCCAGCACCAGCGCCTCCGCCGACACCAACCGCGACGAGCTATGGTTCGGCGGCGATTTCCGCGCGCTGCGTTCGTCCAGCGCCAACGCGCTGACCGACGCGAACCTCGCCGGGGTCTCGTTCGGCTATGCGCGCGATCTCGGCATCGCGGTCCTGCCCCGCCTCGCCGTGTGGGCCGAGGCTGGCATGGCCATCGGCGGCACGACCGGAACGATGTTTCAGACCCTGTCGACCGACCTCAGCACGATCGGCCTGACCGGCGGGCTACGTGCGCGCTACCAGCTCCACCGCCTGATCGTCGCCAGCGCGCGCCTCGCGTTCGGGGCGCAGCGCGCGCGTGTTGCGATCACCGACAGCAGCGGGAGCTCGGCCTCGGATCACGGCTGGGGCTCCATGGCACAGGCCAGCGCTGCGCTCGACCTGTTCGCGGTCACGCGTCCGCCGTTCGGATTCGGCGTGCGTGCCGAGTTTGGCTACGTCGCCGCCCAGGCGATCGGGCTCACCGCTCGTCGCGACACCTCCGGCGATACGCTCATGCTGCCGGCGAACGAGATCCCGCTGGGCGGTCTCGACCTCAGCGGCCCGGCCTTCACGATCTCGTTCGTCGGCCAGTTCTGAGCAGGGGTTCGCGCGCAGCCGCTAACTGTGCAATCCTCGCCATGCGTGGATTTCGCCGACCGCTTGTTGTGGAATTGTCGCGACGAACGTGACGACGATGGGCCCCGCGTCGTGTGGGCCGACGCGATCGGTGGCGAGCGTGGCGAGCTTGTCATCCTCCAGTGCGAACTGGCACGCGGCGGGATGCCGCTCGAGCGAATACGCCTGATGCGGGCACGCGAAGCCGAGTTGCTCGCCATGCACGGGCGCGTGTGGTCCGGGCTCGAGGGACTGGCTACACGTTGCGTGTTTCGCCGGGGATTCGTCGAGGCGGCCGAGATCGCACATGTCAGCGACGCGACGCTGTTTGCGTTGATCGGGCGCGCGCCGCTCCTCGACGCGCTGTCGGTCAACGATCAGGACCGCGAGCGTTTCGGCTCGTTGTTCGCGCAAGCAGAGCTCGCGCACGTGCAAGCGCTCTCGCTGCAGACGAGTGGACGTGAGGCGGACGATGTCGTCACCCGCGTGCTGGAGTCGCCCCACACCCGACATCTCACAGGACTCGCGGTGCTTGCACGTCTCTCGAGCGGCGAGCTAGAGATGCTGCTCGACTCGACGCTGCTGACGCAGCTCGAACAGCTGTGGATCCCGCAGGTCGACATCACGCGCGACCACCTCGCCATCATCGGCGCGCGCGCTGGGCGGCTGCGCGCGCTTCGGCTGTCCTGGAGTGATGGGCCCATCGCCGACGTGATTCCCCCAGGATTGCGCGAGCTCGAAATTTCGCTCGGCGGAGATAGCTGGACGGATCTTGCGAGGAGCCCTGCCGCACCGACGCTCGAGTGCGTCCGCGTCACCAACGCGAGTTGTGAGGACGTCGAGCGGATCGCCGATCTGCCGCGCCTTCGCGCACTCGATCTCGGCGATTGCCAGCTCGGGTTCATGCGGAATCCTCCCTCACACTGGAAGACGAACCGCGCGTTCGCAAAGGTCCGCCTTCCGGCGCTGCGCGAGCTCTCTCATACACGCTGGTCGCGCGGCGACGAATACGAGGCGCTGGTTGCGAACTGGGGCTCGCGGCTCGAGCTCTTGCACCTGCCGGCCGATTTCGTCGACCGGGATGTTGTCGCGAGCATCGCGTCGCGCGTCGCGGGTACGCTGTCGACCGTCGCGTACCCGGAATGGAGCAAGACGCTCTTGCTTGCTGCGCGCGGCCCGAACGAACCGTGGCTCGAGCAGACCGTCGTTGACCTGCGGAAGCCGTGACGCTGCAAGACGGCGCTCACCGTGATCCGGGCGATTGGAGCACATGAACTACTTCACCCAGGAGGCGAGGCGTTCTCCAGGGCCCAAGTTCTCACGTTTGTAATAATAGACCGTGCCGATCGTACACTCGACGCGCTCCGCAACGATGAAATACTTCGCGCTGTAGTTGCCCTTGTCGTAGTCGGCCAGGATGCAAAAGACAGTGGTGCCAGGCTCGTGATCCTCTGATTTGGCCCGGACACTGTTGGCGTCTTCCTTCGACGCAACATCGAAACAGGCATGACTGAAAGCGGTTGCGCATTCCAAAAAGCAGACGCTGTGAAATCGGATCTCGGCCTTGTGGTAGTAAGCGAAATCAGTACTCCCGAGGATCGTAAGGACATCATCTTTGTAAGATTCGATCCTGAAATCCCACAAGCCAAGTGCGTTGAGCTCACTGAAGGCGTTCATCGGGGCATCACTCATGGCTGAATGCGCTTCTTCGCAGGATTCGTAGACGGCGGCGAGGCACTCCTGTGGGGTTGCGTCGATCCACAACGCGGCGCGATCCCGGATCCGATCGTCGCTGGCGAAGTACGCTCGCTGCGCTTCGAGCTTCGCGAGCATCTCGGGCGTGTCATCCACGACGACAGGATACCATTCATGCGTGGAAACGCGGCGATCGGTTCGACGTCGATCGGGGCTACCGTCGGCGACGGCGCGGGGCCCTGCTGACCTCCGCTTGGCGATGTGGTTGGCGTGCCACACGACATCGACCCCACCGCGGCCCGGGGCTGCGCCACCGACATGGCCGCTTCGTCTATCCATGGCCACAACATCGGTCAGTTCGGGCAAACCGGTTGCTGCGACTGTGGCAAGCTTGCGCTGGCCTCCCAGGTCGCCCATGCAGCCCGTTCGTGACTCCGCATCCGAGATGTTCGGGCCCTACGAGGTCCACGAACGCCTCGGGATCGGGGGCATGGCGACGGTGCACCGCGCGAAGAAGCGCGGCCCCGCCGGGTTCGAGCGCACGGTCGCGCTCAAGCGGATGCTGCAGCACCTCGCGGAGGATGCGTTGTTCGTCGATTCGTTCGTGCGCGAGGCGAAGGTCGCCTCGATGCTCATGCAACCGAACATCGCGCAGATCTACGACTTCGGGCGAATCGGTGGCGTCTACTACATCGCGATGGAGCTCGTCACGGGGCTCAGCGTGCGCAAGCTGCTCCGCTGCGCGAGCCGCGCGAACGAGGGGATCCCGCTCGGCGTGGTGCTCACGATCCTCGCCGAGATGTGCGACGCGCTCGATTACGCGCACTCGTTCGTCGACGAGCATGGCCAATCGCTCGCGATCGTGCATCGCGACATCACGCCGTCGAACCTGATCGTCGCGCACACCGGGCACGTCAAGGTGATCGACTTCGGCATTGCCAAGGCGAACAGCCGCCAGCTCCACACCGATGGCGGGATCGCGAAGGGCAAGCTCGGCTACATGTCTCCCGAGGTCGCGCTCGGAAAGCGATTCGGCTCGGTCTCCGACATCTTCTCGGCGGGCGTCGTCGCGTGGGAGCTCGTCACCGCATCGCCGCTGTTTTCAGCGCGCACGGACTTCGAGACGATGTTGAGGATCCGCGAGGGCGAGATCGTGCCGCCGTCGCGCCATAACCCATCGTGCCCGAGCGAGCTCGACAGCTTGATCCTCGCGGCGCTCGAGCGCGATCCGGATCGGCGGCTTCCCGGCGCGCGCGCATTTCGTACCGCGATCGATCGGATCGCGGCCAGCGCCGGCGTGAAGATCGAGGCGCGTCAGGTCGCCAGCTGGATCCGGCGGTACGCGCAACCCGAAGACGCGTGGTTCCGTGGATCGGTCGCCGACAGCGGCGCGAGTCGCGCGCACGCTCCGGGAGGCCAGCGGCCGTCGTCTCCCGAGCCGGAGGCGAGCGTCGACCGTCGACCGTCGCAGCACATGCCGAAGCTGCTCCGCTCCGCCAGCGTGGTCGAGCTCGCGACCGAGCTCTGGGGTGAGGACGGCGAGACCCAGGGGCCACCGCCGCATCAGCAGCCTGACCTCATCATCTCGGGGGCGGTGCCGCTCGAGGTCCCATCGTCAGTCCCAGGGCCGGGGGGGCCGGGGAGCGGTCCGTCGGACTCGAAGCGCTCGGCCGAGACCGTGGCGTTGGGGCCGCGCCGGCCGTCGGGGCCAAACCCCGTGGCGTCTGGGCCGCGCCAGCCGTCGGGGCCAAACCCCGTGGTGTCTGGGCCGCGTCGGTCGTCGGAGCCAAACCCGGCGGCGTCGGCGCCACGGCAGCCGTCGGGGCCAAACCCCGTGGTGTCTGGGCCGCGTCGGTCGTCGGAACCAAACCCGGCGGCGTCTGGGCCGCGTCGGTCGTCGGAGCCAAACCCGGCGGCGTCGGTGCCACGGCAGCCGTCGGGGCCAAACCCTGTGGCGTCGGGGCCGCGGCAGCCGTCGGGACCGCAGCTCCCGCAACCCTCGGTGCCCTCATCGGGGGTGCACGACCGTCCGTCGCAGCAGGCGTTCTCGTCCGCACACGTGCCGGCCGCCCGGCGCTCGAGGACGCCGCTCGTGATCTTCGGAGCGCTCGCCGCGGCCTCCGTCGCGCTCGGCGCGAGCCTCGTTCTCAAGCAGGACGGGGACGACGCAGCCAAGCCCGAGGTCGCGCTGCACTTCAAGGTCACCCCCGGCGATTCCGTGCTCGTGATCGGTGACCAGGAGGTCGGCCGCGGCTCGCAGTTCGAGAAGCAGCTCGCGCCCGGCGAGTACGCAATCGCGGTGCGGCACGAAGGCTACGAGTCGTGGGCCAGGACCCTCACGGTGCGCGCCGGCGAGAACCAGACGATCGCGGTGGCGCTCGAACAGCAGAAGATCGCGGCTGCCGCGCCCGCCAAGCCCAAGGACATCGAGCCGAGAATCGAGAGCGCCGCGCCGACCAAGACGCCTGGCCATCCGCCGGTGCGCAAGCTACGCGCTGGTGATCGCAAGCAGCCGTCCATCGCGGAGAAGCCGGCTCCCACGCCGGACAAGGTCGAGTCGCTGAAGGTCGAGCCGCCGAAGATCACGCCGGACAAGGTCGAGTCGCCGACGATCGAGTCGCCGAAGGTCACGCCGGACAAGGTCGAGCCGCCGAAGGTCACGTCGGACAAGGTCGAGTCGCCGAAGGTCGAGCCGCCGAAGGCCGAGTCGCCGAAGCTCGCGCCGGACCGGCCTGCGAGCACGCCCGTGGTGACGGCGAGCGCTGTCACCAAGATCTCGGGCGAGGTGCCGGTGCTGCGCACGAAGAGCGGCGACAGCAACAGCGACGTGCTTGTGAAGATGTGCATCGACGAGCAGGGACGCGTGAGCTCGGTGAAGGTCTCCAAATCGACGGCGGAGGTAGCGAGCGAGCTCGAGCGTGCCCTGCGTTCGTGGCGCTACAAGCCGTACCTCAACAAGGATCAGAAGCCGTCAGCCGTGTGTTTCCCGCTGCCGCTGCGTCTCGTGATGAAGGGTGCGGCGAGAACCGACTAGCGGCGTTTCACTGGTGCTGGCTTGAAACGTTACAGGGGAGCTGGGCGGGCGGTGTCGAGCTCCGCTCGTCGCTAGTCCGACCAGCCGAGGACGGCGCGGTGGCGCACGAGCTCGCCGTAGGGCACTTCGTCGCGCGGCGCGGTGGCGAGCCACACGACGTCGGCCGCCGCCGCGGTTGGGGTCTGCGCCGCCGACATGTCCGAGAACCACGGGCGCGATGCCGCGGTATCGACGAGGCCCGGGCACACCGCGTCGATCACGATGCCGCGGCGTTCGGCTTCGTCGCGCATCGTACGCGCGAACACGCGCATCGTCGCGACCTGCCCGACTTTGGAGGCGATGTTGATCCAGTCCGGCCAGTCCTCGGCGGCGGAGACGCCGCGCTCCACGACGTCTGCGTACGCGAGCATCACGTCGTCGATGGCGCGCAGCGACTCGGCGCGATCGAACCGGGCGTGCAGCGGCTCGGCGAGGTGGCGCAGCCGGCCGAAGCTGCTCGCGACGACGAGCAGGCGCGCGCCGTCGCGCAGGAGGGGACCCAGATGCTCGATCACGCGGGTCGTGCCGAGGTTGTTCGTCGTCACAAACGCACGGACCTGCGACGCGGGCGGCACGTCGCGAACGATGCGGCGCGCGGCGTTCGAGATCACGAGGTCGACACCGCCGTGCTCGCGCCCGAGCATCGCCGCGAAGCGCTCGACGCTGCTGGGCGTGTCGACGTCGAGCAGTCCGAGCCGTGGGGCGAGGCCGTGTGCGCGCAGGTTCTCGATCGCTTCCTCGCCACGTGCTCGATCGCGCGCGGTCAGGTACACGACATCGTCCGGGGCCCAAGCACGGCACAGGCCTTCGACCAGCGCATAGCCGAGGCCTTGATTGGCGCCGGTCACCACGGCGACCCGGCTCACGCGCGCCTACCGGCGGGAGAAGGAATCATCGCGGCAGCCTAGCTCCGCGTGCAGGTCGCTACCAGCGCACCGCACATAGGTCCGGTTGACCCGGCGCTGGTCGAATTCTTGTCGTGATCTGGCCGGGCCGGTCGCCTCCTGGTGGGTGTTTGCCGTATCCAGGTACGTGGGAGCTCATGCACCACGATCGATGCACGCGGAAGCCTCCAACACACGAGGCCCCATGAAGCTCCTGATGCTCGTTGTGTGGGTTGTCGCGGTGGCCGTGCCGGCTCGCTCCTCGCGTGCCGACGAGACTGCGACGATCGTGCTCGCGGCTCCGAGCCCGGACGGCGCGACCTACCTGAACCTGCCCAACCGGGAACTTCCGGCCGGCGTGAGCATCAGGATCCAGGTTCCAGCGCCAGGTTCGGAGCCGATCGGCGGGAGCCTGCTGGTCTGGCCCGCGCTCACCGACACGGAGTGCAAGGGCATTCCAGCGCGGGACGCCCTGCAGCGCCACGAGATCGGACTCGCCGCGAACGGGTACGGCGATAACCGCGTCCTCGAAGCCACGATCCCTCCGCTGCAGCTCGCGACGAGGTACTGCCTTCGGGTCACGTTCGATCGACGGCTGTCGGCCGAGATCCTGAACGCGGTCGCCGAGGTCGTAGCCGCGACGCCGATCGCCTGGACCACCACGTGTCAGCGTGGCGATCGCGAGGCGTACCTTGCAGGCGAATTCGCCAAACGGCTCGAGAAGCAACTCGCGAGCTATGGCCCCAAGGTGAGGCTCTCGCAGGATCGCGTCGTCCAGGCCGCTACGACGATCGGCAAGCTGTTCGACCTCGATGCGCACTGCGTCCGGATCGGGCAGGCGATCGGGCATCGCGACGAGCTCACCGAGCAGCAGCGCAAAGCGGCGGCGCGGCTGGAGGCCACCAAGCATGAGCTGCTTTGCATCCCCAAAGGCGCGAAGCTCGCCAAGGCCGCCCCCAGGGAAGCTTGCACGAAGCCCCCCACGAGCTTGTTTTCCTGGCCCGCCGCGGTGAACAAGATTGGCAGCGAGTATCAGGTGATGACGCTGGCGGATGCGATCGAGTCGAGTGGGCTGTCCGCGCTGCCGGCAGCGCTCGCGGAGGCAGCGCCTGCCGCCGCCTCCGAGCTGCGGACGCTGGTTTCGCTCGCGGCTGCCGACCAGAAGGCCGCGGCGAAGGCCAGGCTCGCGACGCGGCCAGCCGCGGCACAGCCACTGGCCGTGTTCCTGCCGACGCTCAATCACTACGTGGATCTGACGCAGCTGTACGACACGAATGATCGCGGTGAACCGACCGACCTTGCGAAACAAGCGTTTGCGGATCTGCTCAAGAACCTCCCGGGGAACGCCACGGTCGTGATCGGGCAGCTACAGCTGATGCGCAAGGATGATCCGAAGACAGCCGATCTGTGGATCCGGCTCCTCACGAGGCTCGGCGACGCGAACCAGGACGCGATCGTGACGGAGCAGCTCGTGGGCGATGGCGAGAAGGCCGTGGAGGCCGTCGCTGCGAGCTTCGGCACGGAGCTCAAGCAAGTTGTTCAGGCCGACACGGTCAAGGATCTACTTCGCCTCACCGCGTCGGAGCCGATCGCGCAGTCGTCGTCCAAGGCGCCGGCCACCGACGAGAAGGGTAGCTGGATCTCACCCAATGCCGGCGTGCTCGCCGCGCTGCCCATCATCGAGAGCCGTGGCCACCGTGGCATTCCGACCGGCTGGGTCGAGCCGTATGCCGGCGCGAGCCTCTACCGAACCCGTGTCGATCGCGTCATCGATCTCGACGATCTCGTGGGAGATACGTTCTGGCAGCGCAACTCGCTCACGGTTGGATTCCTGTTCTCCAAGCCCAGCCTCAATGGCAAGGACATCCGAGGGCCGTGGAGCGCCGGCGCGGTTCCGGTCATCGGGTTCGGTCACCGCGTGACGCAGTACTTTCGCGTCGACGCTGGCATGATTCCCTTCACGTACGCGGACGTGAACCCGGTGATCGTCGATTCGCACTGGGGCGTGGCCTTCTGGATCGGCGCTTCGCTCGACGCCGACGTCTGGGCCGCGGTATCCGGAAAGCTAGGGAGGTAACCGTGGCAGCCCAACTCAGAATCTCGGTCGATCTCGTGCAATCGGTCAACGTGCCATTCCAGTGTCGCGTTCACATCGTAGGTGGGATTGCCGGGGACGACGTGGAGATCCGGTTATGGCAGTCGGCCGGGATGCCCCCCTCGTACGAGGCCCATCGCGGCACCACGCTGGATAGCAACGGCAACGGGCTGGTGGTGTTCGAGGACGTGAAGCTGGTCGGCCCCTGCGTCGCGCGGCTGGTCGCTGCCGATGCGCAGTCACAGGTTCCGCTGTACATGGCCGATGTTCATATCCAGGTCACCCGATGAGAGCAATCGCATGCCTCCTGGCCGCCTGTAGCGGAGCGTGTATCGATAACGATCCGGCAACGCTGGACGAAGTGATCACGTCACTCGAGGTGATGAACTCGCCGGATACGCTGATCGCGGATGGTCATTCGCCGATCGCCGTCCAGATCTGCACGACGGACCAGCAGGGCCGCGACCCGAAGCTCGCCGCGACGCTCAAGACGTCGGTGGGAGCCTGGCAGACGCCCGACCTGGATCCGAAGACCGCAACGGTCCTGATGTCACACGCCTGCGAGCAACGGGCGTTGATCCCGGGCACTGATCCGGGACCGGTTTCGGTCACCGGGACGATCGGCACGTTCACGAAGGTGCTCCCGGTCATGCTCCTGGGTGCTCCGATCGACAAGGTCCGCCTCGGCCGCCAGGGCTTGCTGTCGCCGACCGCGGCTTCGATCCTCACGCTCACGGCCAACCTCGACGTTCGGGCCAACGGCCGGGCGTCGACCGGCACGCTGGTGACATTCCATGTGACGGTCGAGGCGCCCTCGGGAGGCACGGCGTTCGTCGGTGACCGTGAGCTGCGCAGCGCGCAGGGGAGCGCCCTGCAAACCACGCTGTTCGTCGCCGCGGGCGTCACGCAGCTGACGGTGACCGCGACGGCAGCGCCGGAGGGTCAGCCGGCCAAAGACTCCGATCCGCTCGTGATCACGCAATAGCGACCGCGGGGCACCGCGCGCGCGGCAGAATTCCTCGACCGATCCATGCGTTTGATGTCCATGAAGCTCGTGCGCGCGGACCGCGGCGACACTCGATCAGCTTGGCGCCCGCAGCCAGCGGGCCAGTTCGCGGTACGCTGCCAGCCGCTCGCGCGTCTGGCCGTTGGCGAGCCCGCTCGACGACGGCGCGACGAACACCGCCGCTCCAGCGAGGTGAGCATCGGGGTCGTGCCCCAGCCGCGGCGGCGGCCGGTTGAACACGAGCCGGTAAATTCCGATCCCGTTCAGCATCACCGCACGCGGCGCGGCGCGGGCCAACCGCCTGCGAAACCCCGGCAACGCCGCCCGATACGTCGTCGGCGGAAAGTCGTCGGCACGCGGCGACCACTCGTGCAGCACGTCGGCCAGGCCGATCCCCAGCTCGATCAGCTCGCGGCACTCGGCGGGCGCGAACCGCCGCGGCGTGAGCCCGGCATCGTGGAGCAGGTGGTAAAAGCGATTGCCCGGGTTCGCATAGTGATGCCCGGTGCGCCACGCCAGCCGCGACGGGTTGTATCCGACGAACACGACGTCGAGGCCGGGCACGAGGACGTCCTTCCATCGGCGGCGGGACACCGCAGGAGTATATCGTCCACCGGCGCGGATCAGCTGCGGCGCACGGCGAGGATGCCCGCGGTCACGCCGAGCAGGGCGGCGGGTAGCCAGAACATCGCGTAGTAGCCGGCGATCTGCTGGCTTCCGGCGATGGCGTACTTGGCGGTCGCGATGGTCTGCGCGATGAGGGCGAGGCCGCCGACCGCGAGGATCAGGATGCCGGCGGAGCGACGCGTGATGACGAGGGCGCTGCCGAGGCCCAGGATCGGCGCGAGCACGAGAGCGGAGAGCACGGTGCGCGGTGCGATCGGCTGGCCAAACGCATAGAGGATGAGCATCGGGGCGGCGGTGAAGTTCGCAATCGCCGCCCACCGCGTGACGCGGATCAGGCGATCGCGCGAGGTCCACAGCGCGTGCTGGGTGTTGCGGGCAAACCGCTCGCGCACGCCTGGGCGAAGGAGCTGGGACAGCATCACCAGCGCGCCGGCGACACCGATCGGGCCGGCGAGCCACAGGCTCTCGTCGCGAACCGCGCGCAGGTTGATCGTGTTGAGCGCGCCGCCGAGCATGCTGCCGGCGCAGAACGCGATCGCGGTCCAGCGCGCCCAGAATGCGCCGCGCACGAGGCCGACCGCGACGACCACGCCCATCGCGGCGATGAACGCGGCATATCGTCGATCGGCCATCGCGTCCCATGCGAACGGCCACCGATCGATCGCGCGGGTCGCGGTAAAGCTCGCGATGCTCAGCGTCAGCGCGGCTGCGATCGCGACATGCACGCGGACGTACCGGCCCGGAATGATCGCGCCGAGGATCGCGCCCGACA
>Ga0134121_10003663_pt1 | contig 12734 bp, 16 predicted proteins | sample KB301_FD_96463 | JGI IMG/M metagenome (GOLD analysis project Ga0134121, IMG submission 96463) | Terrestrial soil microbial communities without Nitrogen fertilizer from Kellogg Biological Station, Michigan, USA - KB3-0-1 | ecosystem: Environmental > Terrestrial > Soil > Unclassified ...
GACCACTGCGATAGCGTCGCCGGACTGTATGCGAAGGTCGATGCCGCGCAGAATCGCCACCGGGCCGGCACGCGACGGTAGCGTGACATGCACGTCCTCAAGCAGGATCACTGGGTTCTGTTTAGGCTGTGTTCCATGGGCGGGGCGAGGAGTAGGTGACAGATGACATGGGGCTCGCCAATTGAGAAGGACAAATGAGGTCGAAAAGATGAAACGCCGCGCGGGTATTGTGGCCTTGCTTGTCGCAACCCTTTTCTGCGCAGTGACGCTGCCGAAATTGGAGGCAGAGGAGCAGGAAATGGTCATCGTGGCGCTGGGCGACAGCCTCACCGCGGGCTACGGCCTGCCGCAGAGCGAGTCATTTCCCGCCAAGCTCGAGGCCGCGTTGAAAGCGCAAGGACACAAGATCAGGGTCGTCAATGCGGGCGTGTCCGGAGATACGGCATCGGACGGTCTGGCCCGGCTCGACTGGGCGCTTCCGCCCGATGCGAACGCGGTCATCGTCGAGTTTGGCGCCAACGACGCTTTCCGAGGAATACCGCCGGCAGAGATCGAGGCTTCGCTCGCCAAGATTCTCGACCACCTGAAGGCGAAGGGCCTGCCAGTGCTCATCGCCGGAATGGAGTCGCCGCGCAACATGGGCAAGGATTATGTCGATCAGTTCCGCGCGATCTATGCCGATCTCGCAGAACGCTACGGCGCGGTGTTCTATCCCTTCTTCCTCGATGGTGTCGCGCTCGACGCTGGCCTCATGCAGGAAGACGCCATCCATCCCAACGCCAAGGGAGTCGACCGCATCGTTCAGGGCATTCTGCCCAAGGTCGATGAGCTTCTCGCGCAGGTTAAGCCCAAGGGCTGAGTGCCGCATGCGGAACTCAGGCACGAAGTTGTGTGTTGCCGGTCAGGCCCCGATCGCGACGATGGAGCGCGGGAACATGCAAGATCGGGGAAGTCCACATGAGAGCGTTTGCGTTGGCAGTCGTCATGGCCCTCAGTCCTCTGGCCGCTCACGCGGGTGAAGCCGTTCCCTATTCCGTCGATGGCGAGGCCTTCGAGGGTTATCGCGCCAAGCCTGCCGGCGCATCGAAGGGGCTGGTCGTCATCATCCACGCGTGGGGCGGCTTGACCTCCTACGAGCAGAAGCGCGCCGACATGATCGCCTCGCTCGGCTACGACGCCTTAGCCGTCGACCTCTACGGCAAGGGCAACCGGCCGACCGATACTGACGCCAGGAAGAGAGAGGCGACCAAGCTCTATGAGGACCGGGCGCGAATGAAGAAGCTTCTGATCGCAGGCCTGAATGAAGCGCGCAAGGGCGGAGACGGCGCGGCCGTGGTGATCGGCTATTGCTTCGGCGGCGCGGCCGCGCTCGAGCTCGCGCGCTCGGGAGAGGCCAAAGGAGTCAAGGGCTATGTCACCTTCCATGGCGCACTGAAGACACCCGAGGGGGAGTCCTATCCCGCCGGCACGCCCCCCATTCTCATTCTGCATGGCGGCGCCGACACATCAGTCACCATGGAGGACGTGGCCACCTTGTTGAGCGAGCTCGAAGCCGCGAAGGTGCCATACCAAATTGAGGTCTATTCCGGCGCGCCGCACGGCTTCACCAATTTCGAGGGGGAACGCTACCAGAAGCGCGCCGACGAACGGTCTTGGAACGCCTTTACGAATTTCCTCGCCGAGGTCTTCGGCAGTTAGGCCGAGTTCCCCGCCAGCACTCCTTCCTAGGAGCAAGCGCTAGCCGTTGAGCGGCTAAAGCCTTACAACTGCTCCGATCGTTCAAGCGGGGCGCGAAGCGGTCTTGGCCAGCATCTACGATCTAAAGCCTCGCTTTCAGGCCCTGCTCCGCCCACTTTCTGACGCGCTGGTGCGCGCGAAGCTCAGCGCCAATGACGTCACGCTCGGTGCGCTTTTGCTGAGTGCCGCGCATGGGGCTTGGCTCGCGCTGATGCCGGGATCGGCCTGGCCGCTCCTCGTCCTCCCGGTCACGCTGTTCGTGCGCATGGCGATGAACGCCATCGACGGCATGATGGCGAAGGAGCATGGACAAGCGAGCGCGGCCGGCGCCGTCTTGAACGAGCTGTCGGACGTCATTGCCGACGCCGCGCTTTATTTGCCCTTCGCACTCATCCCCGGCGTCAATGCGCCGCTTGTCGTGCTCGTGGTGGTGGCAGGCGTGATCGGCGAGATGGCCGGCGCTCTCGGGCCATTGGTCAAAGCGCCACGCAGCTATGCCGGTCCGTTCGGCAAGAGCGATCGCGCCCTTGCCTTTGGCCTACTCGCGATCCTGCTCGGCCTAGGGCTTCAACCCGGATTGTGGACCACGCTCTATCTTGCGGCCCTGCTTCTTCTTTCGGCGCTGACCATTATCAACCGCGCGCGGCGCATCGTTGCCGAGGCCAAGAGCCGCGGCGCATGAGCGCGATTCTCGGCCTTCCCGCCAATGTGGTCTACGCAACTGTAGCCATTTACGCGCTGCTCGTCATCGCCAGCATCGTCGTCGGGGTGCTGCGCTGGAAAAATCCAGGCGAGCGCTATTCGGAGCTCGCCTCACGGACCGACTCGTGGTGGTGGATGATCGGCGCATTCACGCTTTGCATCCTTCTCAATCAGACCGTCGCCATCTTCTTTCTCACCTTCATCTCCTATCTCGCGCTCAAGGAATATCTGTCGCTGATCCCGACACGGCGCATCGACCGCGAGGTGCTGCTGTTTGCCTATCTCGCCATTCCCATTCAGTATTACTGGGCGGCGATCGACTGGTACGGCATGTTCATCGTGTTCGTCCCGGTATGGATGTTCCTGTTCCTGCCGCCGCTCCTAGTGCTGCGCGGGCGGAGCGAGGGCTTTCTGCGCGCTGTCGGCACGATCTCCTCGGGCCTGATGATGACGGTGTTCACGCTCTCCCACATGGCATGGCTGCTCGTGTCGGGCGACGTCGTCAATCCGGTCGCTGGCGGAGTCGGGCTCTTGTTCTTCCTTGTGGTGCTGACCCAGTTCAACGATGTGGCGCAATATTGCTGGGGCAAGCTCTTCGGCCGCCACAAGGTCACGCGCATGTCAGTCCGAAGAAGACCTGGGAGGGGCTGATCGGCGGCGTCGCCACGACAACGCTCGTTGCGGCGCTTGCCGGCCCTTACCTCACGCCGTTGGATATGCGCTGGTCTGCGCTGGCCGGCCTCATCCTCGGCATCGCCGGCTTCCTCGGCGACATCACCATGTCGGCGATGAAGCGCGATCTCGGCGTGAAGGACACCGGAGGACTGATCCCGGGCCATGGCGGCATTCTCGACCGCGTCGACAGCCTGACTTACGCGGCACCGGTGTTCGTGCACTTCGTCCGCTACTTCTACTACCCATGAGCAAGAACCCGCTCACGAGACTGCTCAGGTTCCTGTTCTTCGCCGTGGTGGTGCGCGCCGTGATCCTTGTCGCGCTCGGTCTTACCGTGCGGCATCGCGAGCGGCTGCCTAAAGATGGGCCTGCCATCCTTGCCGGCAATCACAATTCCAATCTCGATGCGCTGGCGATGATGCGCTGATGCCGCTTAGACTTTTGCCGAAGCTCCGCCCTGTCGCGGCGATGGATTATTTCTATTCGAGCCGTTTACGCGGCTGGTTCGCCGATCAAATCGTCGGCATCATCCCGGTAAAGCGCGGCAGCGGCAAGGAGGGCGGCAATCCGCTGCTGCTCGCCGAGCAGGCGCTAGACCGCGGCGAGATCCTGGTGATCTTCCCGGAAGGGACGCGCGGCGAGCCGGAGACGCTGCAAGCCTTCAAGAAAGGCATCGGACATCTGGCGAAAGCGCGGTCCAAGGTGCCGGTGGTGCCCGGGTTCATACACGGGCTCGGCAAGGCGCCGCCGCGCGGCTCCGCCCTGCTCGTGCCGTTCAACGTCATCGTCAGCGTCGGCGAACCGCTCTACGGCAAGGAGTCCTATGATGCCTTCGTCTCGGAGCTCGAAGCGGCCATGACCGCGCTCGCCGCACAGGAGAAGCTTCCGGCGTGGGAGTAATAAAGTAACCCATCATTGCCAAAGTCGACGCAGCAGTCCGCGATTGTCGTTGCCCGGCTCGACCGGGCAATCAGTAGCCCGTGCGCTCGCAAAACCATCTGAAGGTGGTGATTACTGGATTCCCGCTTTCGCGGGAATGACACGACAATCGTGGATGGCCGGGACAAGCTCGGCCATGACGATTTGATTTTCGGAGCGGTGATCAGCCGACCTCGACCTCGTGCCAGAAGCCGAATCGATCAGCGACGTGTTGCATCGAGGGGCGCGGCGCCTCGTAACGCCAGGCGGCGCGGGCGTAGCGCGCGCCATCGATCACCACATCATAGAACTGGACGCCATGCGGGCACTCGAGGTCCGACGCGGTCTTCGGCGCTTTCTCGAGCAGTTCGAGCCGCACATGTTCATTGGGAAAATAGGTGTAGCCGCCTTGCTCGACGATGTCGTCGCTCGCGGCAATCACCTTGCCCTTAAGCGTGGCTTTCATCAGCCTGCTCCTACTGGCCCCACGAGGCATTGGTGCAGCGGATGCCCTTCGGCGGGACCGAGGCGATCTCGCCGGTCTCGAGTGAGATCTGCCACGCGCGCCTCACATCGGTCCACCACTCCTTGTCTTCCTTGCCCTTGGCCTCACCCATGAAGTTCAGCGTCTGGTCTTTGCCGAGCACGCAGGCGATCGAGAACTGCATATCGGCTTGCGGCTTAGGCACGATCAGCGCGTCGGCAACGACGTAGGACGCGGGCTCGGTCTTCGTAGCCTTTTTCAGCTCACGACTCGTAAGGACGAGATAAGTTCCGTCCTCGCGCTGATAGCGGCGGACATAGACGGGCGGTGCGACGAGCCCTCCGTCGACCTCATCCCAACCCTCGACCGTAAGCCCATCGTCATAGGCCTTGCCCACAAGGCTTTTGGCGAAGATCACATCGGGCGAGTCCTCCGGAGGCTGCTGCTGCTCGACCGGCTGCTGATGCTTCTTCTTCTTTTTGGCGGAAGCTGGCGTCGATGCGAGCGCCAAGCTCAAGGCAAGGCTTGCGGCAAGTACGACGCTCAAGAACTGGCGGATGCTGACCATAGTGTTCTCTAGCAGGATCCTGTTGCGGGGCGTCTCACAGTAACTTCACAATCGTGACAAAATCGGCACCGAGTCCAAGGGTTTTTGCGCTATGGGCGACCGGGGCCGCCGGTGCTAAGCTCCGCCCCGCCGAGGCCATCCCAAGGCCTGAATCGATGTCCCGCTTCCTCTTAGCACTGGCACTTCTGCTAGCGGCGCTCGTGCCGTCGGCGGGGCAAGCAAAGCGCGTCGCCCTCATCATCGGCATGAGCGATTACCAGCATCTCTCGAGCCTGATCAATCCGGTGCCCGACGCCAAGGCGATCGCCGCCGAGCTCAAGTCGCACGGCTTCGAGGTCTCGGAATATTACAACATCGACCGCGCCGATCTTCTCGACGCCTTGGAGAAATTCAAGCGCGAGGCGACTGGCGCCGAAGTGGCACTCGTTTATTACGCGGGCCATGGCATGGAGGTCGACGGCAAGAACGTGCTCGCGCCGACCGATATGGAGATCGAATGCCAGAACAAGACGGCGCTGAGGTCGGTCGCGCTAGAGCAGCTGTTCGATGCCTCATCGCCGGCGCCGCAGCAGATCGTCCTGCTCGATGCCTGCCGCAACAATCCGTTTCCCCAATGTCCGACGCGCGGCGCGTCAGGCTCGGGATTTCGCGGGCTGTCGCTGGTCGGGGAGGCCGACCGCACGCTGCTCATCGCCAACGCGACCCTGTCGGGGAATCTCGCCGCCGATGGCGATCCAGGCGCGCATTCGCCGTTCGCGAGCGCGCTCATCAAGAATTTCAACGAGCATCCGCGCCTCTATTTCGGCGATCTGCTCAACATGACGGCCGCGGACGTGCGTGTCGCTTCGCGCGGGAGCCAGATTCCAGAGATCACCGCGCGCGGCGGCTCGCCAAGGATCTGCCTCGACGTGGAGGGCTGCGGCAACACCGGCGTCGCTATCTCTCCCAAGGGCATGGTGACTGATCCCGGCGCTATAGCCGATGCTCGCTCGATGCTGCAGCAGCTCAGCTATCTCGGTGACGCGAGCCGCGGACAGGGTGAGGACCTGCTCAGCGATGCGATCAAGCGCTTCCAGGAGAAGGCCGGGCTCACCGCTGACGGCAAGCTCACGCCGACCGTTCTTGCCGTGCTCCGCGCCACTAAGGTGGCCGGCCTGCCGATACCCGGCAAGACCGGGCTCCTTCCTCCGGTCGCACCGAGTGCGACCGAGCACGAGGCTGGCTCGAGCTTCAAGGACTGCGAGACCTGTCCCGACATGGTATCCGTGCCCGCCGGGCACTTCGTCATGGGCTCAGGCAAGGCCGAGAAGGGGCGGCAGAGGAGCGAGGAGCCGCAGCACGAGGTCACGGTTCCCACGCCGCTCGCCATCGGCAAGTACGAGGTGACCTTCGACGAGTGGGAAGCCTGCGCGCTGGAAGGCGGCTGCGCCAATTACCGTCCGCAGGACAGCGGTTGGGGGAGGGGACGGCGCCCGGTGATCTATGTCTCCTATGACGACGCCAAGTCCTACATCGAATGGCTCAGGCAGAAGTCGGGCAAACCCTACCGGCTCCTGTCAGAGGCCGAATGGGAGTTCGCCGCGCGCGGTGGAACGAGCACGCCTTACGCTGCCGGCGAGACATTGGCGCCCACGCAAGCCAATTTCGATGCGAACAGCGCCTCAGGACGCGGGCAGACCGAATACAAAGGCACGACGCTCGAGGTCGGCACCTTTCCGCCCAACCCTTACGGCCTCTACGACATGGAGGGGAACGTGTTCGAATGGGTCGAGGATTGCTGGAACCCGAGCCATGCCGGCGCGCCGTCAGACGCTTCGTCCCGCGGCGGGGACTGCGCCCGCCGAGTGGCCAAAGGCGGGGCTTGGTACTATGAAGCCGACTTCGCCCGCGCCGCTGCGCGCATGAGCTTCCCCAAAGGCTCTCGGCTCAACGTCATCGGCTTCCGCGTCGCCCGGCCGCTCGAGTAGCGACTAGCGCGAGGCGAGGTTGCCGACCACGAGATTGTCGATCTTGGACAGCATCGGCTTCTGCTCGAGCCCGAACGACTTGCGCGCCGCGGTCCGCACCATGTCGGAGGTATAGACATAGAGCTCGACCGTATCGATGCGTTTGTCGCCGTTGCCGATCGGCGCCTCGTCGGCCCTGCCGGCAAGGCCCTCGATCAGATAACGGGTGAACAAGCCGATGCCGTATTCGGGATCTTGGATGGTCCGCTGATCGCGGTCTGATGCCTTGAACACCGCAAGTCCTGCAACGGGCGTTGCCGGCATGGCTTCGACCTCGAGCTCCGGCAGATTCGGCGGGTCGATCAGCTCGTCGAGATTCTTGGCGAAGTTCGCCTCGAGCATGAGCATGGTCGTGCGCGCGCCGGTCTTGCCGAGATTGTCGTAGAGTTCCTGTAGCGCGTAAGCGGTCTTATCGAGCTCCTCGAGCTTGGCGTTGACGGGAAGGAGCTAGCCCGACTCGGCGTCATCCTCCTTCACCATGCCGTGACTTGCGACATAGATGAACACGTCGCCAGGGCCTTTCTTGTCGATGCGGCCGGCAATCTCGCCGCCGGGATTTTCATCCGAGCCGAATACGCGCTCGAAATCGGCGAGGCTCGCGTCGCGCAGATCGATGATGTTCTCCTTGCGATAGCCGAGCTGCTCGGTGAGAAGCGCGGTGACTGCGTCGGCGTCGCTGGCACCGGACTGGTTCGTCGGCAAGCCTGAGAGGTAGGTCTGGTTGCCGATCACCACGGCGAGATTGTCCTCGTTCTTCACGCCCGCCGGCAGGTTCTTGAATACCGTCCTGATCTCGGTGCGGGGCTCAGCTGGCGCACCGCCGGGATAGACGCAGCTGTCAGGAGAAACGCAGATTGTGAGATGAGCGAGTGCCTCGAGCTTGTTGATCGAGGCGGGGGGCATATAAGGTCCGACCTGCACGCAGTTCTCGCACCAGCTGATGCCGGCTTTGGTTGCGACCTCCTCGAGCTTCGCCGGCAAGAAGAACGCAGGCTTCGGCAGACAGGCCATGGGGCAAGGTCCGACGCCGGGTCGCTTGCCGTAAGCCTCAGTGAGAAGATCGTAGAGGTCCTGCGGCAGGCAGCGGATCGGAGGATCGATCTGCGCGACGGGCTGCGGCTTGGGCTTGGGTTCCTCCGCCTGTTGCGGTGGGGGCGGCGGTGGAGGCGGACCTTGCGGCTCCTCGACTTGCTGCGGTGGCGCCACATGTGGAGGCTCTGGAGTCTCGGGCTCGACCACGACCACCTTGGTGCAGCCCGAGCCGTAGGGTACGAAGCCCGGCGCACACATGCAGCCGGGACCCACTCTAATCTTCGGCCAATCGCAAGAGACGACCTCCTTCACACATTCCCTGTGCTTCCGCTCATAGCCTCCAGCGCACGCACATCCTTTTCCGGATTTGATCTTAGGCCACGTGCAAGAGGCGGTCTCCGGTTGCGGGTAAACGCAGCCCTTCCGCGTCTTGATCTTGGGCGGCTCGCATTTGGCGATCTCGGGTCCCTTGACGTTGACGCAGGTCCGCTTCTTGCGTGACCAAGTCATCCCTTCGGGGCAGCCTTTGGGTTGGGTCACGTGCTGCTTGTATTGTTGCTTCTCCTGCTGGCGGCGGATCGCCTCGTTGAGCAGGATGGTGCCGACGCCGACGTCAACTCCCACGCCTCCACTCCAGCCTCCACCACCACCACCGCCATGGCCACGGGGTAATGCTCACCCGCCGCGGCGCGCTGCGAATCTGAGCTCAGGGCGAAGAGGGCAAATGCAAGCAGCGCGCACGCTGCGAAAGCGCACTTCAACGGAAATCGCATGACCGCCTCCCCAGGCGCTCGGCACAGCGCCAGTCATAGCATGTCATTCGCCCCGATGCGTCCTGGAAGTTGAATTCGTCCTGCCGGTTCTTAAAACTGCCATAGAATCCGCTGTTTCTGGTCCTCCCATCACTCCTGCAAGACTCACCAAAGCTGCGCCCTGAACCTGCCGATGCTCGCAAAGCGCCTCGCGGCAATGCCGAAAATCTTGAGTGTGATGAGCCTTTTGCTCGTGGCGCCGCTTTCGAGTCGCGCCGAAGCCTTCGACATCGAGCTCAAGAAGCCGCCTGACACCGTGCTCGAGTCGATGATCGGGCAGATGATCATGGTGGGATTTTCCGGCTACCGGATCACCGATTCCGATGTCATCAGGGTTCGGGACCAGCTCGCCGACGGCACCGTCGGTGGCGTTGTCCTGTATCCGGAAAATATCGGCCCACCCGATCAGCTCCGCGCGCTTACCGCGTTCTTGCGCGACGCACGCCCGACGCCGGTCCCGTTCATCGCCGTCGATCAGGAAGGCGGTCTCGTGCAGAGGCTCACGCGGCAGAATGGCCACCTCTACATCCCCTCGGCATGGAAGGTCGGCAGGAATCCGAGCTTCAGCGATCCGGAGAGCGCCGTGCGGCTCTATGCGGGCATGGCCAAGGACCTCGCGGAGGCTGGCTTCAATCTCAATTTCGGTCCGGTGGTCGATCTCAATCTCAATCCGGACAATCCGGTGATCGGGCAGAGGGAGCGCAGCTTCGGCGCCGACCCAAACACCGTCACCCAGCTTGCCCGCGCTTTCATCGTTGCACATCGCGACGCGGGCATCGTCACCGTGGTCAAGCACTTCCCCGGCCACGGCTCGAGCCGCGCCGACAGCCATAAGACTCTTGCCGACATCTCAGACACATGGCGCGAGATCGAGCTCGAGCCTTATCGCCAACTCGCCAAGGATGGGCTGCTCGATGCGGTGATGATTGGCCACCTCTATCACCCGCGCTTCAGCGACGGCGCGCGGCTGCCTGCCTCGCTATCGCGCCGCGCGATCACGGCTCTGCGCGCCAAGGGCTATATCGGCTTCCAGGGCGTGGTGGTGAGCGACGACATGGAGATGGGCGCTGTGCGCGGCGAATATTCGCTCGAGGAGCGCGTCATCAAGGCGGTCAATGCCGGCACCGATCTCATCGTGTTCTCCAACGAGAAGTCGCACGACCCTGAGCTTGGCGTGAAGGTACACACTGTCATGTCAGAGGCGGTGAAGGACGGGCGCATCTCTCGCGTGCGGATCGAGCAGGCCTACGGCAGGATCATGCTGCTCAAGCGCCGTCTGATGCAGAACGACCTCGCTGGCAAGTGGTAGCTCGCAAGCCCGCTCCAGAAGAATCGCGCCCGCATGATCAGCACCCTAGCCGCCACTCTTCTGTTGCTTGCCATGGCTCTCTGCCTGGTGCTGATCCCGTTCGTGCTCTGGCTTATCTGGTGGTGATGCTACGCCTTGCCTCTCAGCGCATCGAGGCTCCAAGCGCCGCCTTCAGCTGCGGCGAGACAAAGGAATATGAAGCAGAACAGCACCGCGGACTCGCCGCCATTGGTCAGCGGATAGAAGCCCTTCGGGGCATGACCAATGAAATGAGCGAAGGCCATCTCGCCGGAGAGAATGAAGGCGGCGATGCGCGTAAACAGGCCAAGGAGAAGAAGCGCGCCGGCGATTAGCTCGATCATGCCGGCGAACCAGATCAGTGAGAACGGCGCGGGCGTCGGCATCCGCGCGGGGAAGCCGAAGAACTTGGAAAAGGCATGCTGAAACAGGAGCAGCGCCACCATGATGCGCAGGATGCTCAGGATTTGCGGCGCGTAGGGCGCAAGCCTCAAAACGCTTGCTGATAGTTAGCCGAAGGAAGGGCGCATGGCTCGCAATCTCACCGACAAGGGTGTGGCCGCGCTCAAACCGAAAAAGAGCATCTACCATCAGCGTGACCCGTTAATGTCTGGGCACTTCATCCGCATGCGGCCAACTGGGTCAAAGCAGTTCGTCGCGATGACGCGTAACCCAAACGGTAAGCAGGTGTGGAATACGCTGGGCACGTTTCCGCTAATGACAATCGAGGATGCGAGAGCGAAGGCAAAAGACATCATCAACTGTTTAAAGGTGGGCAGCGCGTCGAGGGACCTGAGGCGTTTGAGACAGTCGCAAATGAATGGCTTAAGCGCCATGTCGAAGCCAGGGGGCTTCTCTCCGAAAGAGCCATTCGTCGCAACTTTCGCAATCACGTTTTGCCTGCTTGCAGAAATTTCAGATCTATCGGGCGCACCGATGTCACCAAGCTTTGCGACAGGGTTGAAGACAACGCGGGTCCCGTTCAGGCGGACATGATTCTAGGAACGGTGACGAGCATCTTCAAATGGTACGCAAAGCGGAATGACAATTACAACTCGCCAATCATTCCAGGCATGCGGCGAACGAAGGCGAGTGAGCGTGCGCGGGAGCGCATACTGTCTGACGACGAGATCAGACTTGTTTGGACCAAAGCCACGGGCACGTTCGGCGACATGGTAAAGATGCTTCTTTTAACCGCCCAGCGCCGGGAAAAGGTTGCGTCGATGAAATGGGAAGATGTGTCGGTCGACGGCACATGGTTGGTGAAGAATGGAGTGAAGCGCGAGAAGGGAACGGGCGGCGAGCTAGTGCTGCCTTCGATGGCAGTAGATATTCTTCGCTCCCGACCACGACTCAACTCCAATCCTTATGTGTTCGCCGGTCGCGGCGATGGCTATTTCATTGGCTGGGGTAAGGCCAAGGCGGCTTTAGATGCGGCAACAGGCATGACCGGGTGGACTTTGCATGATTGCCGTAGAACAGCTAGGAGCCTAATGAGCCGCGCCAGTGTTCACCCTGACATTGCCGAGCGCGTTCTAGGTCACGTTCAGCAAGGCGTGCTGGGGACCTATGACCGGCACGCATATAAAGAAGAGAAGCGCGAGGCGCTAAGGATGCTCGCCGGTTTGGTTGAGTCCATCCTTCGCAACGATGCCGACAAGAAGGTGCGCCGGTTGAGGGGTTAATTCTCAAAAAACGGTCATTTCTGGCCTTTTTTCCGATTACTACTCCAACCCACAGGGGCACCTGTATCCCAAGAAGCTTGAGCGATAGAGATGCCGAGTTTTTGACATTCGACCACCACTTGCACGTTTGAGTCTGCATCGGTTCCGATGCGGGCTGGTGAGAAGCGACCAGCCGAAAAAGTTCCGATGAACGCCTGCTCGGAAGATCGATAAGCCTTGTTGTTAGAATTCATCCAGCCGCAAACGTATAAGTCGCCGCCGCTGCTTTTCGCGGCTTTCAGGTCGTGAAAAGGAGGTTTGTCCAAATCTTTTGTGGCAGAAAGAATGTCCCGCTCTACTATAGTCGTTTCGCTGTTGGACAGAGCGTAGGGTGGCAGAGACTTAGACCACAGTGTGCAGCCGAACAAGCCAAACACACACCAGGGTATTGCGAGCCAATGGCTCGCCCTAATGCCAAACAATAAGAGCGTCAGCGGACGCTGACGCGATTTGCGCATAAACTCCTCCTTGGTATGCGCCCACTAATCATAATTGCCCAAAGCTCAAACATCGGCCATGCGGCGTAATGGGATTTCCCGGCTCGCATTGGCGCAATAAGCCGCGGTAGCCTGACTAATGTCGCCTCCGTCGCCGCTACAGGTACGTGCGCGAGACCATTGATCTCGGCCCAGGCAATAGACGGCTGGGCCTTCGATGATCTGCTTATGCAGGATGGCACCGCTGCGCATGGCCGCGATGATCCTGTCAGCCTGCATTGCCGTCTAGAGAAAGACGTAGAGCGTGGCGGC
>Ga0134121_10003666_pt1 | contig 12728 bp, 6 predicted proteins | sample KB301_FD_96463 | JGI IMG/M metagenome (GOLD analysis project Ga0134121, IMG submission 96463) | Terrestrial soil microbial communities without Nitrogen fertilizer from Kellogg Biological Station, Michigan, USA - KB3-0-1 | ecosystem: Environmental > Terrestrial > Soil > Unclassified ...
GGGGCACCCCCCGATCCCGCCGGTGCTGGCGTCGAAGGTCGTGATCCCGCGCTTCAGCGACGCCAGGACGTTATCGAGGGCATGGTGGTAGGTGTCGTGGAAGTGCATCGCCAGCCGGCTGGCCGGCACCACCGGGAGGAGCAGGTCGAGGAGGTGGTCGACCTCGACCGGGACCGCCTTGCCAATGGTGTCGCCGATCGAGACCTCGTCGACGCCCAGGTCGACCAGGGTGCGGGCCACGTCGACCGTTTTGCCCGGATCGACCTTCCCCTCGTACGGGCACCAGAAGGCCGTCGAGACGTAGCCGCGCACCGGCAATCCGGCGGCGCGGGCGCCGGCGATCACCGGCCGGAAGCGCTCGATCGACTGGGCGATCGAGGCGTTGATGTTGTGCCGATTGAAGGTCTCGCTGGCGGCGGTGAAGACGGCGACCTTGCCGACCTTCGACCGCAGGGCGCGCTCGAGACCGCGCTCGTTGGGGACCAGCGCCGAGTAGACCACCCCGGGAGCCCGCGCGATCGCCCCGAACACCGCCTCGGCGTCGTTGAGCTGCGGGATGGCGGCGGGCGACACGAAAGCGCTCGCCTCGATCTCCTTCAGGCCGCTTTGCGACAGGGCGTCGATGAAGGCGACCTTCACCGCGGTGGGAACGGGCCGCGGCTCGTTCTGCAAGCCGTCGCGCGCCGCCATCTCGATCAGCCGGATCATGGTCGGCTCCAGCCTACGCCGCGTCCGGGGCGGGGGCGAGCGAGACCAGCGTGCTGCCGAGATCGACCATCTGGCCTTCGGCGCAGAGCACGCGCTCCACCGTTCCCGGGTGCGGGGCGGTCAGCCGGTACTCCATCTTCATGGCCTGGAGGATCACCAGGAGGTCGTCGGCCCGGACGGTCGCGCCCGGCGTGACCGCCACCTGCACGACCCGGCCGGTCATCGGGGCGCGCACCTCGGCCGAGCCGGCGCTCCCGCCCGCCGCGTCCCGCCTCTCGGCGCCGAAGAATTTCGCCCCGCCCGGCCAGCCGACCCAGACGCCGCGCGCCGTGCGCACCACCCGCAGCCGCGCGCTCACACCCGGGCCCAGGGCGAATATCGATCGGCGGGCCCCGCGTCCCCTTCGCCCGTCCCGGCGGGTGAAGCCAGGGCGCGGCGCGCCGCGGCCGCCGCCTCGGGCGGTACCGGCGGCTCGGGCCAGCGCGTCGTCTCGAGCGTCGTCGTGAAGGTCCTGGCGGCGCGGAAGTCGTCGCTCTCGAGCACCTGGATCAGGAACGCCTGGTTGGTGACCACGCCGAGAAGCGTCAGATCGCGCAGCCCCTCGATCAGCCGGCGGCGCGCCTGCTCGCGATCGGCGCCCCAGGCGATCATCTTGGCGAGCAGCGGATCGAAATCGGGCCGCACTTCGCTCCCCGCGCGGATGCCGGCGTCGATCCGCAGGCCCGGGTGCTGCGGCCACTCGAGCGCGACGATCGGCCCGCTCGAAGGCAGGTAGCCGTGGTGCGGGTCCTCGGCGTACAGCCGCGTCTCGATGGCGTGGCCGCGCGGGGCGGGAGGCGCGGGAAGGGCGCCGCCCTGCGCCAGCAGCACCTGCGCGGCGACGATGTCGAGGCCGGTCAGCCATTCGGTCACCGGGTGCTCGACCTGGAGCCGCGTGTTCACCTCGAGGAAGAAGTGGGTGCCGTCCGGGCCGACCAGGAACTCGACCGTGCCGGCGCTCTTGTACCCGGCGTGCCGCGCCAGACGCGCCGCGTCCGAGAGCAGCGCCTGCCGCGTCGTCTCGCCGATGCCGGGCGAGGGCGCCTCCTCGACGACCTTCTGGTAGCGCCGCTGCAGGGAGCACTCGCGTTCGCCGAGCGCCACGGCGTCCTTGCCGTCGCCCAGGATCTGCACCTCGACGTGGCGCGCGGGCGCGATGCACTTCTCGACCAGAAGGCGCGCGTCGGCGAAGGCCGCGGCCGCCTCGCGCCCGGCGGCGGCGAACGCGGCGGCGAGGTCGCCCTCCGCGTCGACGCGCCGCATCCCCTTCCCGCCCCCGCCGCCGGCCGCCTTGATCAGGATCGGGTAGCCGACCTGCGCCGCGGCGCGCCGCGCGTCGTCGAGGCTGTCGCAGGCGGAGGCGCCCGGGATGACCGGGACGCCGCAGGCCTCCGCGGCGCCGCGCGCGCTGCGCTTGTCGCCGAGCAGGCGCATCGCCTCCGGGGAGGGGCCGATGAAGACAAGGCCCGCCTTGGCGCAGGCCTCGGCGAACGCCGGGCTCTGCGACAGGAAGCCGTAGCCGGGATGGATCGCCGTCGCTTTGCGGGCCCGCGCCGCCGCGACCAGGGCCGCGGCGTCGAGATAGCCGTCGGCGCCCGGCAGCGCCACCGACTCGTCGGCCCGCTCGACGTGCGGCGCGCCGCTTTCGGCCTGGGTGTGGACGGCGACCGACGGGATTCCCATCTCGCGGAGCGTCGTCACGATGCGCAGGGCGATCTCGCCGCGGTTGGCGATCAGGACCTTCACCAGCGCGGCTTCCGCTTCTCCAGGAAGGCCGACAGCCCCTCCTGGCCCTCGGGCGACACCCGCGCCCGCGCGATGGTGCGCACGGTGTAGTCGATCGCGGCGTCGCGCGGCAGGCGCGACACCTCGCGGACGATCTCCTTGGCGGTGGCGACCGCCGCCGGCCCGCACTTCAGCAGCTCGCCCACGATCGTCTCGACCCGCGCGTCGAGATCCGCCGGCGCCGCGACCTCGTGCACCAGGCCGATGTGCCGCGCCTCCGCGGCGTCGAAGCGCTCGCCGGTCAGGAAGTAGCGCCGCGCGGCGCGGGCGCCGATCTTCGGCAGGACGAAGGTGGAGATGTTCGCCGGCACGATGCCGAGACGGACCTCGGTGAAGCCGAACGTCGTCCCCTCGGCGGCGACCACCACGTCGCAGCAGGCGACGAGCCCCGAGCCGCCACCGAGCGCCGCCCCCTGCACCCGGCCCACCAGCGGTCTCGGGCACTCGTCGATGAGGCGGTACATCCGCGCCATGGCGCGGGCGTCGGCCGCGTTCTGCTCTTCCGTGTAGTCCTTCGACTTCTTCATCCACTGCACGTCGGCCCCGGCGCAGAAGATCGGCCCCGCGCCGGTCAGCACCACGACGCGGGCGTCCGGCGGCGGCGCGGCGAAGACCCGCGACAGCTCGTCGATCATGATCTCGTTGAAGGCGTTGCGGACGTCGGGCCGGTTGAGCGTGACGGTGAGGACCCCCTCCCGGGTCGCGGTCTCGATGGTCTGCATGGTCACATCCGGAACACGGGGGCGGGTCCGCGCTCGATCGGCGCGTTGAGGCAGGCCGACAGCGCCAGCGCCAGCACGCGCCGCGTGTCGGCCGGATCGATGAGCCCGTCGTCCCAGAGCCGGGCGGTGCCGTAGTACGGATCCCCCTCGACCTCGTACTTTTCCAGCACCGGGCGGGCGATCGCCTCCGCCTCGGCGGCCGACAGGGTCTTCTTCTCGCGCAGGAGCTGGTCGCGCTTGATCTGCACCAGGACGCTCGCCGCCTGCTCTTTCCCCATCACCGAGACGCGCGCGTTCGGCCAGGTGAACAGGAATCGCGGCCGGTAGCCGCGGCCGCACATGGCGTAGTTGCCGGCGCCGTGCGACGCCCCGATGATCACGGTCAGCCGCGGCACGGTGGCGGTGGCCACCGCCTGCACCATCTTGGCGCCGTCGCGCGTGATCCCCCCCTGCTCGTAGCGCTTGCCGACCATGAAGCCGGTGATGTTCTGCAGGAACAGCAGCGGGATGCCGCGCTGCTGGCAGAGCTCGACGAAGTGCGCCCCCTTGACCGCGCTCTCGCCGAACAGCACGCCGTTGTTCGCCACCACGCCGATCGGATATCCCCACAGGCGCGCGAACCCGGTCACCAGCGTGGCGCCGTAGTTCGCCTTGAACTCGTGCAGCCGGCTGCCGTCGACTAACCGCGCGATCACCTCGCGCACGTCATAGGGGTGCTTGTTGTCCTGAGGCAGGACGCCGCCGATCTCCTCGGGCGGATAGAGCGGGTCCTCGGGGGCGGCGAGGTCGAGCCCGACGCGCTTGACGGTGTTCAGGTTCGCCACCACGTCGCGCGCGATCGACAGGGCGTGCTCCTCGCTGTCGGCGAGATGGTCGGTGACGCCGGAGACCCGCGAGTGCATCTCGCCGCCGCCGAGCTCCTCGGCGCTGACCTCCTCGCCGGTGGCCGCCTTCACCAGCGGCGGGCCGGCCAGATAGATCGTCCCGGCGCCCTTGACGATGATGTTCTCGTCCGACATCGCCGGCACGTAGGCGCCGCCGGCCGTGCACATCCCGAGGACGACGGCAACCTGGGGCACCGCGGCGGCCGACAGGATCGCCTGGTTGTAGAAGATCCGCCCGAAGTGCTGCGCGTCGGGGAAGACCTCCGCCTGCAGCGGCAGGAAGACGCCGCCCGAATCGACCAGGTAGACGCACGGCAGCCGGTTGTCGAGGGCGATCTCCTGCGCCCGGACGTGCTTGCGGATGGTCTCGGGGAAATAGCTCCCGCCCTTGACGCTCGGGTCGTTGGCGATCACCAGGCATTCGCGGCCGCTCACCCGGCCCACGCCGGTGACGATCCCCGCCGACGGCGCCTCGCCGCCGTGCAGTCCCCACGCGGCGAGCGCCGACAGCTCGAGAAACGGCGTGTCAGGGTCGAGGAGCTTCGCGATCCGCTCGCGCGCCGGCAGCTTGCCGCGCTTCTTCTGCGTGGCGGCGGCCGCGTCGGGACCGCCATGACGCGCGGCCTCCAGCCGGGCGCGCAGATCGTCGGCCAGCTTCCTGTGGTGGCGCGCGTTCGCCTGGAATCCGGCGGAGCGCGGATCGGCCTTGCTCTTCAGCGTGTCCATCGGAATCGGAGCCTAACGCGCTGCCTGATCGGCGTCAAGACGAAGCGCTGCGCAGCTCGTGGGCCAGCATCAGCGCGCAGATGCTCTTGGCGTCGACGATGCCGCCCTCGCGCACCAGCTCGAGCGCGCGCAGGAGCGGCAGCTGCTCGACGGTGAGCACCTCGTCGTGGTCGAGCCGCTGCGCCACCGGTGTCAGGTCGTAGGCCGCGTAGAGATGGATGATCTCGTCGGTGAAACCGGGCGTGGTGCGGATCGCGGCCAGCGGCACCAGCCGGCCGGCGCGATGACCCGACTCCTCCTCCACTTCGCGCCGCGCGCAGGCCTCCGGTTCTTCTCCCGGCTGCAGGGTGCCGGCCGGCACCTCGAGGATGAACCCCCCGGCCGCGTAGCGGAACTGCCGCACCAGCAGGATGTCGTCCGGGGTGACGAACGGCACGATCGCCGAGGCGCCGGGGTGGCGCACCATCTCGAGCTCCGTGGTGCGCCCGTTCGGCAGCAGGACCTGATCGAGATCGATCTTCAGCAGGCGGCCGGAATAGACACGTTGGCTCGAGAGGCGCTTGAATTCGGGCGGCATGGGGCGAGCGTAGACCAACCCGGCCCGGGCACGCAACGCGACGCCTTCAGTCCCCCGTCGGGGTCCAGACGTGGCCGGTGAGCGCCCGGTAGCGGGCGTCGAGGCCGGCGGCGCGATCGCTCTGGCCGGCGGCCCCTTCGAGCTGGCCGAGGAAGCCGACCGCCCAGGGTCGGTCGTAGCGCGCCAGCAGCGACTGCTCGAGGACGTCGATGGCGGCGTCGCGCGCGCCCTGGCGGACCCGCGTGCGCGCCAGCAGATAAAGGACCGCGTCGTCGTCCGGCGCCCAGGTGCGCGCCTCCTCGATCGCGGCGCGCGCCTCGGGCAGCCGGCCGGCGTCGAACGCGGTCGCCGCGGCGTTCAGGGAGGCCTGGGCGCGCGACGCCGCGTCGAGCTGGAGCGGCCGGAGCATCTGCGCCGCCTCGTCACCCGAGCCCGAGTCGCGCAGAGTCCCCGCCAGAAGCCGCCGCACCTCGGCGTCGTCGGGGTGGCGCGCCAGATGATCGCGCAGCAGCGGGACGGCCTCGGCGGCGTGCCCGGTGTCGAGCCGCAGGCGCGCCAGGAGCAGCGCCGCCCCTTCGGGCGCCGAGCCGATCGAGGACGCCAGCGGCTCGAGGGCGCGCAGCGCGGCCGCCAGGTCCCCCTCCTTGCGCAGCTCCTGCGCCAGGAGCATCCGGACCGTCCGGTCGTCCGGCTCGAGCGCCAGCACCGCCTCGCCGTAGCGCCGCACCGCCGCGCCGTCCTGCGCGTCGCGCGCCGCGGCCAGCAGCATGCGGCGCACGCCGAGATTGTCCGGGAAGAGGCGCTCGGCCTCGTCGCGCGCCGCGCGCGCCTCGTCGGTCCGGCCGAGCGCGCCGAGCGCCCCGGCGCGCACCGCGGCCGCCTCGGGCGAGGGCGCCAGCGCCAGGGCGGCGCGCGCGTACCCTTCCGCCTCGCCGGGACGCAGCCGCTCCATCGTGGCGGTGGCCAGACGCGCCAGGAACTCGGACTTCTGCGCCGGGGTCGTCTCGGGGAAGGCGAGGTACGGCAGCGCGCCGGTGGTCTTCCCGGCGAACATCGCCCCCAGCTCGCGCTTCTGCTCCTCGAGACGCGAGGCATCGCGGCTGAGCATGCGCAGCGGCGCCGCGAACTCGATCAGCATGTTGTCGTCGGTGTTGATCGGCCCCGGCGGGACGGCGGCACGCAGCTCCTCGCCGCCGATCCAGAAATACGACAGCAGGTCGACCGGGCCGCGAATGCCGGTGCGGTCGAGATCGGCGCGCACCCGGCCGCCGGCGCGCGCCGCGATCTGCCCGATCGGCAGCGGCAGGTCGTCGGGCCCGGCCACCATCACCGCGTCCAGCCCCACCTGCCACAACTGCACCGACGGGAAGACTTCCATGAACGAGCGCAGGACCGCCAGGAAGTCCTGGGGCCAGAGCTCGTACAACTGCATCCACTGGCAGATGACGCCGCCCGGCCGCAGCCGCTTGCGCGCGATGCGGAAGTAGTCGCGGGTGAACAGGCTGGCGGCGCCCGGGATCCAGGGGTTGGACGGCTCCGAGACGATGACGTCGTAGGTCCGGTCGCGCACCAGCAGATCGTTGCGCCCGTCGTTGACCACCAGGTGGACGCGCGGATCGTTGAGCGGGGCGCCGCTCTGCGAGTCGAAGTAGCGGCTGCCGTGCACGACGGCGGCTTCGAGCTCCAGACAGTCGACCTGCTTGACCGGATGGGTCAGGATCGACCCCAGCGTCACGCCGCTCCCCAGGCCGACGAGGAGCACGTCGTCGATCTTCGGGGCGAGCAGCAGCGGAAGCTGCCCCACCAGCACCTGTGTCCGCATGTCTCCCTGCACCTGCTCGCGGCGCGTGGGAACGGCCTCCTGCAGACCCGGCGGCACCGACGCGTCCGGCTTGCCGTTCACCAGAAGCGACAGGGTCTTGGTCGTGCGGAAGACCGCGACGGTGCAGGTCAGCCCTTCCTCGAACTGCAGAAACTCGCCATGCCCCTGCTTCACCCGCTCGCGGAACGCGGCGCGATCGAGCCCCTCGTAGCGATCGGCGTAGCGGAAGATCCCGGTCGACAGCATGTCGGGCTGCCAGGAGGGAGCGGAGACCCACAGGTTCACAAGGAACGCCACGATCACCGCGGCCAGGACGGCCCGGCGGGCGCGCGGCAGCGTCTGCGGCTCGATCAGCAGCAGGGCGGCGAGCGCGACGAGCGTGTTGATCACCAGGCCGGCGATGAGAACCCTCCGGCTGCCGAGCAGCGGGATCAGCCAGAAGCCGGTGAGCACCGACCCCGCGATCGCGCCCAGCGTGTTCCAGGCGTAGGCGCGCGACACCAGGCGCTGGGCGTTGTCGCCCGCCGCTCCGAGACCGCCGAGGGTGAGCGGGAACATCGCCCCCAGCCCGAGCGTCGGCAGGAACATCACCACCGAGGCCAGCAGGAGCTGCACGCCCAGCAGCCCGCGCGACGCCGGATGGAAGGCGTCGTGAATCACGTGATAGAGGTACGGGAGCTCGCCGGCGACGAACAGGCCGAGGTAGGTCGAGACGCCGACGAAGAGCTGGCAGAGTCCGGTCATCAGCAGCGGGTCCGCCGCCCGCACCAGCCGGCTGCCGAGCCAGGCCCCGATCGTCAGCCCGACGAGGAAGGTCGTCAGCATGATGGTGTACGAGTAGGTCGACGATCCGAGGACGAGGACCAGGAAGCGGCTCCAGGCGACCTCGTACATCATGGCCACCGCCCCCGAGGCGGCGTAGGCGCCGATCAGGAACGTGGCGCGGGCCCGCGTGACCTCCGGTCCCGATTGCGACGGCGCCACGGCCGGCGCGGCCTCCGCGCCCGCGTCCATCTCCCTCCAGCCCAGCGTCCTCCGGGCGATCGCGTAGGCGCCGGCGGCGGCGGTGAGGTTCATCAGCACCGCGAGCCACTGTGTCTTGATGAGCCCGAGGGCGGGCAGCAGGAACAGCCCGGCCGCGGCGCATCCCACCACCGCGCCGCAGGTGTTGACGGCGAACAGGACCCCGACGCGGCGGGGCGCGTCCCGGCCGGCGGCGAACCGGGCGACCACCGGGAGGGTGGCCCCCATCAGCGCCGTCGGCACGATCAGGACGGCGGCGCAGAGCACGAACCGGACGACGCTGAACACCGCGAACGACGCCTGGAACGCCGACCAGATCGCCTGGTAGAGCGGAATGAGGGCGCGGAAGGCGAGCGGAACGCCAAGCGCGACGGCGCCGATCAGCACCTCGAACGCGGCGTACACCTTGAGGGGGTGATAGCGCTCGAGACGCGGGGCGAGCGCGCCGGCGAGCCAGGCGCCCGTCGCGAGGCCGCCCATGAAGGAAGCCAGGACCGTCGCCACCGCGAAAGTGGTGGCGCCGAAGATCAGCTCGAGGGAGCGGACCCAGGCCACCTCGTAGACCAGGCCGCTCAGGCCGGACAGCACGAGGCAGGCGCAGAGCCACCCCATGGCGCCGCGTTCGCTCATCGCGGGCGAGAGGCTACCATTATTCCGCTTGCCAGAGGAGCGACTCCCTCGTACATTTTCCATCCCCGTCCCGACGGAGATCCTCAGCCCATGCTCGTCATCGAACGCCGCAGCTTCGCAGTCGTTCCGGCCCGGCTCATCGGGTTCGCGATCGCCTGCCTGATCCTGATTCCGTCGGCCGCGTCGGCGCTCGCCCCGCGCCGGGCGGAGGATCCGGACCGCCGGATCATCCCGCCCGCGGCGCTCGACCAGGTGCCGGAGCCGGCGCCCGAGGGGGGCGGCGGCCCGGCGGCGGCGCCCGCCGCGGCGTTCCGGGGACGGCATCCGGGCGTCTGGAGCCTGACCTTCGATCGCCGCACCGGGCGGCCCCTTCTGTTCGAGGGGCGCGGCGTGCCGTTCCTGCCCGGGAGCGGCAACGGCCTGCCCGCTTCGGCCTTCGGCCTCGCCGCCACGCCCCGCTCGATCGACGACGCCGACGCTCCCGGCCGGCGCTTCATCGACTCCGAAGGCGACCTCCTGCGCCCGCCGGTCGGCGCGCTGATCCTGAACCGGGATCGCAGCCTGTTCGACGACGACGGCGAGATCATCTTCCTGGACTACGACTGGGTCGTGGACGGCGTGCCGGTGGAGGGGGCGCGCGTCTTCCTGCGCGCCAATCACGGCAACATCGTGCAGATGGGAACCATCGGCGTCGGCGCCGGGATGCCGCCGTCGAGCCCGCGCCTCGATGCCTACGACGCCCTGGCGCGGCTCTTCGACCAGGCCGGGGGGCGGCGCGACACCGACGTCGTGAACGAGCCGGGGCGGCTTCTCTACCTGCCGCGCGCCACCGGCGGCGCCAGCGTCCCCTGGGCCGGCGGCGCCTCCTGGCGGCTGGCGTGGCGCGTCTCCTTCCGGCGCGCCGGGGAGGCCGCGACCTGGACCGGCGACGTCGACGCGCGCTCCGGCGAGGTCCTGTCGTTCTACGACGCCAACCGCTACGCGCGCGTCACCGGCGGCGTGCATCCGCGCGACCCGAACGACGCCGAGGTGGTGCGGCCGCTGACCAACGTGCGCATCTACACCGCGCCGGGGTCGCAGAACACGGGTGACGCCGGAACGTTCAGCTACATCGGCGGCCCCGCCTTCACGGCGCTCGACGGCACCTACTTCCGCGTCCAGTGCTCGGGCTGCGACTCGCCGAACCGCGCCTTCGCGTTCACCGACCGCGGGACCGGCGATCTCGAGCTCGGCACCGGCGGCGTCGATCAGTTCGGCAACGGATCCTCGACGCAGGCCGACCGCGACGCCTTCTTCCACCAGAACCGGGTCCGCGCCCTGGCGAAGAAGTACCTCGCCATCTCCTGGCTCGACAGCACGGTCGTCTCCACCGTCAACGAGGACGACGTCTGCAACGCCTTCTGGGACGGCTCCACCACCAACTTCTTCCGCTCCGGCGGCGGCTGCAACAACACCGGCACCATCTCCGACGTCATGTACCACGAGTGGGGTCACGGCCTCGACCAGAACACCAATCTCGGGGACGGCGGCACCGGCGAGGCGACCGGCGACATCACCGCGATGCACGTGACGCACGATTCCCGCATCGGCCCCTATTTCGACGTCACCGGATCTCCCGTGCGCGACGTCGAGTCGTCGCACGTCGGCTACGTCGCGAAGCCGAGCGCGCTCTCCACCTTCTGCCTGATCTGCGCCCCCGGCCAGTGCACCAACGGAACGGCCTACGGCTACGAGGTGCATTGCGAGGGGGAGATCTACGGCCAGACCGAGTGGGACCTCGCCAAGGCGCTGGCCGCGAAGCTCGGCTTCAACACCGGCTGGCAGACGCTCGAGCGGATCTACTTCACCTCGATGCCGCAGTCGAACACCATGGTGCCGACGGCGGCGCAGAGCGCCTACTCGGCTTACCTGGCCGCCGACGACGACAACGGCAACCTGGCCGACGGCACGCCGCACTGCCGCGAGATCTACGACGCCTTCAACGCGCACGAGATCGCCGGGACCCCCTGCGCCGCCGACTCGCCGGCCTGCGTGCCGCCGGCGCAGCCCTCGCTCACCATCACGCCCGGCCACGGGAAGGCGGTCCTCGACTGGACCACGAGCCCCGGCGCGACCAGCTACGTCGTCCTGCGCGCCGACTTCGCGCCCGACCAGGCCTACATCGCGCTCGGCACGGTGTCGCCCGGGACGCACTTCGAAGATCTCACGGTGCAGCCCGGCGTGACCTACTGGTACGTCGTCGAGGCGCGCAACGCCTCGGGCTGCCGGTCGACCATCGAAAACGCGATCGCCGGAGCCGCGCTGCCCGACGCGCGGCCGTTCCTCGCCTCGATCGGCGTCGACGACGTGCCGGCGGGCAACCGCAGCGGCTTCGCCGATCCGGGCGAGTCGATCGATCTGACCCTGGCGCTGCGCAACGCCACCCCCTCCGGCAACGCCGCCGCGCTCCAGGGGACGCTGTCGTCGGGCAACTCCGACGTCGCGGTGACCATCCCTTCGGCGAGCTACGGCGCCGTCGCCACCGGCGCGACGGCCAGCGGGACCGCCTATCGCGCCGCGCTCGCCACCGATCTCACCTGCGGCGAGAGCCTGCCGTTCACCTTGTCGCTGACCGACGGCGGCGGGGGCGCGGCGACGAGCGCGTCCTTCCCGGTTCTGGTCGGCCAGCGCAGCAGCGTGCGCTACTTCGAGGACTTCGAGGGCGCGGCGCCGGGCTGGACGACCAGCGCCGGCTCACCGGCTGCGACCGGCGGCCTCTGGGTGGTCGGCGATCCGAACGGCACCTCCTACCAGCCGGAGAACGATGCCGATCCCTCGCCCGGCACCCGCTGCCTGTTCACCGGCACCAACGCCACCGACAGCGGCGGCGACGTCGACGGCGGCGAGACGATCACCACTTCCCCTATCATCGATCTCTCCGGCGCGACCGCGGCGCGCCTGTCGTACAAGCGCTGGTGGGCCACTTCGTCGCTGACCGACACCGCCGACACCTTCATCGTGGAAGTCAGCGGGAACGGCGGCTCCACCTGGGTGGTGGCCGACTCGGTCAACTCGACGGCGCGCAACTACGGCTTCCAGCCGGTCGACGTGCGGCTCGAGTCGCTCGTCCCGCTGAACTCCACCTTCCGGGTGCGCGCGCGGGTGAAGGACGGCGGCACCGACACCAACGTCGAGGCGGCCCTCGACGACGTCAAGATCGAGGCGGTGACCTGCGATCTGACGCCGCCCTGCTTCTTCCCCCCGATCTTCGGCGGCCTGACGACCGCGGCGGCGGGGGCCTCGTGCGCCGAGACCGACCTCTCGTGGAGCGCGGCCGCGACCCAGTGCCAGAACGCGCAGATGAGCTACGACGTCTACCGCTCGACCACGCCGGGCTTCACACCGGGTCCCTCGACGCTCGTCACGCAGCACGTCCCGGGGCTGGCGTTCCACGACACGCTGCTGCAGCCCGGGGTGGCCTACTACTACATCGTGCGCGCCGACGATTCGCGCTCGGGCCAGGACGCCAACACCACGGCGCGCACGGTGACCGCGCCGGTCTCCCCCGACACCGTGGCGCCGGTTTTCTCCGGGCTCGGATCGGTCGTGACCGGCGGATCGTGCGGCGAGACCTCGCTCCTCTGGAGCGCCGCGGCGGAGACCTGCTCCGTGCCGGTGCGCTACAACGTCTATCGATCGACCGCGGCCGGGTTCACGCCGGGCGCGTCGACGCTGGTGGCGTCGATCCTCGGCACGTCATACGTCGATACGGCGCTGCTGCCCGACCAGACCTACTACTACGTCGTGCGGGCCGCCGACGCGCACGCCAACGA
>Ga0134121_10003667_pt1 | contig 12727 bp, 6 predicted proteins | sample KB301_FD_96463 | JGI IMG/M metagenome (GOLD analysis project Ga0134121, IMG submission 96463) | Terrestrial soil microbial communities without Nitrogen fertilizer from Kellogg Biological Station, Michigan, USA - KB3-0-1 | ecosystem: Environmental > Terrestrial > Soil > Unclassified ...
CCGTTGCTGTCGTAGGTATAGCTAAAGCTCGTATTAGACGCCTGATCTGACACCTCCGCCAATTGTCCGGCGAGAGTGTAAGTGTAAGCCAGGGTGAACGTACCTACGTTCGATATGGTTCGAGCCTCGGACGTCAACTGCGACAGCTGATTGTAAGTGTAGCTCTGGCTACCCAAACCATCAGTCATTGAGGTCCGGTTGCCGACCGCGTCATAGCTGTAGGAGACTGTGGCAGTCGTTGTGATTCCTGACGGTGCGCCATAAGAAACCCCCGTTACCAGACGGCGGCTGTTGTATGCATATGTAGCGCTGGCGCCGCGGGCGTCGGTAACTGAGTAAACGCTGTCATCCGAGTTGTAGGCATAGGTGTTGGATGTGTTGACATCCTGTTCGGGAATATGTTTCGTCAGCAACCGACCATAACCGTCGTACGAGATGGTCGTGTCCTGATAAACGCTGCTCGTGTCTGCACCCTGGTATTGACGAACAAGGGTCACCTGATCATGCGCGTTGAAGGTGTTCGTGGTGGTGGAATAGACAGTCAGATCCGTGTTCAGGATTTCAGTCTTTAACTGCCGGCCCAAAACGTCGCTGTAGATCTTCTGCTGCCGGTTTACTTCGTCCGTAAGCGTAACCACCTGACCACCAGCGCAACCGCACCCGCCGTAGCTCGCCGATTTGTAGGTGTTATCCGTGTTGGTCGTCACCAATGGACGACCTTTCCAATCATAAGTCTGTTGAGCATAAAGCCAGCCGGCGGTCGCGTCATCGCCGGTCGCTGTCCAACTGTAAGGATTGGCGCTCGACGCGCTGGTCTCGGTGGGGTTCGATTGCTTGATGACGCGTCCCATCGTGTCGTAGTAGATGAGTTGTCCACTGAAGCCGCCCGTGCTGCCGGGATGATCAGCCGCTGTAGCAATCACGCGTCCGTGACCATCAGTGATTTTGAATGAGTGCGCTTCGCCCGCGTTGTCCTGGATGGTCGCATAAGTATCGACGCGGTTCTGGCTGGCTGGGTATTCGTAGCGCGTGTAGGCATTGTTGAAGAGGCTCTTGACCTTCACTGTTCTACCGAGAGGGTCGTATTCGGTGGTTTGCACCGGGCCGGGTTCGTTATCGGTGACGTTGGGCAGGGGCGTCTGCTTCCGAGTGGCCCCGCCAAAGTCATAGTTGTATTTCATGGTCGACGAGAAGCCGCCGGCATCGGTCACCGTCGTGGGATAAGCGAGAGTGTTGCGCGAGTTGTTGTCGTCAGAGAATGAATCGGCGTAGCTCACTGTCACGCCATGACTCAAAGGATCAAGCGTAGCGACCACCGCGCCGGCGGTGTTGTATTGCATGGTGGACGTAGTGAACTGCGAAGTGTTGTTTACGTCATAGCGCTTCACGCTCGAAAGGTTGCCGCGACCGGCGACCAGGCTGGCGCTGTAGTTCGTGTTGTCATGTTGCACGGGCGTGTCAGTACCCTGGATCGATCCTGATTCGTCGTACTGGTAGCTGACCTTGGACATTAAGGTCTCGCTGCCGACGGGTCCTCCATAAAGGGTCTGTTCACTCACCAGGCCTATGATGCGGCGGCTGGTATAAGTGCTGGTCAGGTTGTAGTCGATGTGCGTGCGACGCAATTGCGTGCTCGCGTCAGCCTGATACTCGTAAGTATTCTGTGGCAGATTCACAGTGGTGCCGTCAGAGAGTGTAGTAGCCGCGTAATCAATGCTCGATCGCGCATGATTACCCGCCGGATCAGTGATGTTGGTTTCAATTACGCGCGGGTTGATTTGATAAGCAGCGTTGGCGTCGTCCTGTGTCCAGGCAGTCGTGGCCGAGCGTTGCCTGGTGTTGTTGCGGTCGAAAGTATCGGTGAGCAGGGGCAGCCCACGCTTCCAAGCCGGCGCTGAGCCTGCGCCGCCGCTGATGTTTCCGGCAAAATAAATCTGCTGGTAAGTGCCGTCCGGAGAAGTGACCTGGGTTCTGGTCACTGTTGCCAAAGAGTTGTCGGGCAAAGCCGCATCGACCGGAACGGCAAAGTTTGTATTCACTTCCTGAGCATTGCCGTTCGTGTCGCGGTTCCAGTTCTCGGCCCAGTCATGACGTGCGGTGAAGCGCGGGCAATCGGTTTGGGCGGTGCTGTTGTCAGCGGGCAGATTGTACGAGCGGTAATTCAGTAAGTGAGCGCTGGTCTCGCCCGTGTATTGGCTTATCTTCCACACCTGTCCCCAGGAAGTGTAATCGAAATCGAAATGCGAATCGTCGGCCAGCTTAACCTGCGTAAGAGCATGAATCGTGCTGCCGTTTTGTGGGCCATAAACCGTCAGCCCGGTAAAGTTTGTCTGGATAGTCTTACTCGCGTAAGTAAAGCGGGCCCAGTAATGCGTTTGTCCGGCCCATGTCTGGGTGATCGAACTGAGACCGTTGGTGTCGTAGTTGAAATGGATGGTGCGCGACAGTGTGTCGATTACAGTATCGACGCGGCCCAGTCCGTCATAATTGATTGTGATGAAGTTGCCGTTGCGGTCCTTGATCTCCGTACATTCGTAGTCGTTACCCTTCCAGGCATAGGACAGCTGACTCCCGTCTGTGGTCCGCAACTTCATATTACTTGCGTCGAGCAGCAGATAAGACGAGTCGACTGATTGATAGAGAGTCGAGGCGCCGACTTGCCTTAGCTCCAGGCGACTGCCCGAAGGCGTGATCATGATGAAGGAATACTTGCCGGCCTGCGAATTGTAAAAGTTGCCTTGAATGACGGGGAAGCCGAGCCGGAACCCGGGAGCCGGCGAACCGTGATCATCATCGAAAGAAATCGCATTGCCGTTCCTGGTCCAGGTAGCCAGAGAGTTGTACGCTAACGACAATCCGAGATCCAGCCCTGCACGTCCGGGCAGGCCCACCAGCGGACTGCTCCAGTTGAAATTGCGAGAGAGAGGATCTTCGCCGCCACCGCCGGTACGGTTTAATGGATCCAATCTCGCATCGAGAGTTCCAGTGATAGTAGTAGTCGCGGTAGCGCTGGCTGTAGCGCCCAGGTTGTCCGTAACTGTCAAGGTCACGGTGTAAGTTCCAGCTGTCGCATAAGAGTGCGTCGGCGTTGCCCCACTGCCGCTGTTACTATCGCCGAAGTTCCATGAGTAACTGGCAATCGTGCCATCAGGATCTGATGAATTACTGCCGCTGAAATTCACTGCCGTTCCGGTAGTGCCGGTGTATGGACCGCCCGCATTGGCCACCGGCGGACGGTTGCTGATCGTCGCAGTTGTGGTCGCACTGTTGGTCGCGCCCAAATTATCAGTCACTGTTAATGTCACGGTGTACGTTCCAGCCGTCGCGTAAGTATGCGTTGGAGTTGCACCGGTGCCACTGTTGCTGTCGCCAAAACTCCATGCGTAACCGGCAACCGTGCCGTCAGGATCAGATGAGCTACTGCCGCTGTACTGGACCGCTGTACCGGTAACGCCGGTATACGTGCCACCCGCATTGGCGACTGGCGGACGATTGCTGACCGTGGCAGTCGTGCTCGCACTGTTGGTCGCACCCAAGTTATCGGTCACCGTTAAAGTCACGGTGTATGTGCCAGCCGTCGCGTAAGTGTGCGACGGAGTTGCGCCACTGCCGGTGTTGTCACCGAAGTTCCATGCATAACTGGAGATCGTGCCGTCAGGATCAGATGAGCCGCCACCATTGAACTGGACCGCCGTACCGGTTACTCCGCTATACGGGCCGCCCGCGTTAGCTACCGGTGCCTGATTTCCGCTGGCCGCGGAAACTGTATAAAAGGTCGCAGGTGAACTTTGATTGTTGTACTCGGTACTAATCCAGTCAGCGGAACGGGCAGTCAATGACACGCGAAACTCGTCCAGCATGCCGTTAAGAAATTCATGATTGGCACTATTATAGAAGTGGGATGCAAGCCGTAAGTTTTTAGCCGTGAAGGTGCCGGAACCGACTGTAATGTCAGCCCCAGTCTTAACGCCGTCGATGTAAAGTTTCGCGGTTGTTCCACTCCTAATCATTGTAATCCAATGCCAGTTGCCGTTACTGATGGCTGCACCCATCTGAGCAATGCCACCGGTAGCTCCGACTATTACCTTTCCCACTGATACTGACGATCCTCCGTCAGGGGTATTTCTAACCCAAAACAGCGCTGCGTCACGCGGCGAAGTCGGATAGTTGTCCCAGCCAAAAGCACCGGTGGGGTCGCCAGGCGACGTTGGGTTAACCAAGGCAGAGATCGTGAAATCCCCGACACTGCTCAGGTCAGGAAAACTGATGGTATTGCTCGACCCATTGAAACTCGCGCCGCCATCGATCCCGCCACTGGCGGCAGTGGCGCCGGTAATCGTTCCATGACTGGCATTACTGGTGGAATCATTCGCGCTCAAGGTTGTGCCATTACCAAGATGGGCGACTATCTTGAAGTTAGCATCCCAAACGCCGTTCTTATTCTCCTGCGAGGCTGTGATCGACGCGTTGCCGTAACACATGTAGATCACCGTGTCACTGCTGTGCGATACGGTCGGAACTTTCACCCAATAATTCACGGCTCCCGTGCTCGCATTGTAGGTTTCCACCTCATGGTTGAGCTTTGTGGCGCAACCCGAGTCTGAAGTGAAGATCACATCGTAGCCATTCGAGTTTTGGACTCTGCCGCCATTGGCCACAGTAGCCAGATAGGAATAAGTCCCGCTGATTAAGAGCGGAAAGTTAGCTTGATCGGTATTGGGAACTTTGGTGTGATCGATAGTAATACTTCGACTGTACGTGTAGCCGTTTCCCTCTGGTAGCGGTGATAACAAAGAGTCAGCGGTTGACTCATTTGCGAGATCGCTTGGTGACGATAGCGAGAGTGATAAAACCGAATCAGCAATCGACTGATCAAATCGCAGCGCTACGTAATGAAGAAAGGCCAGGGCCGGATGATCGTACAGACGGAAAGCGGGATATCTGATTAACGTAAGGACTGACAAGCCGGCGCTCAAAGTCAGGAGATTACCGCCCTTCCCCTTAGTCTGATATGAGTTTTGAATTCCAGACGAAGCTAACTCCGGCCTATTTTCCGGATCGTTGCCATTTATCGCCCCGACACTGCTGATGTGCTTCGGCCTTGGCAGCGCATCGCCGACTGTCCTTCCCCTGCGTGATTCGATCGGCTTGCGTCGCGATCGAAGTGTTGAGTTAACGGATTCGGGTGCTCGCGGATCCTCGGGAGGGCGTACTTTTACTTCATCGAGGTTTGGGAAATTCCCGGCCGGTGGGCCGGCCACAGGCGGTGAGGGCTCAACCCTCTTTGCGTTGCCATTCTGGGAGCTATTCTGACCATGAGCCAGTGCCGTACGGCTGTAATCATGATTGGCCAGTGGCGTGACAACAAAACAAGACAGGACAAGCACCAAGCACACATACAAACTCGTCCAGCGAACCAACCTCGGCGAGAACCGACGCCCACGTCCCATTGAGGATACTGCCTTTCTTTTATGAGCGGTTATTTGGGAAACTAACGACTCGAGTACGCGGGAGATCTTGCATAGGCTCGTAGGAGCTAGTCGTTGCAAGTAAATCGGCAACCTTATATACCCGTTTGATTCTCAAATCAATCGGTTTTTGAAGTCGCTACAAATTATTGCTTTGAAAGGTGCTTGTCTCGAGTAGCACATTTCACATCAGCGAGGAATGCGGTCTTTTTTTACTTTCAGAATGTTGCGTGACTGAAGTTGGACGGGACCTTTTGCAAACTCCTGCGTGCTGTGTTTTATTGTGCGGAGACTTTCAGCCTCGACGCCGATATCACTAACCATGAGAACCTAGGGAGGGTATCGGTACGATAACGATGACCCCCATGTCTTAGACACGAGTTGTGAACGCCCTTTTGCTAAACCAAAGGGCAGCTCGGAACCAGCACACTCCCAGCCAGCCGACATAATAAAATCAACGCGCAGAACGCGACCGCCGCCGCTGTGCCGCAATACGACGCAAACAGCGTTCGGCCGAGTCCGGTAATTTAGACTAGGATCACAGCTCCTCAACTTGAACCGTGGCCCAATTATCGCCCCAGGACGGGTTCGCAGGATTTGTACCCGGCGCGTTTATTAGAGTCACGCGCAGATTGAGCGTCGGTCCGAGTCCGAACCTGGTTCTCCATACATTGGAGGCTGCGTCCGATCCGTCCCTAATGTGAAATGCTACGACATACGATCCGCTGGGACCAATGTCGTGGTTTCCGATCGCGGATGGTGGGCTGGCGCCGGGATGCGCTGTTCTCGGCAGGCCACGCTCCATCACGATCACCAAGCGTAGTATTTCCGTCGTCAAGTTCCAGAAGCGAATGTACGAGGAGCTCGCCGGATTAGACACTTCCAATACCATTCTGACCAGTCCCGGCCTGTTGTAGATTTCGGCAGAGGCTTCAGCGTCGATATCCATGGTGGTTTCCTTTCGGCCAGACTCATTAGCAGGAGGCTTTAGCGAGGAGGTTTCTAAACTGAACAGAATTGGAAGCTAACAAGAAAGGCTCTCGTCAGCAAACTCAAGTCTGTCGGTTGTGAGACTAGTGCGCCATGCCCTGGTTGTCAACAAATTTTGCGCGGCGCATTGTGCTGTAGACCTGAGGAATGGCTGGAATAGGTGGCGAAGGATAACTGACGCCAGAAGTTCAATACAGGGAAACAGGCGATCGTCTATTTGATTCTAGGGCCGCATATGCCCGTGCCGCTGACATACGACTTGCGCTTTTGAGACAGGCGTTCATAGGCTACGTCATCATCCGGCCGCGCACAATCGTGTCTGATGAAGCGCTTCTACATATGAAGACTAGCACGGACGTCTTAAAAAAAGATTACTCATAGGATTTCGCAAGATATGCTTCATTCCTGGGGGATTTCCTGATTTATGCTTCAACCTTTTCGTAGCTTATGCTTCACGCTCCTTCAAAAACTCAGTAATTTGGTACTTTCGATTTCACAACTTATCCTTCACATTTCGTAACATAAAAATACGGCGAGGGTTTGTTCGCGCAACGGGCTCAGGCGGATAGGATGTCAGCACTCCCTTCTTCTTCAAAGCCCCTCCAAAATAACTACGCCTATGTTCCCGCTTTCCTCTCCAACAGGACGTTTATGCCACGGCGCAGGCCATCGGCGTTGGTAGCTTCATACCGCAGCATGTGCGTATCCAGAAAGATCGTCGGCGTGCCGGTCACGCCGAGCGAGGCGCCACGCTGAATATCGGCGCTGATCCTCTGGTCGATCTGGTTGCTCTCGATATCCTGCCTGAACTGGTCAAGGTTCAGATTAAGCTGCCGTGCATAAGACATCAAAACCGGGAGCGGATCGTCCAGGTCGGCCCACTCTTTCTGGTTGCGATAGAGCCGATCGTGCATCTCCCAAAACTTGTTCTGATTGCGAGCCGCCTCAGCCGCATGCGCGGCGGCCATAGCGTTCTTGTGCATCTTGGTCAACGGAAAATGATGAAAGACGATCTGCACCTGGTTGCCGTATTCGTGTTCGATCTGTTTTAGCTCTGGATAGAGTTGGCCACACGGAGGGCACTGATAGTCGCCGTATTCTTCGACCACCACCGGTGAACTGACTTTCACGTTTGGCTTCGTCAATCCGGCCGTACTGGTTGGCGCTTCAGTCGGCGCGGCAGCGTTGCCGGCGGTTGGTAATGGTTGGTTTGAATTAGTAATGCCAGGACCTAAATCGCCGCCGCTGTTTCCCTTGCGCAGAGTAAGCGCAAAGATCCCTACGATGACGACCAGTACTAGGATGATGATGATGAAAGGTAGATATCGTTTCATTAGCTTTAGGAATGCACCGCTACGCGCGGCATCTCTCGACCATCGCCGCCTTCCGCCGGTGTCAGTACGCGCAAAGGCTCTGGCCACTCAACTGGAGGTATCGATTCGGGGCCAAATCGCCCATCGCCGCCTTTCGCTTTATCGCGCAAGGCTTTCAAGACTTTCTCAGGCATGATCGGCACTTCGTCGATGCGCACGCCGACCGCATTGTAAACCGCATTGGCTACGGCCGGTGGCACCGGAAGCAGCGGTCCTTGCCCTACTTCCTTGGCGCCGAACGGACCATTGGGATCGGGATCTTCGATCAAGTAAGTTTTCACATCGCACATCTCCATTGTGGTCGGGCTCTTGTATTCGAGCAGCGACGGAATCTTGTGCACCACATTGCGATTAACGCGATAGGCCATCTCTTCCATCAGAATTTCGCCCAGACCCATGTAGACGCTGCCTTCGACCTGACCCATCACCAGCATGGGGTTGATCGATTTGCCGATGTCATGCGCAATCCAGATTCGTTCGACGACCACGATGCCGGTCGAAGGATCGACATCCACCTCGGCAACTGCTGCGGAGTAGCTGTACGCCGGCGAAGGTCCGACTCCCGCGCCTTTGTACCTGCCCGGTGAACGTGGTGGGGAATACGAGCCGACCGTGCCAATTGTGCCAAACTTTGATTCCGCCAGGACCACTGCTTCGGCGAACGACACTCCAGTCTCGGGATTCTCGACGTCGAACGCGCGCCGATCAGCAAACGAAATGTTTTCGATCGGCAGGTTTAGCTTTTCAGCCACGGCGATCGTCAAAAGCTCCCGCGCACGCTCGGCTGCCTGGATTGCGGCATTGCCTGTCATCAGGGTTACGCGGCTGGAATAACTTCCCAAATCAACCGGAGTCAAATCGGTATCGGCGGTAACTACGCGAATGTCGAACGGATCGATACCCAAAACTTCGGCGACAATGTAAGCGAGGATCGAATCAGACCCTTGTCCGATATCGGTTGAACCGCACATCACACAAACGCCGCCCTGCCGATCAAGCCGCAACTGCACGCCCGACTGCGGCATGTTGTTCCAGTAGATTGGTAAACCAGCACCGCAAATATAGGAACTGCAGGCAATGCCGATTCCCTTTCCATAAGGAAGCCTTCGATCGCCCTTTTGGCCGAAAGGACGCTCTGTTGAGGGCGACCCGGTCGCTACCGCTCGCGGTACTGACTGCTGCCAACTCGAGAATTTGTTTTTCCAGTCGCAGCCGGCGACGACTTTGTCGATGCAGGCGCCCAGTCCCATGCTGCCGATGCGCAAGTAGTTCGCGGTAAGTGAGTTCGGTGGAACGAGGTGCGTCCGGCGCATCTCAGCCGGATCCAGTCGCAACTCCTCGGCTATTTTGTCGAGATGGACCTCGAGCGCGTAACGCGGTTGCGGCGTGCCGTGCCCGCGCTTGGGCCCACATGGCGGTTTATTGGTAAAAGCCCGCAGGCCCTGGAATTTATAGCGAGGGACGTCATAAGTCACCGTTTGCAGTGCACCGGTGTAGAACGTGCTCGCGACGCCGTAGCTGCCATAAGCGCCACCGTCGAGAAAAGATTTGAAGTGCATCGCGGTGATCGCGCCGTCTTTTTTTACTCCGGTTTTGATGTGCATCAGGACCGGATGGCGACCACGGTGACAATAGAAAACCTCTTCGCGAGTCAGCGTGCACTTGACCGGCCGGCCCGTCAGCATCGAAAGCTTGCAAACCACAACTTCGTGATTGAAAGGATCGCTCTTGCCGCCAAAGCCGCCGCCATTCGGTGTGGCGATAACGCGAATATGACTCGCGGGCATGCCCAGCACTTTGGTTAACGCGCGATGGACATAATGTGGCGTCTGGGTGGAACTCCACAGAGTCAGTTTCTCGTCGGTGTCCAGATATGCGACTGCCGCATGCTGCTCCATCGGAAGGTGAGTGTTGCCTTCATAGAAAAAGGTGTCTTCGCGAATGAGATCGGCTTCCGCGAATCCTTCATCTACTTCGCCGAATTCAAGTGAGACTTTCTTATGAACATTCGCGTCGTCGCCGTACTCGTGGATGCGCGGCTCGTCGATCATGATCGCCTCTTCGATCGACGAGATCGTATTGAGCCGTTCGTATTCGACCTCGATCAGGTTCATCGCATCAAAGGCCACATCCTCGTCGATCGCCGCGACCGCAGCGACCGGATCACCGACGAAGCGCACCTTGTCTAGGCACAGCGCGTGCTCGTCCTGGCTAACCGGAAGGATGCCGTAGGGAATCGGCAAATCACGGCCTGTGATGATGGCGATCACGCCGGGCAGGGCCAGGGCTTTCGATAGGTCAATGTTCTTTATCAGAGCATGCGGCTCGTGGCTCCGCAGAATTTTGCAATAGAGCATCCGCGGCAGAAAGATATCATCGGCAAACTTCGTCTGGCCGGTGCACTTTGCGCGCGCATCAACTTTGCGGAATGGTTTACCGACTACGTTGAGTGGCTTCCCGTTGTTGCCGTTGTTATTCATGGTTCAGGAATTAACCACAGATTTACACGGATAGACGCGGATTAGAAAACAAAACATGAACCCAGTAATTAATCTGATAGCCATCTGTGAAATCAGTGCTTATCTGTGGTTGATTTTATTCACAACCCATAGACACTTTCATGGGACAATTCCATCTCTTCACCTCGCACGCGCGCGGCGGCCAACTCGACCGCTTCGTAAATCTTTATGTAGCCGGTGCAGCGACAGAGATTCCCCGACAGGGCTTCCTTGATCTCGTCGCGCGTGGGTTTTGGTTTCTTGTCAATCAATTCTTTGGCGGCCAATAGAAAGCCGGGCGAACAATAACCACACTGCGCGGCGCCGGTATCGGCGAACGCCACCTGAAGTGGATGAAGCTGTGCGCCCTGCGCCATGCCCTCGATCGTCTCTACTTCGCGACCTTCCGCATCGAGTCCGAGCATTAAGCAGGAAAGAATCGCGCGCCCATCGACCAAAATCGTGCACGTCCCGCATTCGCCCAATTCGCAACCGTGCTTGGTGCCGGTTAACGCCAGGTCTTCGCGCAGGACTTCGAGCAGCGTCTTGTGCGGCGCGAAAGCAACCTCGGCGGCTTCGCCGTTAAGCGTGAACGAGACATGGGTCTTCTGCTTTGTCATTTCGGTTCTTTTGCGCCTTTGCGCCCTGGCGTGATGATTAGTGCGCGCCAAGACGCAAAGTTAACGCTCAGGCTCCCGCCGCGTCGTGTTTCTTCGCTTTCCCCAGCACCACGTTATCAATCAAACGGGTCTTTCCCACAAACACAGCCAGTGAAATCAGCGCGGGGCGATCGTCAATCTTATCCAACCGGGCGAGTGTTTCAGCGTCGTTGATACTCACGTAATCGATCCGGGCCAGCGGTTCCCTTTCAATGGTTGCCCGGACCAGTTCAGTCAAACGCGTCGCGCTGCGCTCACCTTCTGCGAAGGCCTCACGGGCTTGCGACAACGATCGATGCAAAACGGCCGCTGCGCGCCTTTGTTCGTCGTCGAGATAATCATTTCGCGAAGACATCGCCAGTCCAGATTCCTCGCGCACTATCGGCAGCACAACTATCTCGGTATTAAAAGCGAGGTCGCGGACCATTCGCTTAATCAAGACCGACTGTTGCGCATCCTTCTGTCCAAAAAAAGCAAAGTCGGGTTTGACCACATTGAGTAGGATCGCGACAACCGTGGTGACGCCGCGAAAATGGCCCGGCCGCGATGCACCTTCCAATTCTTCCGAGCCGCCTTCGACCGTGACATAAGTAGAAAACCCCGGCGGATAGATTTCTTCAACCGGCGGTGCAAAAACGTAATCAACGTTGTATTCGGCCAAGAGCCCGGCGTCACGCGTCAGATCACGCGGGTAAGCGTTGAAGTCTTCCGTGGGACTAAACTGGGTGGGATTAACAAACACCGAGACGACAACGACGTCGCACATCGCGCGGGCTTCATGAATCAGGCTGAGGTGACCTTCGTGCAGCGCACCCATGGTGGGCACAAAGCCAATCGTGCGGTTCTCTTCACGGCGCAGTTTACGCGCGACCGACATCATGCGCTTGCGACGATTGATGATTTCCATAAAAAGAAGTCAGTAGTTAGTTGTTAGCAGTCAGTGGAACCGAATTGTCGAGGGCCACTAACAACTAACGACTGACAACTGACTATCACCATCTTAGAAGACTTACCCGAGCTTTCCTTCCTTCTTAATTTCGATCTTGAGTTCTTCGGCGGCTTCAGCGGGCAATCCATACGATTCCTGTTCCGAAGGATAAGTTCCATTGCGCACGTCTTCGGCCCAGCGAGTGATTGCATCGGTGATTGTCTCGCGCAGATTCGCATATTCGCGCACAAAGCGCGGCAACTTTCCAAAAGCCAAACCCAAAAGATCGTGGAAGACCAGCACCTGGATGTCGCAATGCACTCCGGCGCCGATGCCAATCGTAGGAATGCTGATGCTGTTGGTGATCAGTTCTGCTATTTCCCGCGGCACTAACTCGAGCACAATCGCAAATGCTCCGGCCTCTTCCAGCGCATAAGCGTCATCCAGGAGTTGGCGCGCGGCATCAGCCGTCTTGCCCTGAACGCGATAAGCTCCCAGTTGATTGATCGACTGCGGCGTCAAACCGATATGGCCCATTACGGAGATTTCTTCATTGACCAGACGGCGCACCAGCTGGACCCGCTTCAGTCCACCTTCCAGCTTTACTGCCTCAGCGCCCGACTCTTTAACTAAACGCAACGCAGCGCGCACGGTGTCGTCCGCTCCGGTGTGAAATGATCCGTAAGGCATGTCAGCGACAAGCAATGCACGCTGCACACCCCGGCGAACGGCCTTCACATGAATCAGAATATCTTCAAGCGTCACCGGCACCGTGTTGCCGTAACCCAGCACTACATTGCCGACGCTGTCG
>Ga0134121_10003668_pt1 | contig 12725 bp, 11 predicted proteins | sample KB301_FD_96463 | JGI IMG/M metagenome (GOLD analysis project Ga0134121, IMG submission 96463) | Terrestrial soil microbial communities without Nitrogen fertilizer from Kellogg Biological Station, Michigan, USA - KB3-0-1 | ecosystem: Environmental > Terrestrial > Soil > Unclassified ...
CGGCCGCGCAGCTCCGATGCTGCTCGACGGCGTCATGGTGGAAGCATACGGCAGCCTTCAGCCCCTCAAGAATGTGGGCTCGATCAATGTCGAGGATGCGCGCACGCTCCGCATCGCCCTTTGGGACAAGACGGTCATCAAGGACGTCGAGAAGGCGATCACTGCGGCCAATCTCGGGCTTTCGCTTGCTGTGGACGGCGACGGCATGCGCGTGATCTTTCCGCCGCTTACCACGGAGAACCGCACGCGGCTCGTAAAAATGCTCAAGGAGAAGATGGAGGAAGCGCGCGTGAGCGTGCGCAAGGAGCGCGAAAGCGCGCTCGGGGAGCTGAAGACCGCCGATTTGCCGGAGGACGACAGCCGCCGCGCAAAAGATGAGATCCAGAAGCGCATCGATGCCGCCAACACCAAGCTCGAGAGCGTTTTTGAAGCAAAAGAATCGGAAGTCATGTCGTAGCCTATGAGCACCGTCATTATATTTCTCGTTGTCATCATCGTGCTTGTCGTTGCCCATGAACTCGGGCACTTTTTTGTGGCCAAAGCTTTCGGCGTGCGGGTGGATGAGTTCGGCGTCGGGTATCCGCCGCGCGCGAAGAAGCTCTTTATCTGGCGCGGCACGCTCTTCACGCTCAATTGGCTTCCGTTCGGCGGCTTCGTAAAGATATTCGGCGAGGAGGCGAATGAGGAAGTGAAGCCCGGATCGTTCGCCTATGCCAAGCTCTGGAAGCGCGCGCTCATCGTGCTTGCCGGAATCCTTGCGAATATGGTCCTTGCCATGGCGCTCTATGCGCTCTCGTTCGGCATCGGCTTCCTCGGAGACGCAAAAGATTTTCCCGGAAGCATTCCGCTCGGACACAACCAGACGATCATCACGAGCGTTGCAGACGCGAGTCCGGCAGCGGTCGCGGGCCTGCGGTCCGGCGATGTCATCAAAGAACTTTCAGCCGGAAGCGATGCGCTCGAGCCGGCAAGCGTGGAAGATGTGATCGGCTTTGTTCGCAAGCATCGGGATGAGCCGGTGTCGATCCTGTTCTCGCGCTCCGGCTTTGCGCATGCCGCCGAAGCCACGCCTGTCCTTGATCCTGCCACGCGCGCGCCGATGATCGGCATCGGCCTCGTCGAAGCGTCTCCGATACGGCTGCCGTTCCTGAAAGCCGCGGGGTCCGGAGTCGCTTATACCTTCATCGAATTCAAGAACATCGTCTATTCGCTCGGCGCGCTCGTGGGCGGGGCATTCCACGGCAACGGAGCGCTCTTGTCGCAGGTTTCCGGCCCGGTCGGGATCGCTGAGATCGCAGGGCAGGCGTATCAGCTCGGCATCGGTTCGTTCCTTGCCTCCATGGCGCTCATTTCGATCAATCTTGCGGTCATCAATCTCTTGCCGTTTCCGGCGCTCGACGGAGGACGGCTCATTCTCGAGCTCTTTGCCAAGAAGGGGAGATCAAAGATCCCGGCACGGGTGGTCGGAGCGGTGAACCAGGCCGGCTTTTTGCTCCTGATCCTCCTCATGCTCTACGTTACCTACCACGATATCAGGCATCTTATTGTCTAATATGGAGGATCGATTTTGGGTCAAATAGCTTTGAAAGCCTTACAAATAAGGCTTTTGTAAAATTTTAATACAAAACATCTCTCGAGAGTGTCAATAATTTGACATAAGATAGGGTTATATGTTATAAATAATCCGTGCATAAGTATGTGCATCAATGAATTTTAAGAACAAGGCCGATGTGCGAGTTATTCACACCCGACGAATGTACTCAAACGTTTGACTTTTTAAGCAATAATGATAAAGTAAACGGGTAGCAATAACTGAAAAAAATTTTATGTCAAAAAAGATCACATTCAAACCAAAACAAGTCACCAAAAAAATCCTTTCTCCGCTCCAGGACCGCTCGCTTGATATCGTCAAGTCGCGTTTTGGCCTGGGAGGCGATCCTGAACGAAAGACCCTTGAAGCGATCGGCGACAAATACGGCATCACCCGCGAGCGTGTCCGCCAGATCGAGCAGGCAGCACTTGCACTCATCAAAAAATCCGAAGACTACAAGAGCGAGCGCGGAAACTGGGACGAACTCAAGTCCATCATCGAAGATCTCGGCGGCCTTGTCGCTGAAACCGACCTTCTCGAATCAATCTCGAAGGACGAGGAAGTCCAGAACCATGTCCACTTCTACCTCGTGCTCGGCGACGAGTTCGTGAAGCACCGCGAAGACGATGAATTCGTTTCTCGCTGGAGCGTTGACGACGAGCTTTCGGAAAAGATTCACACCTCGCTCTCGTCCCTCTACTCGAAGCTCTCCGACGACGAACTCATCTCAGAATCAGAAATGGTTGACCGCTTCTTGGGCGAATTGAAGAAGATCAATGTCGAGACCCGCGACCAGGAAATGGCAAAGCGATGGCTCTGCCTCTCAAAGGGCATCTGCAAGAATCCGCTCGGCGAATGGGGCAAGGCGACGGCAGCAGGCGTAAAGGCCCGCGGCATCAAGGACTTCGCATATCTCATGATGCGCAAGCACGGCTCGCCGATGCACTTTCGCGAAGTCGCAGAGGCTATTACCGACACCTTCGAAAAGAAGTGCCACACCGCAACCTGCCACAACGAGCTCATCAAGGACGGACGCTTCGTCCTCGTCGGACGCGGCATGTACGCTCTCTCAGAATGGGGCTATAAGCCGGGAGTTGTCCGCGACGTGATCAAGGAAATCTTGAAGCGCGAAGGAGCGCTCACCAAAGAAGAGGTCATCGACAAGGTTCTCAAGGAGCGCTACCTCAAAAAGAACACGATCCTCGTGAATCTCCAGAATCCGAAATACTTCAAAAAGAACAAAGACAAGAAATACACGCCGGCGTAACAAAAAAATCCCCACTCGGGGATTTTTTTGTGATAAAATAGGGCTATGCAAAATCGCGAAGGCGGAAATGTTCTCGTCATCATCCTCGGCATCGTCCTTGTACTCTTTTTGGTCGGGTTTTTCAGGAGCAATCGGGCATTCTGGGATACGCTCAATTTCAAGCAGATCCTCCGCCTGCCGTGCGGGCTTACCGTACAGCATCCGGATCCCGCAAAGCCGACCAAGCTCTCGTTCCCGCTTGTCATAGACGGCTACGTGAACGGCTGCGGATGGGATATCTCGAAAAATACCGCCGGCACCGCGCAGATCTTTGACCAGAGCGGCATGTCGGTAACGGCGCCGACGAGTCTTGCCGTTTCGGCAGACCAGAAAGAAACGCCGTACTACTTTAGCGCGCTCCTGATTCCGAGCGCCGCGCCGCACACCGACAAAGGGAATCTCATCTTTACGAGCACCACGGGGCTTATCTACGGCGTATCGGTGGCTTTCTAGTCCGGCGTTTCTTTTATCAGCCCGAAAAATACAGTACAATAGGGGAACATGATCGTCATACAAATCATTGTTGCTATACTCTCGTTCATTTTTTTTCTGCTCGGGAAGGTCGCTTTCATATGGGCGCCGATCCTGCTCATGTACATCGGCTTCCAGCTCTGGCATCACTTCGTGACCGACCGCTTCATTCTCGGCATGACCTGGACGCTTTTTGAGATCCAGGTTCCGCGCGACGTCGAAAAGACGCCGATGGCCATGGAGCTCATCTTTACGAACGCGCTGTATCACGCGAGCGGCAAGGGGCTCTGGGAGATCTGGATCCAGGGCGCGCCGCATTTCTGGTTTTCGCTTGAGATCGTCGGCATCGACGGCAACGTGCACTTCTATATCCGCACGCCGTCGCGCATCCGCGATCTCGTCGAGACGCAAGTGTACGCGCAGTATCCGCAGGCCAAGGTAAAGGAAGTCGACGATTATACGCTCCGCGTTCCGTACGATGCGCCGAATAAGGATTGGTATGTCTGGTGCTGCGAATTCACGCTCATGGAGCACGACGCGCTGCCGATCCGCACCTATACGGATTACGGACTTGATAAGCCGAGCGACAAGGAAGAGCTGAAGATCGATCCGCTCACGCCGACGATTGTGTATCTCGGCGCGCTCAAGCGCGGCCAGCAGGTATGGATCCAGCACGTCGTCCGTCCGTCGAAAAAATCCTACCATTCCCACACGCCGGGCAAGCCGAAGCATGTCGGCTGGCTCGATGCCGCGCATGACTATATGAACGAGGTCATGAAGCCGTATACGCAGGAATTCTTTCGAACCGTTGCTGCACAGGAGAGCAAGAGCGGCGAGACCGGCGTCCAGATCCGTCTGCCGAAGCCGATCGAAGACAAGGTGGAAAAGATCCGCAACAAGATCACCAAGCTCGGGTTCGATGTCGGCATCCGCGTGGTGTGCGTGGCGGAAGCCAAGTACATATCGCTTGCGGACTTCGACGGCCTGCGCCGTTCGAGCCGCCTTTTGTTCCGCCAGTACAACGCTCCCGACGGCAACAGCCTTATTCGTATCAACGGTACGCAATTCGACTCTCCGTTTGCCGATCCGACCGGATATGCGCTCTGGAACATGAAGAACCGCATGCTCAACTGGTACCGCCTGCGCATTTTCTATCATCCGCCGCTCTGGTATTCGGCTGATTATCCGAAATTCATCAGCACGTTCTTCCGCGCCAACAAGCCGCAGATCTCGGTCTTGAACGTGGAAGAGCTCGCGACCGTCTTTCATTTCCCTGGACAGGTGTCTCAGGCGCCGTCCTTCCGCCGCGTCGAGTCCCGAGTCGCAAAGCCGCCGGCAAATCTGCCGATATAGGCGCCCGCAGAGAAAGAAACCGACGATCAAAACGCACATGGAAACCGAAGCTCCCGAATTCAAAGAACATACAGAGACGCCGCTGCCGTTTTTTACCCGGAGGCGGCTTCTCTGTGCTCTCGGCGTGCTGTTCGCTGCTGTCGGCATTGCCGCGTACGCAATGCGCCCGCCGAATTTTGTCCGTACAGAAACCATCTTTACGGTGGCTCCGGGCGCGACGCTCAAGAGCATCGGGCTCAAGCTTGAGAGCGAGCGCTATATCCGGTCGAATGTCATTTTTTCCACGATCGTGACATTCTTCGGCGGCGAGCGCCACATCTCTCCCGGAGACTATTATTTCAAATCCGGAGAAACGGTCGTCGGCATCGCCCGGCAGGTCGCTTTTGGGAATCACAACATCGTGCCGCAGAAGATCACCGTGCCTGAAGGGGAGAACGTCCGCGAGATCGGCCAGCTGCTCTCGCAGAAGATATCCGGATTTTCTGCGGACGCATTCATCAAGAGCGCAGAGGGATCCGAAGGCTATCTCTTTCCCGAAACATATTTCGTGTATCCGACGATCACGACGGACGAGATGATTAGAGAGATGCAATCCATGTTCGAGCGGCAGACAAGCGGGCTCTTTACGGCGGAAGCGCTCGGGGCGCGCACGAAGAGCCAGGTCATCGTCATGGCCTCGCTCATTGAGCGCGAGGCGCACGGCACGGATGACCGGGCAACGATCGCCGGCATTCTCTGGAAGCGCCTGGCAAACGGCATGCCGCTCCAAGTCGATGCCACGGTCGCATTCGCAAACGGCGTTGCGGAAAACAGCCTCACAAAAAGCGACTTTGCCGTCGATTCGCCCTACAATACATACAAGTACAAAGGCCTGCCTCCGGGCCCGATCGCAAATCCGGGGCTCGAGGCCATTACGGCGAGCCTCCATCCGCTCGATACCGCCTACCTCTATTATCTGCACGACAAGCATGGTACTATCCATTACGCGAAAACATACGCCGAGCACTTACAAAACATACAACGCTATCTGCGCTAATACCTTATGTCCAAACCATATTATCCAACCATCGGCCTTGAGATCCATGCCGAACTGAAAACCGCGTCAAAAATGTTCTGCGGATGCAAGAACGATCCCGACGAAAAGACTCCGAACGCGAATATCTGTCCGGTGTGCATGGCGCATCCGGGGACGCTTCCGGTGCCCAACAAAAAAGCCATCGAGCAGGTCATCCGCGTGGGACTCTCCATTGACGGCACGATCGCGGACTTCACCGAATTCGACCGCAAGAGCTATTTTTATCCGGATATTCCGAAAGGCTATCAGATCTCGCAGTACAAATATCCGATCGTCTCCGGCGGAGCGCTCTCCGGCATGACCGTCACCCGCATCCATCTTGAGGAGGATACGGCGACAAGCAAGCATGACCGCGGAGATTTTTCGCTCGTTGATTTCAACCGCGCCGGCGTGCCGCTCATGGAGCTCGTGACCGATGCGCATACGTTTGATTCGGTGGATGAGGCCGCAAAGACCGGCGGAGCCTTCGGAAAGGAATATCAGACGCTGCTCCAATATCTCGAAGCGTCGGAGGCAAACATGGAAAAAGGAGAGATGCGCGTGGAAGCGAACATTTCGATCTCGCCCGACCGCAACGTCTACGGAACCAAAGTCGAGGTCAAGAATCTGAACTCGTTCAAAAGCGTCGAGCGCGCGATCCGCTATGAGCTTCTGCGCATGCGCGACCTGTACGAAGAAGGCAGGGAAGCCGAGATTACGCAAGAGACGCGCGGATGGGATGAGGTCAAGCAGAGCACGTTCTCGCAGCGGTCCAAGGAGAGCGCGCATGATTACCGCTATTTCCCCGATCCCGATATTCCGAAATTCATGCTCTCCGAGGTGTTTGATATCGGACAGCTCCGAAAAGAGCTGCCCGAGCTTCCGAGAGAGAAGCGCGCCCGGTACACGGCCGACTACGGCATCAAGGACGAGGATATCGAGACCTATGTGAATGACCACGCGCTCGGCGCATGGTTTGAAGAGATTGTTCGGGAATTGAAATCTCCCGAAAAGGTAAAGACGGCTTCCAACTATATTACGTCCGACTTCCTGGGGCTCGCCAAGAACAATCCCGACGTCAAAAAGCCTTCCGCCAAAAACTTTGCCGAGCTGATCGCTCTCGTGTCTGACGGCAAGCTTTCTTCGCGCGGCGCAAAGGATATTCTCGCCATGATCGCGATCGAAGACCGCTCGCCGCTCGCCATTGCCGAAGAAAAGGATCTCCTGCAGAAGAACGACGAAGGAGCGCTCAAGGAGATCGCGGCAAAGATCATTGCGGCAAATGAAAAGACCGTTGCCGACTACAAAGGAGGAAAAGAAAATGCCATCATGGGCCTTGTCGGGCAGGTGATGAAAGAGACCAAAGGGTCCGCCAATCCGGCCATTGTGACCAAGCTTCTCAAAGAATTACTCGCGTAATTTGTAGTAGCTTCCACTCCTTATCGAGGAGGGGAAGAATGCCTTCTTGTATTGTCCTCCTCCCATTATCGAGGGGAGGACTGAGGTGGGGTGATTTGCGCTTACTCCGCGAGTCATAGTATAGTGTTCGCGCATATGGCGAACAAAGACTACTACGAAATATTGGGAGTGAATAAAAGCTCGACGAAAGACGAGATCAAAAAGGCTTTTCATAAGCTCGCTCATAAATATCACCCGGATAAGAACAAAGGCGATGATGTGAAATTCAAGGAGGTCAACGAAGCCTACCAAGTGCTCTCAGACGAGCAGAAGCGCGCGCAATACGACCAGTTCGGTTCGGCAGGACCAGGAGGAGGCTTCCAGGGAGGTTTCGATCCTTCGAATATGGGAGGCTTTGATTTCTCGGGATTCCAGAATGGCCAGAATTTCGACATGGGCGATCTTGGAGATATCTTCTCCGACTTTTTCGGCGGCGGAGCCCGCGGCCCGCAGGCCCGCCGCGGACGCGACATCTCGACTGAAATATCCATCCCGTTCGCTGACAGCATATTCGGCACGGTCCGCCGCATCCTCATCACAAAGACAGGCACCTGCGAAACCTGCCATGGCTCAGGCGGCAAGCCTGGCGCAAAGCAGGTCACCTGCTCGCAGTGCAACGGAAAAGGCCAGATCAGAGAGACGCGCCGATCGCTCATCGGATCGTTCGTCACGACGCGCACCTGTGAAGTGTGTTCGGGCACCGGCACTGTACCTTCGGAAGTGTGCGAAACGTGCCGCGGCGCAGGCGTGAAGCGCATGGAAGAGGAAGTAGAGATCCGCATACCGGCCGGAATTGAAAACGGGGAAATGATCCGCATGACCGGCGCCGGAGAGGCGGTCAAAAAAGGCACATCAGGAGATCTCTATATAAAAATAAATATCGCGAATCATCCGCAGTTCCGCCGCGACCGCCAGAATCTCCTCATGAATCTCGAAATCAAGCTCTCAGAGGCTCTCCTTGGCGCAGAGCGCGTCATCGAGACGCTCGACGGCTCTGTCACCGTAAAGATTCCGGAAGGCATCGCTTCTGGCACGGTGCTTCGCGTCAAAGAAAAAGGGGTGCCGCAGAATCGCAGCAAGCGCGGCGATCTCATGATCACGGTTACGGTCAAGATCCCGACAAAACTTTCCCGCAATGCCAAAGAGGCGGCCGAAACGCTCAGAGCCGAGGGAATATAATTGCGCTTTTGCATATACAAACAGAAATTGCCCTGGCTACAAGCGTAGCCGGGGCAATTTTTTAGGCGGCGGAGATCCGTTCGAGGACCTCTTGATAGGTTTTGATCTTGGCGGTTTTCTTCGATTCCGCCTGCACGGACTCGAAGCATGATGCGCAAAAGAACGAAAAGACCGCTTCGGTCTTCTGGAGCGCTACCGCAATGAATTCGTGCTTGTGCACCAAAAATGCCAGGAATGAGTGGTGGCACTCGGCGCATTTGAAATAGCAGAATCCCTTGTTTTCGATCGGGACTGATCCGATCTTGTATCCCTGGCCATTCCTTACTTTTTTGCATTTTGGGCAAAAACAGGATCCTTTTCTGGTAGCCGGCTTTTTCTTGTCGTTGAATTCAAAGTCCTGGGGGTTTCTGCATTGGCACATGGCTCGTCTGTTTAAATGTGAGTGAATGGTAAGTCGGGATAATTAAATCACATCTGGACAAATAGCAAAAGAAGTCGTTTGGTGTGGATAACTGCCAAAGCGGGATATTTACATCTGGTGCACAGATGCTATCATTCTCGTGTTCATTATTTCACTCAAACCTATCTTACGAAATGAAACCAACCTCATCAAAAAAGCTTTGGAAGATCGGCTCGAAAGAGTACAACACCCAATATTTTGATTTCAATAAGGACGGCGACCTCATCATCAAAGAGGGCCACAATATCTATAATGTCCGCTACCTTGCGGAGAAAATGGGGACTCCGCTCGAGATTCTCATGCCGTTCGTGATCGAAGAGCGCATTGAAGACCTCCTGGACATTACGCAGGCGCTTTCAAAGAAAGTGGGCTACAAGGGCAAGTTCTTCTACCACTATCCGATGAAGGTCAACCAGAACAAGGAGGTGGTCATGGCGATCGTCGGCGAAGGCGCCCATCTTGAAACCTCGTCTTCAAACGATCTTACGCTCATCAAGAAAATGCTCGAGCAGGAGACGTTCAATCCGAATATCCGCATCCTCTGCAACGGACCGAAGACCGACAAATACATGAATCTCATCGATGAGCTGCAGCACAAGGGGACGAAGGTGTTTCCGATCATCGAAGGCTACAGCGAGCTCAAAGTGCTCCAGCACTCCCGCTATGACGTGGGCATCCGCCTCGATATGCCGATCAAAGCCAACTCCATTTGGAACAAAGCGATCGACCGGTTCGGTTTTTCCGCAAAGGAAATTCTTGAGATGAGCTCGTTCAAGAACCTGAAGATCATCCACTACCATATCGGTTCTCAGATCGAAACGCTCAATGATGTCCTTGGGCCGATCAAGTATGCGCTCGATGTCTATTTCAAACTGAAGGAGAAGAATCCGTCTCTCGACACGCTTGATATCGGGGGCGGCATGCCGATCCCGTACGAGCGCACCAAGAGCTATCCGGTGGAGAAGCTTATGGAGAAGATATTTGCGCTCTTGAAGAGCGAATCGGAGAAGCGCGGCGTGCCGCATCCGAATCTCATCTGTGAATGGGGCCGCTATATCGTTGCACCCGCTCAGATCACCGTATACAAGGTCATTGATACGAAGAATATCAGCAACAAGAAAGCCGAGGCCAAGAAGTGGTACGTCGTCGACGGCAGCTTCATGAATGATCTTCCCGATACGTGGGCTATCAAGCAGAAATGGTCTGTCGTGCCGGTCAACAACAAAGGGGACAAGGATCTCAATGATGTATGGCTTGCCGGCTCAACCTGCGATTCAGATGATATCTATACCGGCGTGAAAGGAACGATTTCCTTGCCCGATTATGATCACGACAACGGCCAGCCGATGTACCTGGTTGTGTTCGATACGGGCGCATATCAGGATTCGCTTTCCATGCAGCACTGCCTGCTCTCCTCTCCGGTCAAGATCATTGCCGAGAACGGACACATCGTCGTCGCCCGCAAGCGCGAGACCGCTGAAGAAGTCGGCAAGCATTTCGGCTGGTAACATTTATAAGCTAACCCGGGGTCACAAATCATGAATACCAATCTTCCCACATTCGAATTCATCCTCAAGAATTACAAGAACTTCAATTCTCGCGCGCTTCGCGATGCGACCATTTCGTATTGGCGGCACACGGAGAAGGGGGGCAAGATGTTCTGGGCGGTAGCCGGAGCCATGAGCTCGGCGCAGCTCGGCATCGTGCTTGCGCCGGCGATCCGCGCAGGGCTCATCTCAGGAATGTCGGTGACGGGAGCAAACCTCGAAGAATCGCTCTTCCGCCTGGTTGCGCACGAGTCATACAAAGACTTTCCCGATTATCGCTATTTCACCAAAGCTGATGACACCAAGATCCTCGAGAACCGCATGCGCCGGGTGACCGACACGAGCATTGCCGAAGACGAAGCTTTCCGCGTGGTGGAAAAGCAGATCGTGCCGACCTGGAAAAAGGCCACCGAAGAAGGAACGCGCCGATTCTGGCACGAATATTTCTATGAGCTTATCCAGTCTGTCGATCCGAAGGATTACGAAGGCGATCCCGAAGAATGCTGGCTCCTTGCTGCCGCAAAGGCCAACCTGCCGATCGTGGTACCGGGCTATGAGGACTCGACGTTCGGCAATATATTCGCTTCGCATGTGAAATTGGGCGAATGCGGCGCTTCGATCGCGAAGAGCGGCATCGAATACATGGGCGCTTTCTATGACCAGTACAAGACGATGTCTGATGGCGAAGGCGTGGGCTTCTTCCAGATCGGCGGAGGCATTGCGGGAGATTTTCCGATCTGCGTCGTTCCGTCGCTCAAATACGATATGGAAGTGGCCGATGTGAAGCCGTGGGCTTACTTCTGCCAGATCTCTGATTCGACGACATCATACGGATCATACTCGGGTGCCACGCCGAATGAGAAGATCACGTGGGATAAGCTTACCGAAGACACGCCAATGTATGTCATCGAATCGGACGCGACTATCGTCGCTCCGCTCATGCTTGCAGCGCTTCTTGAGGCAAAAGCCAATCCTGAGGCTGCGAACAAATTGATCGAACAGTACGTTAAATAAATTTCTATAATAAAAGGCCCCGCGTACGCGGGGCCTTTTATCGTAAGGTCTATTTTTTCGCCGTCAGTCGCTTCTTGTAGAATGTATTGATCATGTTGTAGACGATCTGCGCTGCGCCGTATTCGGTAAGCACATTGTCGGGCACAGGGGAGACTTCCACGATATCGGCTCCGATAAGCGTCTTCTTTTCGATCACGCGTTCAAGGAGCTTCAGCGTGTACCACCATTCAAGGCCGCCTTGGACGGGAGTGCCGGTGCCGGGCATGTAGGCCGGATCGATGCCGTCCACGTCGATCGAGATATAGACTTTTTTTGTCTTGATGGCCGAGGCCACTTTTTGAATGCTCGGGATCTTTTCGCCGTTCCATTCGAATACTTTGATGTTTTTGAACGAGGAGAAATAGTCGCATTCATCTTTTGAATAGGCGCGGATGCCTACCTGCACGAGGTTGAACCCGAGCTCGTGCGCCCGGCGCATCACCGCCGAATGAGCATACGGGGTCGGATCGGTGTCATTGTAGTCGCTGTCATCCTTGCGGAGATCGCAATGGGCATCGATCTGGAATATCGTGACATCGTTCGGATCGTGCTTTTCGAGAAGCGCCTTGAGCGCGCCGAAGCTCATCGAATGCTCGCCGCCGAGGAGAAATGTAAGGGGAGCCGTGCTCTCTTTGCATTCCTTTACGACAGCTTCGTGGGCATCGAGCGGAGACATCTTCTCAAGGCCGGCGATCTCTTTGTGGGCGATCCGGATGAGATCGGTCGACTCGACTTTGTAGCGCTTGTCCCAGAATTCGATCTGGGTATTGAGGCACTCCACTACCTTGCGCGGACCTTCGGCCGTGCCTTTATGAAAAGAGGCAGTCGCGTCGTACGGAGCGCTTATGATGAGCGCATCGATACCCGGCTCGTTCTTCGAGTTGATTATAGATTGAGGCATAGGTGAATAGTAACGCATATTCATATTGCGGACAATATGCGCTACACTTACGGACATGCACTGGTTCCTACTGGCTCTTGCCGCTCCGCTTGCCTGGAGTGTCGCTAATTATCTCGACAAGTATATTCTTTCGCGAAACGAAGGAGGAGAAGGCGGCAGCGGCGGACTTCTGATACTCTCTGCGCTTATGAGCGGAATATTCGCGCTTGGCGTGCTTGCGTGTGTTGGCCCCGAAGCACTTCATATTGGCTCTCAGCAGGCAGGGGCACTCATTCTTTCGGGTGTGATCGAGGGACTCTACATCCTATTTTATTTTTTGGCGCTTGAAAGCGAGTCAACGACGACCGTCATC
>Ga0134121_10003669_pt1 | contig 12722 bp, 7 predicted proteins | sample KB301_FD_96463 | JGI IMG/M metagenome (GOLD analysis project Ga0134121, IMG submission 96463) | Terrestrial soil microbial communities without Nitrogen fertilizer from Kellogg Biological Station, Michigan, USA - KB3-0-1 | ecosystem: Environmental > Terrestrial > Soil > Unclassified ...
CCTCGGGCGTTCCGCGGGCATCGACCAGTGCGGGAAGCGCCTCGGTGATGCGCTCGCGGGCCCAGCTGTAGAGGGGGACGCCGAGCTCGCCGGCGAGCTGGAACATCCGCACGATCTCCGCGGGGGAACGCTGCAAGAGCTCTCCGTCGTCGACCGTGAGCCGTCCGCGGAAGACCTTGAAGTGCCCCACCCTGCGCTCCGGCCGGAAGATGCGCCTTGGCGTGCGCTCCTCCTCCGCGCGAGCCAGGAGCGCATCGCTCTCCCGGCGCAGCGCTCCCGCCGCCAGGTAGACGTGGCGCATGAAGCGCTCGACCGCCTCCCCCTCGGGACCGGTGCGGTAGCCCAGCTCCTGGGCGAGGCTCGCCTGCAGCTCGAAGGTGAGCCGGTCCTCCTTGCGGCCGGAGGCCAGGTGGGCGGCGTGGCGGACGCGGAGCAGGAAGTCGCGCGCGGCGCGGGCCTCGGCGACGTCGTGGCGAGGAAGCATGCCCCGCTCGAGGACCTGCCCCAGCGTCCGGGCATGGAAGCGCACCTGCGCGACCCAGAGCGCCGATTCCAGATCTCGGAGGCCGCCCTGCCCGTTCTTCAAATTTGGCTCGAGGAGGAAGACCGTGTCGCCGAACTTCTCGCGGCGCGCGCGCAGCTCCCGGGTCTTGGCCTGGACGAAGCCGTCCGCGTCACGGGTGCGCTGCTCGACCAGCAGCGAGCGATCGGCCCGCGACCACAGGCGGCCGTCGCCGGCGATCCGCCGGGCGTCGAGGAGGGCGGTCCGGAAATCCGTGTCCTCGCGCGCGGCGGCGCTGGCCTCGGTGAGGGTGCGGACGCTCCAGCCGAGGTGGACGCGCGCATCCCAGAGCGCGGTGGAGAAGGCACGGGCGAAGCTGGCCACCTCTCCGCGCCCGGTGTGGAGGAGGAGCAGATCCCAGTCCGAGCCCGGGCTCATCTCGCGGCGGCCGGTCCCACCGACGCCGACGAGGACGGCGCCCTGGAGCTTGTGGAGCGGCGCGAGCACGTCCCAGAGCGCTCCCAGCGAAACGTCCGCCGCGGCGGTCACCAGCCGCGCGGTGGACAGGCCTGGGCCGCCGCCGGCGTGAAAGGCGCGGATGCGCTCGAGCGACTCTGCCCGATGCTGCCGGAGGCGGTCTCCGAGGTTGCCCCGCGCCGGAAAGGTCGGCACGGACGCGGCGAGCGCCTGAGAGCAGACGCGATCGGGCGTGGGGGGCAGCGCGTGTGGATCGACGGACACCGGGGGCCTCGTCCCGGGAGTCTAGGGGACGCCGTTTCCCGGTGCAGGACCGCTCCGTCGGTCGCCGCCTGGGGATCGGCTCGGGTCAGTTCGCCTTGGCGAGCCGCTCGCGGTTGCCGAGGAAGCCCTGCACGCCGGACGCGATGGCCCGGGCGACGTCCTCCTGGTAGCCAGGCGAGTCGAGTCGCTTCTCCTCCTCGGCGTTGGAGAGGAAGCCGGTCTCCACCAGGATGGCGGGCATCTTCGTCCCGAGAAGGACGTAGAACAGCGCCTCCTTGGTGCCGAGGTCGCGGATCTTCGCGTCCTTGCTCCGGAGGCTGGAGATCAGTCCCGACTGGACCTGCGTCGCGAGTCGCACCGACTCCTCGGTGTTGGCCCGGGTGGCGAGATCCGCGAGGAGGAACTGGAGGTCGGACATCCCCTTCTCGGAGCTGGCGTTCTCGCGCGCGGCGAGGCGGATGGCGTACCGGTCCGAGGCGAGGTTGAGGGTGTAGGTCTCGATGCCGCGAATGCTCCGCTGGGGCAGCGAGTTGCAGTGGATGGAGATGAAGAGGTCGCCGCGGGCGACGTTGGCGAGGCGGGCACGCTCCTCGAGGCGCACGAACTTGTCGGTCTCGCGCGTGAGGACGACCTCGAGGCCCTGCTCGGTCAGGACGGTGCGGAGCTTCTTCGCGATGGCCAGCGCGACGTCCTTCTCGCGAGTGCCGTCCGAGCCGATGGTTCCGGTGTCGTGTCCGCCGTGACCGGGATCGACGACCACCCGGCGGAACTTGAGCCCCAGCTGCTCGGCGAGGGTGACCTCGCTCGGGGCGCGCTTCTTGATGGCCCGGAGCCGCTCCCGCACCTGCGTCGGCGGGGCGAGGGCGAGGATGGCACCGGCGTCGGCCGGGCCGCGCGTGGCGGGGGTCGACGGCACGCTGCTCGTCGCGGGCCGGCGGCGCTCGGCCTCGGCGACCGGGGGAGTGCCATGTTCGGAGCTCCGGTCGGCCGCGGGCTCGCTCGCGTCTTCCGCATCGCCGTCCGGGCCGGGCTCACCCGTGGAGTCGCCGTCGTCCGGGGCGGACCTCGGGGCGGTGACCTGCTTCAGCCAGTCCGGCGTCTCGACGGGCCGGGCCGGGGCCTGCTTGATGGTGAGCGCAGGGCCCGCGCGGGTCTCCGTCCGGTTCGCCGTGGGCGGGCGCGACTCGGGGGCGCGGGTGGGCGGATGGGTCGGCGCGGCCGCGGTCCTCGTCTCGTCGGCGGAGCTGTCGCGGCCCGGGGTCGGGCGGGGCTCGCTGGAGGTCTCGCGGCGGGTGACGGCCTCGCCCTTCGCCGCCTTCTTGCCGGTGTCCCTGGACTCGGGCGGGAGCGAGGCGGTCAGGGCCCTGAGGCGGGCCGTCTGATCTCCCTTCGGGAGCTGGGCGGAGCGCTGGAGCACCTTGCGAGCGGCTTCCGGCTGATCGCGCTCGAGGTGCGCCCGGGCAAGGGCGAGCGCGGCGTCGTCGGCGAGCGGGCTCCTCGGATAGGTCTCGAGCAGCGCGCGGTAATCCTCCATCGAGGCGGTGGCGTCCTCGGCGAGGAGGCTGATCCGGCTGAGGTCGGAGAGGAGCTGGGCGGCATTGAAGAGCGAGTCCGGCGCCCGATCGCTCCTCGGATGCTTCTTCGCGACGGCCTCGAAGCGGTGGGCGACGGTGAGCCAGCTGTCGCGGAACTTCCGCCGCTTGGGGTCCTTCTTCAGGGCGTAGTAGCCCTTGCGTGCGGCCTGGTACGCCTGCTCCGCGCCGTCCGGAGCGGCGAGCGCCGGCAGCGCGAGGACACCGATGGCCAGGACCAGCAGGCGGGTAGGATTCACGACTACAGTCATGTGAACCCGGGCGGATCCCCCGGGCAAATTTTCGGTCGCACGTCCGCCTGGTGCCGCTCCCTCCCCCGAGAAGTCTGCGCCTCGGCCTCGCCCGGGGGACGCCTGACGCCTAGCCACCTCTCAGCTGTTCTTGAAGACGAGCGAGCAGCTGCAACGCCTGCAGCGGGGTCGTCTCGTCCAGACTGACGCCCCGCAGCCCGGCGAGCACCTCGCTCTCGACCGACGGTCCGTCCGGGGTGACGTCGTCCGGCAGGTACGCGGGGGTCCCGCCATCCTCCAGCCGGAGCGGCAGCTGCGCCTCGTCCATCCGGACCGTGCCCGGCCGGGGCGCGCCCTCCGTCTCGAGGCGGCGAAGCACCTCGCGCGCCCGCCGGAGGACGGTGCCCGGCAGCCCGGCGAGCCGTGCCACCTCGATGCCGTAGCTCTTGCTCGCCCCACCCTCCACCAGGGTCCGCAGGAACACGACCTTCCCGCCCGATTCGCGCACGCCCATGGAGAGGTTCCGCACCCGCGCGTGGGTCCGGACCAGCTCGACGAGCTCGTGGTAGTGCGTAGCGAAGAGCGTCCGGGCGCCGATGGCGTCGTGGAGGTGCTCGGCCACGGCCCAGGCGATGGACAGCCCGTCGAAGGTGGAGGTCCCGCGGCCGATCTCGTCAAGCACCACCAGGCTGTGCTCGGTCGCGTGGTGGAGGATGGCCGCGGTCTCGGCCATCTCGACCATGAAGGTGGACTGACCGCGGGCGAGGTCGTCGGAGGCGCCGACGCGAGTGAAGATGCGGTCCACCCGGCCGATGCGGGCCCGGGACGCGGGGACGAAGCTCCCGGCCTGCGCGAGGAGGACCGTGAGCGCGACCTGCCGGAGCAAGGTGCTCTTCCCGGCCATGTTCGGGCCGGTGAGGACCACGAGCTGCGAGGTCGTGCGGTCCAGGGTGAGGTCGTTGGGGACGAAGGGCTCGGCCGAGACGCGCCGCTCGACCACCGGGTGGCGCGACTTCTCGAGCTCGAGGACGTCGGAGTCGTCCACCACCGGGCGGCAGTAGCCGTTCTCCGCCGCCACCCGCGCCAGCGAGGCCACTGCGTCCACCGAGGCCAGCGCGTCCGCCGCGGCGCGGAGCCCGGCTGCCACGGAGAGCACCGCGTCTCGCAGCTCGTCGAAGAGGGCCCGCTCCAGCCCGATGCGCTTCTCGTCCGCGCTCAGCACCTGGGCCTCGAAGGCCTTGAGCTCCTCGGTGACGAAGCGCTCGGCGCCGACCATCGTCTGCCGGCGCTCCCAGTCCTTGGGGACCAGGTGGAGGTTGGCCCGGGTGACCTCGAAGAAGTAGCCGAACACCCGGGTGTAGCGGACCTTGAGGCTGCCGATGCCGGTGCGGGCGCGCTCCCGCCGCTCGAGGGCCACCAGCGTGCTGCGGCCGTCGGTGGCGAGGGCCACCAGCGCGTCGAGCTCGGCCGAGTAGCCGGGTCGGATGAAGCCGCCCTCGTCCAGGTCTGCCGGCGGCGTGTCCACCAGGGCCTGCTGGAGCCGGGCGGCGAGCGTCTCGAACCCGCGGAGAGGACCGGCGAGCCGTCGCCAGAGGGTGGCGCGGCATCCCTCGAGCGCGGCGGCGACGTCCGGCAGCACGGCGAGGCTCCGTCCGAGGCTGGCAAGGTCCCGCGGCGTGCCGAGTCCGGTGGCCAGGCGGCCCAGGATGCGCTCCACGTCCGCGACCTGGCGAAGCAACCCGGCCCAGGCCTCGCGCCAGACGGCCTTGGTCGACAGCTCCTCCACCCCGTCCTGCCGGGTGCGGATGGCGTCGAGATCGAGGAGCGGTGCGAGGAGCCACTCGGCGAGCCGGCGGGCACCGAGCGCGGTGACGGTGCGGTCCACCACTCCGAGCAGCGAGCCGGACCGCGAGCCGTCCCGCATGGTGCGGAGGACCTCGAGGTTGGTCCGGGTGGTCTCGTCCAGGACGAGCGTGGACTCGAGCGGGACTCGCCGGAGCGCGTGGACGTGGCGCGCCTCGGTGCGCTGGGTGTCCTTGAGGTAGCGGAGCGCGGCGCCGGCGGCGGCCACGGCCCGGGGAGCTCCGTCCACGCCGAAGGCCTCGAGGGTGGCGACGCCGAAGTGGGTGCGGAGGAACGCTCCGGCCCGGGTGGCGTCGAAGTGGGCTGCCTCGCGCTCGGTGACCGGGAGCGTGCCCAGGACGTCGCGCACGGCGGTGCGCACGGCGGCGGAGGCGTCGGAGGGCAGGAGCACCTCGCGGGGCTCGTGCGCAGCGACGGCCTCCAGGAGGGCGGGGAGCGACGGGCCCTGGAGCGCGCGGAAGTCGCCGGTGGAGACGTCCAGCAGCGCGGCGCCGTGCGCACCGTCGCCCGCGCTCACCGCGACGAGCCAGGCGGCGCGGGCGGCGTCGAGCACGTCCTCGTCCAGGACCGTGCCCGGCGTGACGATGCGGACGATCTCCCGGCGGACGATGCCCGGGCCCGAGCCCGGCGCCTCCACCTGCTCGCAGATGGCGACCTTGTGACCGGCCTCGAGCAGCCTGGCCAGGTAGCGGCGGGCGGCGTGGAACGGGACGCCGCACATCGGGACCCGGTCCGCCCCCTTGCTCCGGGCGGTGAGAGTGATGCCGAGGATCTCGGCGGCGCGGACCGCGTCCGCGAAGAACAGCTCGTAGAAGTCACCGAGGCGGAAGAAGAGAAAGGCGTCCCCGGCGCGGGCCTTCGCGTCGAGGTACTGGCGGATCATGGGCGTGACCGGCACGTCCGCCGGCTGCTCGTCCGCCGACACCGTCCTTGCTGTGGCCGTGCTTCGATCCACCGCCGCCGCCTCACCTCGCGAGGGTCTGCCCCACGACGCCCGGGGGGTTCCGGTGGTAGCACCCTGGGCTGACCCCTTGAATCTCCAGGATCTCAACAGGCTCCGGCAGATCGCGACCATCGCTGCGCGGCACGGCTTCGCCGACCTGCTCGACCGGGCCGGAGTGTTCCGGCTCATCGGCCGGCGCGATGCGGTGGAGCCCGCACCGGACACCCGGGCGGCGAGCACGGCGCGGCGCTTCCGACGGATGCTGGACGATCTCGGGCCGACGTTCGTGAAGCTCGGTCAGGTCCTCTCGACGCGCGCGGATCTCCTTCCGGGCGAGTTCGTGACCGAGCTGCGCCTCCTCCAGGATTCGGTCGCTCCCATCCCGCTCGAGGCGGTGCGGGCGCAGATCCAGGCTGGCCTGGGCCGCTCCCCCGAGGAAGCCTTCGCCACCATCGAGCCGGACCCGCTGGCCGCGGCGAGCATCGCCCAGGTCCACCGGGCCACGACGCGCGGCGGCGAGCCGGTGGTGGTGAAGGTCCAGCGCCCTGGCATCCAGGCGCAGATCGCGTCCGACCTCCAGGTCCTCCGCTCGCTGGCGAAGCTGCTCGAGGCGGTGGTGGAGGAGACCGGCATCTACTCGCCGGTGGGCATCGTCGAGGAGTTCGACCGGGCGATCCGCGAGGAGCTGGACTTCGTGCACGAGGCCGCCAACGTGCGCGCCTTCCAGGAGACGCATCGCGAGCGCAAGGGCGTCCGCATCCCGCGCGTGCACGACGACCTCAGCAGCGCGACGGTGCTGACCCTGGAGTACTTCGGAGGAGTGAGGCTCCTCGAGGCGCAGCTGTCGGCCGAGCGCCGGGGCGAGCTGGCCCACGTCGTGCTGGACACCGCGTTCCGCCAGCTCTTCGAGGACGGGCTGTTCCACGCCGATCCGCACCCGGGCAACTTCCTCCTCCTCCTGGACGGCGACATTGGCCTCGTCGACTTCGGGCTGGTGGGCCGGCTCACGCGGCAGATGCGGGAGCAGCTGGTCATCCTGATCGTCGCCGTGGCGCTGAAGGACTCGGACTCGGTGGCGCGGCTGCTCTATCGGATCGGCGCACCCGACGCGCGGGCCAACCTCGCTGCGTTCCGGAGCGACATCGACGGCGTGCTCGGGCGTCACCTGCCCCGGACGCTGGCCGAGGTGAACGCCCGGCATCTCCTGTCCGACCTGCTGGACCTCGCGGTGAAGTACCGGATCCGGGTGCCGCGGGAGTACGCGCTGCTGTCGCGCGCGTCGATCTCGATGGAGGGAATCCTCCGGCAGCTGTCCCCCGACCTCGACATCCTCGGCGTCGCCCTCCCCTACGCGAAGGAGCTCCTCAAGGGCAGATACGAGGTGGGAGACCTCCAGGGCGGTCTCCTGCGCGCGCTGCTCCGCTTCCAGGGGCTCGCGGCGGACCTGCCCACGCAGCTGTCGCAGATCCTCCTCGACCTCGAGACGGGGCGGTTCAACGTCCACGTCAGGTCCACGACGCTCGACCAGATGAACTCCAGCCTCCGCGCGGCAGCGGTCATCACCTTCCTCGGCCTGTGCGCGTGCGGCTTCATCGTGGGGGCCTTCATCAGCTTCGCCCAGGTGCCGTGGACGGTCCGGGGCTACCCGGTGCTCGGCCTGCTCGGCACGGCGGGGGCGGCGGCGCTCTTTGGCGCGGCGTTCACCTGGTACCTGTTCGGCAATCGCTTCGGGAAGATCAGCCTGCGCCGCCTCCTCCCCGGCAAGGGCCGCGCCGTTCGCTGATCCGGCGGTACAGGTTCCCCGTCCAGCGGCCGCAACAGCCGTCGATCGCGCACCACCTCGAAGACCCGCGGTTCCTCGCGGGAGCACCCCTTGGAGGTGGAATGGACGTCTCGACGCGCGTGGTGACCGCACTCCGCACCGTTCCGATCGAACGGTCGCGGCTGGTCCCGGTGGACTGGCTGCGCGGCCTGGTGATGGTGCTCATGACCATCGACCACGCCTCGTCCTCGTTCAACGCCGGCCGCCTCTTCGGCGATTCGGCGCAGGGCTGGGTCCCGGGGACGGAGCTCCCGGCTGTCCAGTTCCTCACCCGGTGGATCACCCACCTCTGCGCGCCGACCTTCCTCTTCCTCGCCGGTTACTCGCTCTTCATCTCGGTGCAGCGTCGCAAGAACGAGGGCGCGGCGGAAGGCGACATCACCCACTCCATCGCCGGCCGCGGTCTGCTCATCGCCGCGCTGGATCCGCTGTGGATGGTGTTCGTCCACCGCGGTGAGTGGGTGCTGCAGGTCCTCTACGCCATCGGCGTGAGCATGATGGCGATGTCGGTGCTGCGGCGGCTTCCCGCCCGGATCTGCGGCGCGCTGGGGCTCCTGCTCGTCGTCCTCCACGAGGGGCTGGCCACCGCGTTCGCCCACGCCGAGGGAGTGGGCCGGGTCCTCCTGGTCCTCACCCTGGTTCCCGGACGGGTCGGTCCGTTCCCGGTCTGGTACCCGGTGCTCCCCTGGCTCGCGGTGATGCTCCTCGGGTGGGCGGCGGCGGACGTCGCGCGGCGCGATCCGGCGGCGTTCCAGACCCGGCTGCTCCTCGCCGGTGTCGGGGCCCTCGCAGTGTTCGCCGTGGTCCGGGGCCTGGACGGCTACGGGAACTCGGGGCTGTTTCGCGACGATGGGTCGCTCGTCCAGTGGCTTCACACCTCGAAGTACCCGGCGAGCCTCGCGTATCTCGCCTGCGAGCTCGGCATCGCCTGGCTCCTGCTCGCGGCGCTGTGGACGGCGGACCTGCCGTCCTGGGCGCGCGTCCCACTGACCATCCTCGGGCAGAGCGCGTTCTTCTTCTACCTGCTCCACGCTCACCTCCTCCGCCTCGGCGCCTGGAGCCTCGGGCTGCTCCGCAGCTCCGGCCTGACCGCGACGTACGTCGCGGCGGCGCTGGTCATCGCCGGACTCCTCCCGCTGTGCGCGTGGTTCCGCCGCTACAAGCTGGCGCACCCGGAGAGTGTCGCGAGGTACTTCTGATGCTTGGAAATCGCCGGCCCGCTCCGGCGTCCGGAGGCCCATGCACCCTGCTCACCGGGCCGTCGTGGTGCTGGTCTGCCTCGCCGGAGGGCTCGCCGCCGCCGGTCCCGACGCCGGAGGCGAGCGCCTCCGCGTGATCGACGCCGCCGAGGGGTGCGCCGAGTTCTGGCGGCGCGCTCCCGGTGCTCCGCCCGAGCAGCAGGCCCGGGCGTTCGAGGAGCTTCTCCGGGCGCCCCACCCCACCCTCTACACCTCCGCGGTGCTCGGGCTGGACGAGCCCCTGGCGAAGAGCGTGACCGAGCGGCTGGCGAAGATCGGGACGAGGTTCCAGCCCGAGCCGGCGCGGGTGGAGGAGGTGCGCCGGACGCTCGACGCCGACCTCCAGGACGCCGCCGTCCAGTTCCGGAAGACCTTCCCGGGGTTCGTCGCGAAGCGGCCGGTGTCGGTCGTGTGCTCGCTCGGCGCATTCGATGGCGGGACGCGAGAGGTCGAGGGCAAGTCGATGCTCCTCTTCGGTCCGGACGTCATCGCGGCCATCCGGCCCCGCGGGTTCAACCTGCGGCCCTTCCTGGAGCACGAGCTGTTCCACGTCCACCACGAGGCGCTCCATCCGGACGCGCCGGAGAACGTCGCCGGGTCGCTCTGGGAGGAGGGCCTGGCGACCTACGTGAGCGCCGCGCTCAACCCGGGTGCGACGCACGACGAGGTCAGCGTGCCGGACGCGCTCGTCGCCGAGGCCACGCCGCGCATCCCCGAGCTCGCGTCGCGGCTGCTCGGCCATCTGGACGACCCGGCGACCGGGCCCGTGTACAAGCAGTTCTTCTTCGGCTCGACCGAGAAGAACCCGGAGGTCCCCCCGCGCGCCGGCTATCTGCTGGGCTGGCGGATCGCCGAGACGGCCGGCAGGACGCGCTCGCTCGCGCAGCTCGCGTCGATGACCCCTGCCGAGAGCCGCGCGCTCATCGAACGGGCGCTCCGCGAGCTCGCCCGCGCGGCCGCGCACGACGGCGGCACGGCCTCGACCGGCAAGGCGAGGTAGGCGCGCGGCGTCCGGCCAGGAGCGTCACCTCGCGGGGTCGGGCCCGGACGCCGGACGCCACCCGGCATCGCGCGGTGGCTGGAGCACCGGAGGCCGAAACCGGAAGCGGTAGACGTCCTTTCCGTGGTCGATGCGGACCACGAGGGGAAGCTGGACCGAGCCCAGGCGCTCCCAGCCGGAGAAGCGGAACAGCATCGTTCCCACCAGGGCGCTCCACCGCAGACGAAGCGCCACCGGCCGGCCGTTGTTCGCGATCCCGAGCTCCACCGCGTGCCCGGCGACATCGCGGCCGGAGACCCACACCACCGGCTCGCCGTCGAAGCGATCGTTCCGGATCGGGCCGAGCTGGCGAAAGATGCGCTGCGGCGCCAGCATCATCTCCAGGAAGTGGTGCGCGAGGATGCGGGCGCGCAGGTCGGCGTCGCCCTCGGTCCAGTGGCTCGCGTCGCCGCTGACCCAGGTGTCCTCTCCGAGCGCGACCGAGTCCCAGGTCTGCGCGTCGCCGCGCCACTGGGTGAAGCGGGCCCAGTCGTCCAACCGCCGGTAGGCGATGCGGGTGCGGTAGGCCCCACGTGGGCCCTCGCAGTCGGCCGTCGCGTCGTAGCCGGCGACCTGCGCCGCACCCTCGCCCACCCATTCCCGTGCCCGCGCCAGGGGCAAGTCCGCGGGCACGGAGGCCGTGACCAGGGCCAGGAGGAGGAGAGCGGGCATCGATCCCTCATGAACCCGCAGAGCCCGCTGGTTGCGCCACCTCGTTGCAGTGGCTACGGCTGCGGGCGCAGCGAGGTCCTCAGAGGGGATGACCGAAGCACAGCGCCGCGAGGACTGCGAGCGGAGCCGCAACTCCCGACCACCGCCAGGCCTCGCTTCGCCACGCGGCCGCGGCGGACTCCTGCTCGGCGGGAAGGACGACCGGAGCGGCACCGCCGGCGATGCCCACCAGCCGCCAGCTCCCGTCGCGATCCTGCTCCAGCTTTCCCAGCGCCAGCGCCCGCGCGCCGAGCTTTCCGACCGACTCCCAGGACAGCACCTCGACCGCGGGCTGCTCTCCCTCGGCGGGAACCTCGTCTGCATCACGCTCGACCGGAACGAGGAGCCGGCGGATCGCGACCGGCGCGGCGGCCCGCGCGGCCGAGAAGCGGAGGCGAACGCTCTGGCGGAGACCGCGGAGCTCGAGGGGAACGCTCGCCGCGCGCTCGCGGGCGACCAGGCGGCCCGGCTCGCCGCGCTCGCCCACCAGCCGGAGCTCGGCCTCGTAGAAGGCGCAGATCACGCCGCCCGGCGACGTCACCTCGCCCGAGGAGCCGAGGCGTCCATCGAGGAGGAGCCAGCGTCCGTCGCGCTCCCACGCCGGCAGGTGAATGGCCTCGTCGACGCCGCACGGATGCGTGTCGCGGAGGAGCTCGGCGTGCCGCCACAGCTGCCCCGCCGTCCAGCCCGCGGCGAGGCAGCCCACCGAGGCGGCCGCGCCGAGGATCCAGCGAAGCACCGACCCTGCCGGAGTTCCGGCCGACAGGGCGAAGGCAAGCGCCCCACCGAGCAGCAGCCCGGCGAGCACCGGGAGGGGAGCCACCGCGGGTGCGATGACCGGCACGTGCCGCTGGCCCGCGGTCCCGCGCACCGCGAGCAGCGCCCCCGACGCCCCGAGCCCCAGCGCAGGAGCGAGGAGGGTCGACAGATCGAGGCCAGCGAGCTCGGTCACGGCGAGCCCAGCGTCGCAACTCGCGTGCCAGTCGCTCCAGGGGCAGCGCGACCGCGACCGGCCTCGAGGCTGAAAAAAGGACAGGGTCGTGCGGGGAACTGTTCGAGCGCGGACGCGGAGTTAGCCCGTCGTTCCGGTCGACGTGGGCTCCTCGAGCCCCATCACCCGGAAGGTCTGGACCGCCCGCTCCTTGCCGCGCACGTGGGCCAGGGGCATCGCCTCGACGTGGAAGCCCGGGCCCGCCTGCGAGACGGTGGTGTCGGCGGCCAGGACCTCGTTCCCCTTCGCCACGCCGCAGAGGCGCGAGGCGGTGTTCACGCAGTCGCCGATGGCGGTGAACTCGTGCCGGTCCGCCGACCCCATGTACCCGACCACCGCCTGTCCGGTGTTCACGCCGATGCCGATCTCGATGCGCTTCTGCCCGTTCGCCTCGCGGGCCTCGTTGAGCGCCTCGACCGCGGTCTGCATCTCCAGCGCCGCCCGCAGCGCGCGCGCCGGGTCGTCCGGGTGCGGCGAGGGCGGGCCCCACACCGCCATCACGCAATCACCGATGAACTTGTCCAGGTTGCCCTCGTGCCGGAACACCACGTCGGCCATCGCCGAGAAGAAGGCATTCAGCATCGACACCGTCTCCTGGGGGCTCTCTCCCTCCGCGATGGAGGTGAAGCCGCGGATGTCGGCGAAGAGGATGCTGACCTCGGCGATGCGACCCTGCCGGAGCAGCTCCACCTGGCCCTTGACCACCAGGTCGGCGACGGCCGGAGAGAGGAACCGCGACAGCTCGGCGCGGGTGACGGCCTCGGTCTCGATCTTCCGGGCGAGGTCCGCGTTCTCCAGGGCGATGGCCGCCTGGGAGGCGATGCCGGAGAGGATCTTGAGGTCCTTCTCGGAGAAGGCGTTGGTGCGGTCGCGGGTGTCGATGAACAACAGGCCCGCCACCTCCTGCTGCCCGACCCCATCCTTGCTGGTGAGCAGCGGCACCGCCATCGCGGACCGGATGCCCTGGGCGACGATGCTCTCCGACGAGGAGAACCGCTGGTCGATGATGGCGTCCGCGGTGAGCACCCCGGCCTTCGTCTCGGACACGCG